>JACLAC010002943.1_pt1 | contig 11693 bp, 8 predicted proteins | sample 8027881 | NCBI WGS metagenome assembly JACLAC01 (sample SAMN15725517, study PRJNA655200) | protist metagenome | isolation source: fluorescence activated cell sorting (FACS) single amplified genomes of... | place: Spain: Blaines Bay Microbial Observatory, Mediterranean Sea | collected 2016-01-19 | reverse complement strand
ATCTCAGTTACAATGAACCAAACATTCTTGTAGCCCCATACTTCAAAGAAAAAGAAGGGCCTGACATAAAATGGGAGAAACTAATCGAGTTCGATTTTGGGAATGGTTTATTTGTGAAAGGATTCGCTGCATTGCGTAATAAAGCGGATATTTCGAAAGCTGGCTTTGCTTTGTTTAGGCGCGGGAGGCTTATCCAGGGAAGTGGTGACGAGGGATACAGACCAATTCATATTTTTGGGCGAGCTAATAGTTTTAGATATCAGCGTCTATTTGGAGAACTCCATTTAAATGGTTTTGCTGTAAGCCACACCAAAGATGGCTTTCGTTGGGATGATAATGAACAGCCGTTTTTAGAATTACTTCGAGAGCATCTTAATAGTTCAGAAATGCCTTTGTTAAGTCAAGCTGAAGGTTATCGAGTTAGAGCTGCAAGTCAGCAATTAAAAATAACAGCAAGCGAGGCTTTGAGTAAAACTGTAGAGATAATCGGAAAAAGCCTGCCATCAACTATTCAATCTTTTGAAGATTCTAAACCGACCGATATAGAAGATCATGAACTTACAATTGACACTAGGGAAGAAGACCCCGAATTTAAGTCTAATAACGAACTTGCCTCAAAAGCATTCAACTTTTTCTGTAATGATAGAGAATGGATTGTCAAGATTGAGTTAACTGATGATTACAACGAAAGCCAGTGGTTAGTTGTTAAAGAGTTTAGTCCAAACACAGAAAAACCTCGTAAAATCAATATCAAACTATCAATGACTCATCCCTTTATGATACGTTTCTCGCAAAAAGACCCTGAAAACGTCGAAGCTTTTTTGCGTTTAGCAGCAGCCATTTCAATAGCTGAAGTGTTAGCCAGAGATTCAGGTGTTCGTTACGCTGGTACAGTTAGGCAAAACCTAAATAGAATTCTCAATGAAGTAATGTCGAATAATTAGGAGATTCGTATGTCAGATGAAAACACTATCATTGTTGAGCCTATATCCAGCCAGATGACCGGCAACTGGCAACCTATAGTTGGTGAAGAATTGACGGAATTCTTAGATCATGCAGCCCCAAAAGATAGTATTGGCAAACTACGTAAGGATGCGATTACTATTCTCTCAAAAGGCATTCCGCCTTCTCAGATAGAAGGTAGCGAAACAGGTATGGTAACTGGGTATGTTCAAAGTGGAAAAACTCTTTCTTTTGAATCTGTTATTGCTGCTGCCAAGGACAATGGATTTCCCATCCAAATAGTAATTACTGGAGTATCGAATCCCCTTTTGAACCAATCCAGCAATAGGCTTAGAAAGGACTTACAGCTAGAAAATTCAGAAAAAAGAAGGTGGATTATAAAAATAAATCCGACGGATAACCAAGAAAATATTCAACAAATTAAAAATATTATAGATAACTGGCAAGACCCTAATGTGCCAAAGAAACTCAAGAAGACATTGCTTATACCAGTTCTAAAATATCATGGACATTTACAAAGTTTAACTGCCCTTCTCAGTAGAATAAATTTAAAAGGGATTCCAGTATTGGTTATAGATGACGAAGCTGATCAAGCAAGTCTCAACCATCTCGTTAATCGAGGGGAGGAGAGTACTACCTATTTAAGAATTTCGGAACTTCGAGACGCAATACCACTTCATACATATTTAATGTATACAGCTACTCCACAAGCACCTTTGTTCATAAATATTGTTGACCATTTGTCACCTAATTTCATACACGTACTCGATCCAGGACCAAATTATACTGGTGGCCTTGACTTTTTTTCAAATCAGGGGGCGGTTCGCATTATTCCCCCACTAGATATACCCTCAGCTGATAATCATCTAGATGAGCCACCAGATTCATTGTTAGAGGCGCTCAGAATTTTCATTTTGGGTGTTGCTTCAGGACTTTTAAAAGAGCTCAACGGAAATCGTTCAATGTTGGTCCACCCGTCTCATCTTACTACAGACCACCATGAATACGATTTATGGGTACGTGAAATTGTTGATAGGTGGAGAAATACGATATCTTTAAGTGATAATGAACCCGATAGAATAAATCTTATCGAAGATTTTCAGAGTTCTTATGAAGAACTTCAAACAACAACTGATAATTCACTGGAATCTTTTGAAAGTTTATCAAAATTTTTAAAAATCACTTTCCGAGAAATTGGGATCCAAGAAGTTAATGCACGTGAAGGAGATACACCAGAGATTGAGTGGTCGAATTTCTATGGTTGGATTTTAGTTGGTGGAAAAGCAATGGATAGAGGCTTCACTGTGGAGGGGTTAACTGTCACTTACATGCCCCGCGGTGTAGGTGCAGGTAATGCTGATACCATTCAACAGCGAGCACGATTTTTTGGTTACAAAAGAGACTACCTTGGTTTTTGCAGAGTCTATCTTGAGATGGGTACCGAACAGGCTTACTCAAATTACATTGAACATGAAGAGAATATGAGAGTTCAACTAACACGCATTCAGAATGACAATATTCCCTTAGATGAGTGGAAAAGAGCTTTTTTCTTTGACCCTCGTCTTCGTCCATGCCGACGGCAGGTACATGAATTAGGCTACTCCAGAGGTAGTTTTTCAGATAGGTGGAACTGGCCTAAGATGGTACGATCCCTAGACAATCGGGAGCTTGTGAGCAATTTTACTAATGATCTGAAATTTCTTGATAGCCCCGGACATCCAGATAGAACTGAATTTCAAAAACATTCAGTTTGTAGAGGTATGAGCCTTAACAAGGTTATGAACGAATTTCTCGTCAATTTAAAAATATTTGATCCCTCAGACGCCGAGCGTCATATCGGGATGATGCTTCAACTCCAAAATGCAATCGAAGTTAATTTGGAAGAGACTTGTACGATTTACTTGATAAGCCCAAATTTAAGCCAAAGGCGGCGAAGATCAATCAACAGTGAAGGTAAAATTAGTTCAGAACGAGCACTTTTTCAGGGCAAGTCACCCAGATCTGCAACTCACAGCGAAGGCGAAATTTACTTGGGTGATGTCAGTATTAGAGATGATGAAAATATTACTATTCAATTGCACAATCTTGATCTGACTGAAAATAACACTACAATTCTTAAAAATGTTCCTATCGTTGCGGTTTGGATTCCATCGAGGCTTGCAAAGAATTGGTTAGTTCAGGCACAAATAACTTAATGAAAATAGATTTATTTGAAATTTATAAAAATATTGATGAGAGAAGTGAAGGCTATTCAGATGGTCCCAGATACTCTGTAAAACCTATCCAAACCTATCCAAATTATTTTATTGGAAAAGGTAAAAATTCGGTAGCCTGTCTTTTGATTCCAACAAATGCGGAAGACAACGATTTCAGTCCGCCTATCAGGCTTGAAAATCTAGATATTCAATTTAATTTACTTTGCAAACTGAATTCTTTCGATAATTCGTGCAGTGAAAATTACTTTTCTGTATTAAGTTTCACAGACAGTAATTTAGAAACGACAAAATATTTTCTTTCAATATGCCATTCGATTTTAGAACTTCTTGACAATCCACCGACTGTCAAACAGCTTTCTTTGATTGTTGATCGGCTAATTAAAATATTTAAAAATATAACAAGAAAACCGTCAGGTACTGCAACTGGTTTATTTGGTGAACTTTTTCTAATTTCACGTAGTCGCAATCCATCAGAATTGATAAAAGCTTGGCGTATTACTAAAACTGAAACTTTCGATTTTTCTGATGGTAATATACGGATTGAGGTAAAGACTACCAGCGGCAATAAAAGAACCCATAATTTTTCATTTGATCAATGTAATCCTCCTAGTAGGACCGTAGCGATTTTGGCATCACTTTTTGCTGAGCAAATACCCAAGGGAAAATCTTTAAGTCATATTATATCCAAAATTGAACACAGAATTTCGAATCATCCCGATCTGATTTTAAAATTATATGAAAATGTATCGGATACACTTGGATCAGGCTTAAATGAGGATTTGAACAAAAATTTTGACATTCATACGTCTGAAGAAACTCTAAAGTTTTTCGATCTTAAAAAAATTCCGGCAATCCGTGATTTAAGCTCTCCAAACGTGAGTAACGTGCGTTTTTGTTCAAATCTAGAGGACCAACCCTCTTTGACGATTAAGAATCTAGAGGCAAATAATTCGCTTTTCGTTGATCTACTTGAAACCAACCGAAAGAATAATTAGATTCCAAAATTTTCTCTTGTCCGTGTCCTTAAGTAAACAAAGTTTTTTTAGCGCAAAACAAATAGTCGTTGTTAACAAAAGGTCTTGAATTTTAGAGCGTCGCCCACGTATGCGTGTTCCCCACACATGTGGGGCTGAAACGCAACTGGCAGCAGTTGATACAGAAAATTAAGCCCAACAAATCTGCTTTTTAGCTTCGCGATAGGTATCGTACTCGCTGACTCCTGCTTCGTGGAAGACATAGTAAGTACCTTTGTACTCGTATAAATCTACCTGCCATCCTGTAAAGCCGGTACCCTCCAAGCTATCTAGATGGTTGGCGTTCTCCCGAAGAAAATCCCACCAATCCTCACTCTCTTCATTAGGCTCATCAGGGTCACTCTCTGGCAATTGCTCTGGTAGCAGTTCCTCCGGAAATGAACTCCTGAGCAGTTCGCCACGTTCTGAAGATTCGGGAAAGCTGATGTCACAGAACCCATCTTTCTTGTCCCAGCAGTTTGGATCTCTGAGAAAAGCTAGATCCCTGAGATAGAACCGGTCCAGAGTGTCCAGTAAGTAGTAGCAATAGAAGCGCTTCCGAATAGACTCTTTGTCAGGAGTGAAGCTGCGCCCCTTGCGTTCTGCATAGCGTCTTCGGCTGTTGAGGTTTTTGGTGATCCTCCGATACAGTTCCCGCACTCTTCGTTTCTCATAGGCTTTTAGATCCATCTTCCGCTCCTTTCTACAGAGTTAGGTGTGCTCCAGAAAACTAGAGGGTGACGGTCGGTCTGGGGACTGAGGTTAGAATCCAATAGTAGAGAAGAGCCCTGATCAGAGGTATTGAGGTCTATTGGACCTAAACCCGAGCATGGTGATATCTCAACAAGGAAAGGATTCCCTTCAGAGAAACTGTTCAGAGGGAGAACAAGGTTGAAGCGATCCTTACCAGACGGTAATGGCTGGAAAGCTTGTTCAGTAGCAATAATGGCTGGTGAGTACATAAGATTGTCTCCAAAAAGAAAGTTCGGAGAACAACCACAAGAGAGGCTTTACCAGTTGACTAGTTGGCAAGAGTGCCAAACAGGACACAAGCAGGAGGCGCGGTCTCCACGGGTTGCTCAGGATACAGAGACAAACAGCGGGGTCCAAGGTCTGGAAACCGGCTGTCGCTTTAGCAGCATTTATTGACCGCCCTGCAAGCTGCTCTTCAAATCGGCGGTAGTACAAACAAAAAGACCCGCTCTACTCGTTTCAGCAAAGCGGGCCCTCAAGAATTCGGATTCCCTTTTAGCTGAACTTGTAATGCGCCCGCAAGCGGATCAAATCGGCGCTTTCAAATTTCAAATATAGATAAAACTTTTGATTTGGCAAGTAAATTAGACTGCTGTCAAAATGGAGGCTCTTAAATTAAAAGTCAGTTCGCTGATCACATGATAGTTTTTAGCCGACTGAAAGTAAGCGCAGGATGGTCTGATAAGTCTTTAGTCTTCCAAGAAGGATTGCCTTTGCTGCAATTGAAACTTATTTGCCCAGATGGGAAAGGAAGGAGGGTTGAGCAGGAATTATAGGGCTCACCAATAGAGGTGGTGTTTGAAAATTTTGGAGCTATTGCTTATTACCGTTACCATCATACTTAATTATGAAAATATCATCTCCCCCTAAATTTTTGTTTCCATCTAAATTTTCATTAGTGTATCCAGTAATGTGGGTATTGCCTTCAGAATCGGAGACAATAGCCCATGGGAAATCAACTCCTGCACTACCATGTTGGTGTGTCCACTTTCTTTCGCCATTGCTATTAAATTTAGTTACAAAGATATCATCAATTCCACTATGCAAATTGCCGTCTAGTTGACCATTAGTACGTCCAGTAACGTAAATATTATTAAAACTGTCTGAAGAAATGCCCATAGTGTGGGTACCACTTGCACTACCGTGAATTCCGACATCAGTGCCGTGTTGTTTGGTCCAAACTTTGGTTCCATTTATGTCGAATTTAACCAAGAAATAATCTGTATTCCCAACATTTTCATTACCATCGAGATCACCCCGCACTTCCCCTGTAATATAAAAATTATTGGAGTTATCAAACACTAATTCCTGTGGGTTAGTGACGGAATTTGTTCCAAATTGACGCGACCATTGCTTATTTCCATCACTTTTGTACTTGATCACAAAAGTGTCATATCCACCAGAGAAACTGTTGCTGTCAAAACTACCTAAAGTGTATCCAGTAACATAGATATCCCCGAATGAGTCAACAGCTAAATCTTTTCCTTCATCACTTGCTGAAGAACCAATTTGTTTTTGCCATTGTTTCACACCACTATTGTTATACTTGAACAAAATAAAATCAGTTCCTCCACTGTTTACTTGTGTGTCTAAAGAACCATGTGTGTATCCAGTTACATAAATATTCCCCGAAGAATCGGTTGTTATTGATGCAGCTTGATCACTACTGGAAGTTCCAAATTGTTTTGTCCATTGTTTATTCCAATCATTATCAAATTTGATTAAGAATATATCATTCGATCCAAGATTAGTATTTCCATCTAAATTTCCATTAGTACTTCCAGTAACATAAAAGTTTCCGTCAAAACTAATATTAATTTTCATTCCAGCATCTGAAGAAGCAGTTCCAAATTGTTTTGTCCATTGCTGGATACCAATCGCATCATATTTTATTATTAAAATATCGCTTTGCCCAGCATTTGTGTGATTATCAAGGCTTCCATTAGTATATCCAATGATATAGATGTTACCGTCTTTATCCGTTGTTATATCCAAAGCGATTTCATTAGCAGAGGTACCAATATGCTTTGTCCCAGTCCAAGAAGCCACATCCGATCCTCCTCCCGAGGAATCATCATCAGCAGGAGTGTAAGACCCCTCACTATAGCTACCTCCACCCTCAGAACAACCACTGGAAAACTGCTGCTCTCGCGGGGATTCTCCACAGCCGAATACCAGTAGAATTCCAAAAATAATGAGTATTGTTTTCAGCATAATTCAATCTCTAAGTGGAAGTTTCAGTTGAACTCAAACTTGTTGATTTAAATAACTTTTTAATCCCCAAAATATCCACCAAACCCTAGGAATATGCGCCCACTACTTTTCGCCTTTTCCCATTCATCTTCTGAATAGGTTCGATGATTGGAGTAATCAGCAATCTTGTTTGCATCAAAGTTATCGTCAGTATATGTCGTGGCCATTGGTTGCAGTGAAATCGTAAAATAATATCCATCATATCCCTGCCACCCGATATCTAGGAGATACCCAATTCCTTGAGCTTCAGCGCTGTATTTCCCACCTACAAGTTGCTGACTGCTGGAATTGTAGCTGGTAGACACGAACTCCAGTGGTGAATCATAATCCAATTGAGTAGTGACTAGCCCAATTCCTGCTCCGTAATACCAACCATAGTTTGGACTGAAGGAGCGTCTTGCAATTACAGCTATCAGAGTTTGTGAAATATTGATTGTGGAAGATCCTGTCAGATTCGAGCTCTCTCTTCCGAGTGAATCATATTGGAAATGGAGCTGATTGCGACTGTCTATGTTGTAGTCGAAGTAAATGAGAGCTCCCATTCCGAGACCGAAGCCAAAACCACCTCCTAATCCATAGGGTTGTTTCTCCCTCCAATAGGCTGGATTTTCTTGGTTTTCAATAGTTTCTAGTTTTTCTTCCAATTCACTGATGCGTTCTGCATCGCCTTTCTCACTTGCTAGTTCCTCTCTGAGCTTCTCCTCCTCTTTCGTCAATGTTTCTAGTTTTTCTTGTTCAGTTGTAACTAGGCTCCCCTGCTGCTCTCTCGGTGGCTCGAATTCAACATCCATCTCACAGAAACTCTTTATATATTCTGCAGACACTCCTGCTTTCAGCATTTCAACACGTTCCTCATCGGAGCAATTGGCAAATACCGTAGTTGGGGAAACTAAGATCAAACCTACTGTGAACACCTTTTTGAGTAATTCCATATTTACCTTTTGCTGAATCAGTAAAAATTGATGCTAGGAACAATCTTGTTCAAGAAGAAGCGGTGTCTCTCCCAGGGCTCATTAAGAAAATCATTCAATGCAGCAGCAAACTTCGATCTGCTTAGATAGCCAAATTTTAACCCAATTTACATCAGTTCAGCTTGTTTGAGAGCTTGGCCGATTTTTCAACTTTCGAGAATTGATACAAAATCCCGTGAAGATAATATTTGATTAACTGCTGACTGATTCCAACACAAAATACTTTTTATTACTATCAAGCCTTGTTTCAGTCAAACATAATTCATTGTTCCTTGAACAAGCTAAGTGAAATCAATTGGAAATATCACTTTCTAGAGATTTTTTTCTTGCACATACACTTCCTCTTTACCATCTGTGCATTTTGGTGTAAAAACCCTTCTAAAAGATATGGAGTAACCGTGAATACTTTAGGAATCAGTTGAGATACGGCAAGCGGAACGTTTCTTTGGATAACAGTTTCTAATGAGCCACAGATATTTGATGAAGACTTGTCTGCAATGCAGGCACTGTTTACCTGCCCTAATAAAAATTAGGATGGTTGATTAGGGATTGAAATTTATTTCAAAGAGAAGTCATACAAGATATGAGGTTGATACATATAGCTTCAAATAATATTCAACAGTATTTAGAGGAGAACAATGGCTCACTACAGGGATTCAATTAGTGACTATCAAAGTTTTCAATTGGGAGACTTTGAACTTCAATGTGGAAAGAAGCTTCCGAATGCTCAAATAGCCTACAAAACTCTTGGTAGTTTGAATGCAGATAAAAGCAATGTGATTATCTTGAATCATCCAGTGGGAGGCACCCATGAAAATGCAGAAGCAATTCATCTTGATGGGGAAAATCGAGCCATTTCTCCCGAAAAACATTTCATCATCATGCCGAACATGTTTGGCAATGGGCTCTCTTCTTCTCCATCGAACACCTCTGCGCCCTTTGCAGGACCATCGTTTCCAAGTGTAACTATTTTTGACAGTGTAAGAGCACAATATGAATTAGTTATTGAGACTTTCGGGATATCAGAAATTCAGTTGGTTATTGGATTTTCGATGGGTGGCCTTCAAGCGTACCATTGGGCAGCAATGTACCCAACTATGGTTCAGAATTTCATTCCAATCTGCGGTACCTCAAAATGTTCTGCACACAATTGGCTGATGTTGGAAAGTTTGGCAAATACTTTACAAACAGATCCAGTTTTCAACAACGGTAATTACCAAGAATATCCAATGGCCGGAATGAAAGCTTTCTGTTCTGTATATACGGCTTGGGTATTCTCCCAAGAATTCTTTAGGCAGAATGGTCATAGCATTCTTGGCTATGAATCAATCCAAGAGGCACCCAAATTTCTTGAAGGAGTCTTTATTCCAAGCGATCCGAATGATTTGCTAGCGATGATTCGAGCTTGGCAGAGTGCTGACATCAGTGAAAATCCAACACACAGTGGAAATTTAAAGGCAGCTTTATCATCAATTACAGCAAAAGGATTCATCATGCCGACTTCCACAGATCTTTATTTTTGGGCTGATGACAATCGTGATGAAGCTGAAATCTTACCGAATGCTACCTTCAGAGAAATTCCATCCATTTGGGGTCACGCAGGTGGAATTTTAGCTCAGCCTCCAGAGAGGGATATTGTTGACAAAGCTATAATCGAATTAATTGGATGAATTTTAGAAGTATCTAATACGACGAAAATAAGTTTCATCAGAAATTGTTTATTGGTGATAGACAAATTATGAGACGGCGAAATCACAATTTTGAGATTTATCTGAAAGATTTTTTAATTCCACACAACTAAAAAGAATTTTATGCAGTTCAAAAAATTATTCACCCAAGAAGTAAGTGGCCAATACCTGCTTGATCTACCCAAAGACTATGCTGAAAAAATGAATTGGCCTCTTGTCGTTTTCTTACATGGATATGGCGAAAGTGGAGACGATTTGGAAATGGTTCGAAATACTGGACTGGCTAAATTAGTAGCTGAAGGCAAACAGTTTCCGTTTGTACTTGTCAGTCCCCAATGTCCCGCTGGCTTTTACTGGAGAGGTAATCTCATCATGGGAATGATTGATGAGATTGTGGAGAACTACTCCATCGACACAACCCGCATCTATTTGACAGGACTGAGCATGGGAGGGTACGGGACTTGGCAAATATCTCATGAATACCCTGAGCGATTTGCTGCTATTGCCCCTATTGGTGGAGGGGGTTTGTTTGTGAGCCCCTATTTCATGGAGAGGCTCAAGGATCTACCTGTTTGGGCTTTTCATGACAAGAGAGATGATGTGATTCCCTATCAGGATTCAGTAAGTATGGTGGAGGGGGTCAATGCTGCAGGAGGGAGTGCTAAATTGACTACTTATGACGAAGGGAAGCATGACGCTTGGACAGAAGCCTATAACAATGACGAACTGTATAATTGGCTACTCCAGCATTCAAAACAAAACTAAATTTGTTTGTAGCCGAAGTAAAATGCGTTCCACTTCGATCCAAAGATTCTTTTCTATCAGTATGCTTGGTGGGCTGTTGAAAATACATATTCATTTGAGGAGGCTGTGGTTATTGCAGTCAACAGGGGACATGACGCAGATACAGCGGGAGCAGTGACAGGACCGCTAGCAGGAAGAATCTACGGCTGCTATTCCTTCCCTGATTGGATGTTCGATGGCTTGTATGAACATGATCAGATTTGGTACTTAGCCAGTAAGCTTCATGATTTAAACAAGTAGGCTTTCGGGATTAAGATACATTCTTCATCTCATTTTGATGCTGATCATAATATTCAATCATGCATCTTATTGTTTTGCTTATTCTTTCTGCATCAGAATCATAATCCTCCGAAACATATGACGCAAAAATTTCTAGTAACTCATTAAAAATCTCAGGCTTTACATGCAATTTCACGCAAGGTTCGGCATTGAAGCACCCTGAAGAGCACTGCATGTTATCTTCTCCAAATATATCCTCTCTCTTGTCGTGTGCTAGAGAGTTTTGGATGAGAGCCAAAATTGTTTCTTCTTGAGACTTAAACTGAAACTTTTCAGTGAAACTACTCAGAACATCTTCTTGATGAATTTTCAAACTTACTTCAAGCTCCATTTCTCCCTTTCGTGATACTACTATATAGCGGCATTTTTTCTGAAAAAATATTGATCAATATTAGAACTCAATTTTTTGAGATAACGAAAATTAGGATACCAAAAAATTTCTCCAATCCAACATTTCTATTAACTTCCTAGCACATGTATGTACCAAAATAGCTCTCATCGTGTTCTGTAGTGAAAGATCTCCTTCACTGTATTTAGCAGAGATCTCCCTTTCTGTTTCCACCACTCAAACATTGCATCTTCTTCAGACCCGTCAGGGTGAATCAGTGGGATAATTTTGGGTTTTCTTTTCATAGGTGCTGCGCTAAGAAATTTACTATCTTAAGTGCGTATTTTGGAACGCTGCCCACGTATGTGCCCACGTACAACCTCCAAAAGTAGCTATTAACTGTATGAGAACGCGAGTTCGACTCT
>JACLAC010019833.1_pt1 | contig 11694 bp, 7 predicted proteins | sample 8027881 | NCBI WGS metagenome assembly JACLAC01 (sample SAMN15725517, study PRJNA655200) | protist metagenome | isolation source: fluorescence activated cell sorting (FACS) single amplified genomes of... | place: Spain: Blaines Bay Microbial Observatory, Mediterranean Sea | collected 2016-01-19 | reverse complement strand
AAACTTGCTGACACGGACGTGGCCGGAGTTGAAGAAAAGCTCGCACTGGCCGAGGTCGACGTCGCGATTGCTCAGGCCGAATTAAGGAGCATCCAGCTTCGCGCGGTCGCCATGCGGTCTGTCTGGAGCCAGACAGCTTCCCGAAAGACTGACCACGAGGCCGCCGTGCGATCCGTTCGCCAGGTTGCTGTCGAGAATGCCAGGCGAGCGGTCGTTGCTGCGGAGCATGCGCTATTGCGGGACGCCAGCAAAAAGACGGTGGCTAGGAAAACGCTGGCTACCGCTCGTAGCGCTCTCGACCAGGCCACCGCGGCGGCCGATGCCGAGGTGAAAGGTGAAGAGCCTCTCCCCAAAGTGATGGGAGCCCGCTGGACACCCACTCGCTTCTTCAGTTCTGGTAAGGACGATCCAAACGTCGAATTTCAGAAACAGAGTACGGGCCGCCGAGCCGCTCTCGCACGCTGGGTGACTGACAGGCAGAACCCGCTGACGGCTCGCGTCGCGGTGAACCACATCTGGCTGAGACACATGGGTGGCCCGTTGGTCGCGACGGTTTTTGATTTCGGGCGTAACGGCGCCCTGCCTACGCATCCGGAACTGCTGGACTGGCTGGCCGCCGAATTTATGGACAAAAGCTGGAGCATGAAGCATCTGCACCGACTGATCGTTACCTCGTCCGCTTACCGCATGAGTTCCTCAAACGCCGGAGCAGAAAGCAACCTCAAACGGGACCGCGATAACCGGCTGCTCTGGCGACGCGAGCCCATGCGACTGGAATCGCAGGCTGTCCGGGATTCGCTCCTCGCGCTGGCCGGGACGCTCGACGAGACACGCGGTGGGCCCACGATTCTGCGGGCGCGGCAGGCGGCCTCGAAACGACGAAGCCTCTACTTCTTCCACTCCAACAACGATCGAAATCTCTTCCTTATGACATTCGACGAGGCCCTCGTGAAGGACTGCTACCGACGTGAGCAGAGTATCGTTCCTCAACAGGCTCTCGCGTTGACGAACAGCGCCCTCGTTCTGGAAGCCGCTTCAGACATCTCTGCGAGAATCACGGCGAAGAACGCCGATGATGAAGTCAACTTCGTTCGAGCGGCTTTCGCCTTCGTCGCCGGTGTCGAGGCCAAAGAAAACGAGGTCGGCGTGAGTCGAAAAGCCCTCGACCAGTGGCGAAAGCTACCCGGCGTTTCGGATGCCGATGCCCGGTCCAAACTCGTTTGGGTATTAATCAACCACAACGATTTTGTGACGGTGCGATGAACTTGTAGCACTCTTTCGAGAATCTCTCATGACGAATCTCAAGCAGGAACACAGTCTCCCCCGCCGAAGCTTTTTGTCGGAGGTGGGCATGGGCTTTGGCGGCCTCGCCCTCGGCGCAATGCTTCATCGGGACGGACTGGCGAGGGAAGGGCAATGGGTTCCCCCGTCCGGACTGCCTCATGCGCCGCCGAAAGCAAAGAGCGTGATCTGGCTGTTCATGAACGGCGGCGTCAGCCAGGTGGAGAGCTTCGATCCGAAGCCAATGCTGACAAAGTACGGCGGAAAGACGATTGCAGAAACTCCGTTTGCCGATGCGCAGAATCCGAAAAAGCTCGCCATCGAGCGACTGGTCGTTCCCGACGGAAACGGCAATCAAAGGGACAAGCTGTACCCGCTGCAGATCGGGTTTCGGAAGCATGGTGACGTCGGTGTCGAGGTCAGCGACTGGTTTCCGCACATTGCCGGACAGGTCGACAAGCTGGCCATCGTTCGTTCGATGTGGACCACGGACAGCAATCACGGAGCTCAGACGCAGTTTCATTCTGGCCGGCATCAGAACGACGGTACGTTTCCGACGTTGGGAGCTTGGGTGCATTACGGCCTCGGGTCGCTCAATGACAACCTGCCTCAGTTCATCTCAATCGGGCGACGGGAGTACTGGAACCGGCGCGACGGGCACTACCTCGGTCCGGCTCACGACGCTGTGCCGCTCAGGATCGATCCAAAGAACCCGCTCGACTTCAGTCAGCCTCAGCGGTCGCTTTCTGCCGAGGCCAAGCAGATTGGGAAAGGTCTCATCGACGATTTGAACGAGCTGCGCATGGTGGAGTACCCCGATGATCCGGCGATGGCGGCCCGGATCGCGTCTTACGAACTCGCCTTCCGCATGCAGCAGTCCGTTCCCGAGGCTGTCGACTTTTCTCAGGAGACGGTAGAGACGCAGGCGCTCTACGGAATCGACCAGGCTCACTCAAAAAGCTTCGGCCAGCAGTTGCTCGCATCGCGACGGCTGGTCGAGCGTGGAGTCCGCTTCATCCAGATTCAACACGGTGCCGGCGGCGCCGGGCGATGGGATGCTCATCGAGGCCTGAAGGCAAATCACGAAAGCAACTCAAAGGCCGTTGACAAGCCTATCGCAGGTTTGCTGGAAGACCTGGATCAGCGAGGACTTCTTGACGAAACGCTCGTCATTTTTGCGACCGAGTTCGGACGCACGCCGGGGTCCCAGGGTTCCGACGGGCGAGATCACCACATTTTCGGCTTCTCAGTTTGGATGGCCGGCGGCGGCCTGAAGCGAGGTGTCGTCCACGGAGCCACCGACGAGATCGGATTCCACGCTGTCGAAAATCGCCACTACGTCACCGACATTCACGCGACAATTCTGAAACAGCTGGGTCTGGAGTCTCGCCAGCTGGAGATCCCCGGCCGCAAGCGGCTGGAGATCGACCACGGCCATCCCATTGATGAGATCATCGCGTAGTCATCATCGACTAAGCCGAGGCTGGCGAGGCCAGCTTTGCCAGGTCGTTTGACGAGGGCTCCTGAAATGCCTTCAGCCCGAAATCGGGAAGGATCGCCAGCAGGTGGTCGAAGATGTCCGCCTGGATGCCTTCGTAGTTGGCCCAGTTGGTGTCGCTCGAAAACACGTAAAGCTCGATCGGCAGCCCGCTCGTCGTCGGAGGCAGCTGGCGAACCAACAGCGTCATGCCTTCCTGATGCAGCTTCGTATGAGCTCGCAGATACGTCAGAACGTAGATGCGGAACGTGCCGACGTTTGTCAGCCGGCGTGGATCAGCAATTTCATCGGGATCTGGTGTCTGGCTCTCGTTGTGCTCTTCCAGTTCAGCTTTCTTCTCCGTCATGTACTCCTTCAGCGGGGCGAATCTGGAAAACCGATCGACCTCGTCGTCGGTTAGAAACCGAATCGTTGACATGTCAATCAGAAGCGAGCGTTTGATCCGGCGCCCACCGGCCTCGGACATGCCTCGCCAGTTTCGGAACGAGTTGTGGATCAGACTGTGGGTGGGCACGGTGGTGACCGTCTTATCAAAATTTCGAATCTTGACTGTGTGCAGTGCAAGGTCGATGACGTCGCCGTCAACTCCCTGGCTGGGGATCTCAATCCAGTCGCCAACGCGGAGCATGTCGTTCTGCGTCAGTTGCACGGAGGCGACCAGCGACAGAATCGTGTCTTTAAAGACAAGCATCAGAACCGCGGTCATCGCTCCCAGCCCGGTCACAAAGTAGCCGACTTCCTGGCCTGTCAGGACGGCGAGGAAGATAACCGTTCCGAAAATCCAGATCGCGATCTTTCCGATCTGCACATAACTTTTGATCGGGCGCTGTTTTGAGATGGCAAACGTACGGTAGAGATTGTTGGCGGCGGTCAGGGCCGCACTGATAATCATCACAACGACTAGGACGAGCACGGCTTTGTCGACTTGGAGGATCGTTCCAAACCAGGACTCATTCAGTGAATCGGTCGTCCAGTCGGCACCGAAAAGCGACGGCCAGGATTGCGACAGCTCCGGCAGTATTTCAATCGTTGCCCAGAGAACCAGCAGTGGAGACGCCATCGCGGCGCGGTGCAGCACGGCGCGGTCGAGCAGGATGTCGTCCCACTGCGTTGAGCTCTTGCTGATTCCCTTTCGAATCAATGGCAGAAGCAGGAATCTCACAAGAGCGTAGGAGGTGACTGCGGCAGCGAGGACGATTGTGACTCCCAAGGCCGCTTTCACATCCGGGTCGTTTGCCAGCATTAGATTCCTCCTGTCTTGCCATGGCGCGGATACCGTGGCATCGTAGCCGGCTTCCTGAAATCCGGGAATTCCAGTCAGACGGAGGTGGGTTCGCGGAGGTAGAGCATCAGCACGGCCAGGTCCGCGGGTGTGATGCCGCTGATCCGACCGGCCTGGCCGACATTGGTCGGATGGACGCGTATCAGCTTTTCCTTGGCTTCGAATCGCAGGTTCGGGACGGCTCGAAAGTCGAATGTTGGTGGAATGGGGATCGACTGGGTCTGCGAGAGTTTCTCGACGGTGGCAGCTTGGCGACGGATGTAACCGGCGTATTTCGTTTCCACCTCGACCTGCTGCGCGGAGCGAGCGGGGATTTTCAGAGCAGCCAGAACCGAAGAGAACCCACAGAGGTCGGCCCAGCCGATCTCCGGTCGACGCAGCCATTCCTCGAGCAGTTTCCCTTCATGCCGGGTCGAGCTGATGAAACTTTCGGCTTTCGAAATGGCGGCTTCGTGCTCGTCGAGTGATCGGGAGCGTTTCTCGGAGATGCAGCCGAGCTCGCGGCCAAGCGGAGTTAGCCGGCGGTCGGCGTTGTCCTGCCGCAGAAGCAGTCGGTACTCGGCCCGCGACGTAAACATGCGGTATGGCTCGTCGACGCCCTTCGTGACCAGGTCGTCGATCAGTACGCCGAGGTAGGCCTGGTTTCTGTGCAGAACAAACGGGCATTTTCCGGCCAGCTTGAGAGCCGCATTGATCCCCGCGATAAGGCCCTGCCCACCGGCTTCTTCGTAACCGGTTGTGCCGTTGATCTGACCTGCGAAGTAGAGACCATCAACGCGTTTGGTTTCGAGCGTGGGGCGAAGCTGAGTGGGCGGTGCAAAGTCGTACTCGACAGCGTATCCGTACCGCATGATTTCCGCGTTTTCGAGGCCACGGATCGAGCAGATCATCTCGTCCTGAACGTCTCGCGGTAGGCTGGTCGAAATGCCATTGCAGTAGACTTCGAGCGTGTTCCGTCCTTCGGGTTCGAGGAAAATCTGATGCGAGTTCTTTTCCGAAAACCGAACGACTTTATCTTCGATCGACGGGCAGTATCGCGGGCCGGTTGAGTTGATCTGACCACTGTACATCGGGGCGCGATCGAGGTTGGCTCGAATGACATCGTGAACGTGTTCGTTCGTCGCCGTGAACCAGCAAGGGAGTTGCTCCTGCGTGATCACCTCAGTGAGGAATGAAAACGGTTGCGGGTGCTGGTCACCCGGTTGCTCTTCGAGTGCCGCGTAGTCGATCGTGCGTCCGTTGAGCCGTGCTGGCGTTCCCGTTTTGAAACGCTCCAGTTCGAAGCCGAGTTCCCTGAACGAGCCTGATAACCCTCGTGTGGTTCCTTCACCGGCGCGTCCCCCTTCGGCTTTCGCCTCGCCAGTGTGCATGACTGCCTGGAGGAAGGTGCCGGTGGTGATAATGGCGGCCTGGACCTGGTAGAGAGCATCCCCGCGGACTTTGACGCCAGTCAGTTTTCCGTCTTCGACGACCAGACCCTCAACCATCTCCTGTCGGAGGGTGAGGTTCTCCTGCTCCTCGACCTTCAGCTTCATGTAAAACTGATAGGCCTTCTTGTCCGCCTGAGCTCGCGGACTGTGCATCGCCGCGCCTTTGCTGAGGTTGAGCATGCGGAACTGAATGCCGGTCTCGTCGATCGCCCGACCCATCTCGCCGCCGAGCGCGTCGATCTCTCGAACAATTTGACCTTTGGCGACGCCCCCGATTGCCGGGTTACAGCTCATCGCCCCGACAGTGTCGCAGCTCATCGTGAGCAGGACAGTGCGTGCTCCCATCCTCGCCGCAGCGAGCGCGGCCTCTATGCCGGCATGGCCGGCGCCGATTACGGCGATGTCATATTGATAAGTGCGGTTCAAGTCGGAGACTTTCGCGGAAAACGGCCCGTTTACGTGCGAACTTCTGGCAGGATCCCGCAGAGAAGTCCAGTGCCGCCACTCCTATTCTTCGGACTCCTCGCCGCCTTTATCCGGTCCATTCTCTTCCAAAGTGAATTTGCTAGGCAGTGTCTCCGCGAGGGCGATGCTCTCATCGATTTTTGACGAAGCATCCGAGGCCGCTGCAGTTGTCAGTTCTGTGGCGTCGTTCGGAGTTTCTCGATCGTGGCGGCATGCTTTTCCGGAACGTATTCACTTTCGTCCGGAATAGGATCGTGGTTCAGAGACCTGCCAATTCAATGCGGGCCTAGCTACATATATGGTGTAAACGTCCTTTTGGGAAACGAGGTTCTGAAGCTAAGCCATGTGAAAGAGCGATTACCCTGCACGGTGTCGGAGATTTGAATGACTCCGGGGCCGGTTTTGACCGTCTCACAGCGGCACGCTGAGGCAGAAAAACGCGAGATGCGTAGCAGTTATCGTCATCGTCACTTTACGGCCAGCAGCGTTGAACGATAGGGAGAGCCTTAGGCTGAAAAGATGTGATAGTGACATGTTGAACTTGGCCGCTCCACATCGTCGACAACCTGCAACTCAGGCGAGGCAAAGACCAGAGGCCTGAAGTCGACATTCAAGAAACGCGGGGGTATGGTGATTTGCTGACTTCCGGAAACCCAATTCGTGCAGGCTTCCCATTTGACAGTATGACAGGATGCCCGCATGGCAAGCAGCCAGCTATTGACGGACTCACGTTGGCGGCAAGCCATTCTGCCTGTCACCGCAGCGTCTCTACTGCTTGTAATCCATCTTCTGAGAGGCGTGGTGTCGCCCAAATCCATCGCGTCCACCGAGAATCTCGCCAGTGATTTCGCCGATGAGTCGCAGTGTATCGAGTGTCACGAGCAGGCCGAGTCCTTTCATGAGACTGGCCACGCTCAGACCCTACACGCTGTGACTGATGCCAGTTCCGTCGAGCTGTTGAAGCAACTGACCAGGGAACAATCTGACGAACTTTCTCTGAAATTCGATCCAGAACACGTCGTGGCCATCGCCCCTCAGGCAGGCGACAGTCAGATAAAACTCACGTGGTGTTTCGGATCCGGCCATCACGCCCGCACCTGGACAGGCACGTTGACGGACAGCTGGGGGCAGACCGACATGCTGGAATTCCGGTGGTCGTGGTACAACGCGACCGGGCAATTCGATGTCACCCCCGGCCAGCACGACCAGGCCGCCCCCGGCTACTTTGAGCATCTGGGAGTACTTTTCGATCAGCCCAAAACTCGCAGGTGTTTTGAGTGCCACACAACCCACGTTACCTTTCCTGCCGGCCAGCTCGACACAACTTCGATACGGCCAGGCGTGACGTGTCAGGGCTGTCACGGGCCGCGGCAGGACCACGTCGATTCAGAAGGTCAACTGACGAATCCTGTTTGGCAGGGTAACCGGGAAGATGCGATCAATCGCTGTGCGGTCTGCCATCGGCGGGCGTCGGATCTTGAGCCAGAGAAAATCACACCAGACAACCCGAACATCGCACGCTTCCAGCCGATTGGCCTAGTGCAGTCGGCTTGTTTTCGAGGTTCAGCTTCAATGACCTGCACGACCTGCCATGACCCTCACAAGCCTATGTCCGCCCAAGATTCGGCAGGCATCTGGCAGTGTCAGCAATGCCACGCGGAAGAGAATTCAGGCAATGTCGATGAGTACGCTTCGAGATGCGCCGCGGGCCATGTTGATGGTTGCCTTCAGTGCCACATGCCCAAAGTTCCACTGAATCGGTCAGTCAGTTTTACCGACCATTGGATCCGGGTTCGTTCTTCTGGCGAGGAGAACCCGTGAGCCGCAGGAAAGGCCGAGCAGAACGTGCGAACGCGAAAAGGGAATGGCAGCTGTTTGGGCTGGCTCCGTCGGACGCAACGTGCCTGTTACTCGTGTGGCTGGTTCCGTTTGCCGTGCTGCTTTACACAGCCCCCAGAGGGATTGAGGAATCAGTCCGAGTTCTCGATCCGCCAGCTGAGAGCACTCTGTCGGGCGAAGCGACCTGGTCACCCCCGCTTTCTCTGATCCTGCCGGATGGCGACCTAGCCGAGTGGCCCTATCTGATTTTTGCTCTGGTCGGTGCGACACTCTTTGCGGCCATCGAACTCATTCTGGCCCGCTCCACATCCGGCTGGTTTGTTGCCATCTTCGCCGTGGGAGCTTCTGCCGCGACTCAACCACGACACTTAATTCCTGCCGTTCTAATCCTGCTGGCAAGAATGCTCATTCACTCAGAACGAAAAGGGGATCGCTCGGAACCCAATGCCGAGGCACGCCGCTCTCTTCGGATCGCGCTCGTCACGATTCTCATCGCAGCAAGCTGCACGATTGAATTCGGCTTCGTACTAGTCTGCTTGCTCCCGGCCATGCTGCCTGTACGCTGTTCTGCCAAAGCACTCATCGTGCTGATTGTCGGTGCGACCGTTTCCGTTGCTTTTCTGTCTGGAGGCCATCCAGTCCGTTTTGTTGCCACAATGTTGAGGCCCGTGAACTGGCTGGGAGTTTCCGATTCTTTCGTTTCGGCAGACCTGCTGAGATCGTCGTCAGGCCAGGTGCACTGGGGGCCTGCTCTCATTGTCAGCCTGTGGCTCGTTCTGCTCTGCGTCTGGATCGGCCGGCGCGTACCGAAGCTCGGAGAGCAGTCTGTGAAGTACAGGTGGCTCAGAATCTGCCTGCCCTCACTGCCCTTGGCAATCGGATTGAGCTGCAGTTGGTTTCTCTGGCTTGCTGCTCTTGGGGTGGCTCTCATGGGGAGCGCCGCCTTCGCCAATCCATCTGAATCGAAAGTGGGTTCACAACTGACCGAAAACCGAAATCGATGGAGATTTTGTGGCGAGTTTGCCGCAGCGTCGCTAGTTCTTGTTGCTCTCCTGGAATTTCCGTCGGTTTATTCGACTGAGTATCAGTCGCTTCTGAGAGCTCACGAGACGAGCGAACTGATTGACCCCGCGACCTGGCAGGTTGGCGGCCGAGTTCTACTGCTGGACCCCGGTCACGCCCCCGACTGGCAATCGCAGGCTAACCGAGCCCGGTTCCAATTGCTGATTGCTGATCGCTGGGAATCCTGGGGAGCCCGACGGAATGAAGTTTCCGAAACGTGGCGGGACCTCTGTGATTTTCGGCGGGACCAGTATCTGCGTCCGAACGGAACATGGGGGGGCTATGCCGAGGCATTCAAAAACTGGTCGCCCGAGATTCTGGTCGTACCATCGGCCAACATAACGGAGCTTCGGAAGCTGGCGCTCAATCCTGAGTGGTCCATTCTGGCAATCGATGGTCGCCGGACGGTGTTTGGACGACGCGACAAGGACGAGTTTCGCCTACAGCGTCGTCGTGTCGGCAACATACTTGCCGGTCTGGAGTGGCCATCCCGTCCACTCGACGACATGGACTTGGACCTGGTCATCACGGCAGCAAACGAAACTGACATGCGTCGCGTTGCGGCCGTTCTCTGCGCGATACGCCTGCCCTTCGCCGCTCTTCGCGTGCTTCCGCCAGACACCTCGACGGCTACCGAGAAGATTCGCGCTGTCAGCTACTTGGAGGCTGCTCATAGGACGAGACGCCACGCCGGGCAACCATCACTGCTGCACCAATTTCGCGCTCTGGCTCTGATCCGGAAGCTTCAGGACACTCACGCGTGGACCATCACCGAGCAGCTTAGAATTGCCGCGAGCCTGACCTCACTCGATCAGCCCGAACTGCAGCAGACCCTGTGCGACGCGGTCCTTACAAACGCCAAAGCCAGTTACGAGGAGAAGCGACAGGCCACTCGTATCCGTCACCAGTTGCCGCCAAACCGAAAATGGGATGAGAGCGATGCCGAACAGCAACTCCGCAGGGCGATGCTGGCAGGTGACACCAAGGCGACCGGCAAGGCTATCTCTCGCCTGGACAGCAATGCACGGGCGATGTTTTCGATACTCACCCGGACAGGGCCTGCCCAACGTCAGCGACTGTATGAATTTCGAGAGTCGTTGCAATGTGTGGATGCAGATGAGATCTGGGGTTTACCTGAAAATCAAAGTGAACTACTGTTCATGTTGGGCGACTTGGCATTGCTGGCAAATGATCCAAATGTCGCGAGGACAGCCTTCCAGAACAGCAAGGGGCTGTTGACCACCTCTCCGTTCCGATATCTCGGAAGCCTGAATCTTGCACAATTAAACCAGTAATTTCCCCGTTGCGGTTTACTACAGCACTTCGATACTGCATGATTAACGCACTCTCTTCAGAGTTTCTCGCCGCGTTCTGCGGTTTCGTTTCTTCTGCATCGTTTTCTTAAATCCGAGGTACTCCGAATGCGAACCCCAAGAAGGAAAAGTGGCTTTACGCTGATCGAATTGCTCGTCGTAATCGCAATTATCGCGATTCTCGTTGCCCTGTTGCTGCCGGCCGTGCAGCAGGCACGTGAGGCGGCACGTCGTGCCGAGTGCAAGAACAAGCTGAAGCAGATCGGCATTGCACTCCACAATTACCACGAAATGGCCCGTTTCTTTCCGGCCAACGGTGTTGCCGGAGCATTGAACCAAGCCGGTGGAGCCAATCAGAATTGGAATGGGTGGAGCGGGCTGACGATGCTCCTGCCCTATATCGATCAGGATCCGCTCTACAAAAAAATCGACTTCGACTATCACTACAACAGTACTTTTGCCCACCAGCGCGGTACGAACCGATCGGTCACTCGGACGAAGCTCCCGACCTTTCTGTGCCCCAGTGATCCTGGGTCGGGAATTAATTACACGGCAGCAATGGCAGCGACGTCCTACTGTCTTTCCACTGGTCCCGCTACCCATTGGGACTTGAGAGGGTCCAACCCTGGCTTGGCAACTCGCTGGCATTGTGCATCAATTCGTGACTTTATTGATGGCACAAGTAACACGATCGCAGCGGCGGAATGCCAAATTGGTCAAAACAGAGGGAAATGGCCGACACCGGCTGACCCCTCTGAAAGAATTCTCTGGTATCGGGTCAATGTGGGCAATTACCTCAGGAAAGGTGGGAACATAGCGTCGGGGCGTTATGTCTACCGCGCAAACGCCACGGACATTGCCACCATCAATGCACACTACAACAACTGCCTCTCCAGATATGACAGTGGTCAGGGCTGGCACGGGGCAAGTGACGAGCAGGGCCGATACTGGTCGACAGGGCGGGTCTACTGGGGACCATGGCATACCACACTGGTTGGCCCCAATTCGGGACCATCGTGTGACCGAGATAACTCTGTAACAACCATGAATATCAAAGAGCCCAGCAGCTATCACCCGGGTGGTGTCCATGTGCTCGTTGCAGATGGGGCCACGAAGTTTGTGAATGAGAACATTGATCAGGGAGTCTGGATTGCGCTTGGATCCCGCAATCACAATGACACGGTCGGCGAATTCTGATCGTCTCATCCTGAAACTAAATGAAAGGCGCAAAGCAGCCCAGCTTTGCGCCTTTCGTCTTTAATCTTCTGTTTTGGCTTCGTGAAGAAAAGGAAACGTGATGAAGTCTTTCCTTAGTTATCTGATTGCATTTGTGATGATCTTTTCTTTGATCGGTTGTGGTGGCGGAGCGCCAGTGGCTGACGATCCAGCAAGCACCAGCGATACCGAAATGGAAGAGGACGAAACAGGCATGGACGAGGATGCGGAGGGAGAGGATTCGGAAGAGGATTCGGAAGAGGACGGCGTCTGAAACCGTGCCACTGCAGATCAAATCAAGGTGCCAGT
>JACLAC010010938.1_pt1 | contig 11694 bp, 12 predicted proteins | sample 8027881 | NCBI WGS metagenome assembly JACLAC01 (sample SAMN15725517, study PRJNA655200) | protist metagenome | isolation source: fluorescence activated cell sorting (FACS) single amplified genomes of... | place: Spain: Blaines Bay Microbial Observatory, Mediterranean Sea | collected 2016-01-19 | reverse complement strand
GAATGCCGTAGAAAAATAAAGGCTGTAATTGATACAATTTATATTATTTACAACTACTTATGATTTATTTGAACAGTAGATGGTAGGCGTATGAAGGCCCAAGCTGAATCAGCAGATGGGAAAAATTGTCCTTCGGTGGATATTCTTTTCCCGTCTCGTTTTGCGGCTTGGGCTTGTCGGCAACGTCATACCGATCTATTTTTGCTTAGTAATGGAGGTAGCCAATGATTGATAAAGAATTACTCGAAATTCTCGCCTGTCCCGAAACCAAGGAACCGGTTCATCTGGCTGATGCCGATACGCTCACCGCACTGAATGAGCGCATTGAACGTGGCGAAATAAAAAATCGGGCCGGCAAGACAATTGAAGTAAAGATCGACGGTGGGTTAGTACGCGAAGATGGGGCTTATCTTTACCCCATAGAAGACGAAATTCCCATTATGCTTATCGACGAGGCGATCCCTCTTAAGTAAGGGGCAGATTTGGCCCCTCGACTTTAACCAATCGCTGACTGCCTTCCTTGTTTTGGTAGATCAACACTTTCAGGCCGTGCTTTTGCGCTTTTTCCTGATAATCATCGATCAACTCGACCGTCCGTTGTTTCTTTAGAAGATCGTTTTTCAGCATCTGCTCAAAGCCTTCGCGTGTAATCATTCCCAACTGCTTGCCCTGATAGTAAACAACGTAAGCCCGAACGCTCTGGCCTACCGCAACCTCTTCATCGCCTTCCTTGCCGCCTCGGCGTTCCCAAGTATAAGTCAGTAGCAAACCGATGAGATTGGCCAAGACCACCGTAAGGTCGCTAACCCAAACCGCCGGCGACAGTTTGCTGAAGATCGATAAGGGCACCAAGCAGATCAGCATCAGGCTGGCCATAAAGAAGAAAAACAACCGAAAGCGGTCCAGCTCCAACCCTTGGCGCTTGCGACCCAACATAATGGTGATCTGGATTAACGTGCCCGCGAAAAAACAGGCAAAAAGTACCAGCGATAGCGTTTCTCGCACCGACTAACCGACTCCGGAAAAATGTCTAAAACGGGCAGCCAAGTCCGCAGAGTTGATCGCACCACCAAACGCTACGATGCGATAGCGACTGGATGCGGTGTGCCCCTGCGGCAAATGCCAGGGACCTGCAATGCATCTACTCGGAGCGATCCCCAAGTGGCCATCGACCCGCCAGGATACCGGATGCCCTACGTTGCGCGGATGGTCCATAATCGCCACACCGGCCTCATCTGCGCGTTCGGCCAGCGGCATCGCCACCGCCACCCAACGCGCGGGCTGCCCTTCGGCTTGGATCTGATCCTGTCCCTCACTGTTGAGCGCACGCCCCCCTGTCTCGCTGCGATAAGGCATGCGCAAGAAAAGACCGCCATATGCGTATTCGCCAAATGCTATATCGACCTGACTTGTCAACCGCCAATCCACATCCAATTGCAATACTGTGCCCAAATCGCGAAAATCCCACGCTTGCTCCTCCATCAGCAATGGTTCGCCGTCGGGGCTGCGCCATTGAGAGCGCACTTTCCAAGTGACCCGGTTGCCCTCGACGGTCGGCTCGACCAGCGGCTCCGGGTGAAAACTGCCGTCGCGCTCCGCCTCATTGCCCAATCCCTCTAGCCAAAAGCCATAGCCGTTGACCTTATTGAGGCCGACATAGAGCCCGTGCTGCCAAGGATGGTGTCCCGGAGCATCCTCGGTCACGACCCCGATCTCGTCCGGGGCGCGCAGGGGATGAATAAAGGGCCTATGGTCTTGGGGAGCCCGCTGCACGAGCAGAGGATTGTGTCCTGCAGCACGAGAGATTGCGATCTGCCGGGCATCGAATTCTACTTTTAATTGGTTCATGACTTGTATATAGGGCGTAAGGAACACCTGCGTCAAGCCCCGTTGCCGCGATAAACCATTGGCCCTATATTGCACCCGAACAGATATAGAAAGGTTTAGCCATGAGGATCGTCGACACGCATTGCCATACCGGTATCCACAAATACGAACCCATTGAATCCCTGCTCTTCCACATGGAGCACGCACAAGTCGACAAAGCCGTGCTGATCCAGCACGGCGGTGAGACAGACAACAGCTATCATGTCGAGTGCCTGCAACAACATCCTGGTCGCTTCGCCTCGGCGATGGGCGTCGCCCCCGATGACGACGGAACGCAGATCCGTCATTGGGCGGACCAGGGCATTGTCGGCCTCCGCCTTGGCGCAACTGCGCGCGCCCAGACCAGCGACCCATTGGCGCAATGGAAAGCGGCGGCAGATTTGGACCTGGTCGTCAGCGCCCCTTCCAGCCCGGCCGCCCTGCTCAGTGAAGACTTTGCCGAAGTACTGCGGGCCTTTCCCGACTTGTCAATCGTGATCGAACACCTGGCCGGCATCGGCAAAGATGCCGAGCCTCCCTATGAGGATTACGCACGCGTCCTCGATTTTGCCGAATATCCCAACCTTTCGATCAAATTGCCCGGCTTCGGCGAATTCTGCGAACTTCCCCACCCCTTCAATGTCGTACCGCCATTTGCCGAAATGGCCATTGAAGCCTTTGGACCCAGTCGGGTCATGTGGGGCAGCGATTGGCCCCCGGTTAGTTCGCGAGAAGGCTACGATCACTCATTGAATTTCCCAATGGAATATCTTTCGTCATTGAGCGAGGACGAACGAGCTTGGATCTTTGGCGAGACCGCAATCGAAGTTTGGCGTTTTGATTCTTAACCAGCTCGTTTCGCCATCATTCTTATTATCGTCAGTTTTAATCGCGGTCAGATGTCAGGATACAATTAGTGCATATATTGTGGCCGGTCTGGATCGTCTTGATTCGACCACAATTGGCCAGTTACGTGTGCTACAAGGCTACCTTATTCGACCATCTACCGCGGATGATTCAAAGCTATCCAGTCTCGTCCGCGGTCTCTACGAGATACCCATCTGAACCCGCGCTGCTACGCACAGCCCCCAGCGCCAATCCCGTCCACAGCCAATACGTCATCCGCATAGTCGGTTCATTCATGATGTCCCATGTCAGCATGTGGATGGCTATGCAGACATGGCCCACTAGATAGGCCCAAAGCAAGTCCCGTCTGACACCGTCCACCATCCGCAACCACGCGCGTAGTATCACAATAAAAACCGCCGCCATCAGCAACAGACGACTCAGCAATCCCAAGACGCCCGTCTCAGCGAGAAACATCAAATACATATTCTCGGTAGTGTGTTCGGGAAACTCTCTCACCATGTAATTCTCGTCATACCTGTATCGTTCGAATTCTCTCGTAAACGTCCCAAAACCAACCCCCAAGAACGGATGTTCTGCAAGGATATTACCCACCGTATAATACTGAGCGATGCGAAAGCGCTCGGTATATTCGAGCAAACTGTCATACTCGTAAACCTTGGTATCTCCCCTGATCGTTACCGGATTTGTCTGCAGGATCTGCCCCCAGCGCTCGTGCACCTCTGCGAAAACAGTGCCGACCTTTCCAAAAGGCGAAATACTCGTCATCAATCCCACACCCAACAGCGCAACGACTGCAAGCCCGCCATAGAGTTTACCTCGACCTAGCCGCCGCAATACCGGGGTCAGCTTCTTTAACCACGGCATCATTAGAACACAACACATAAGCGTCACCAATTGCGTTGCACGAGTCTGCGTTAACATCACGACCGGCACAAAGAGAGCACAGATGATGCCCCAACCGACCTTGAGCCAGGCTCGTTGTAGCACCGACAACGACCATAGAGCCAAAGGCAGCAGCAACATTACAAAGGTCGCGGTAGCTACCGTATGGCCAAAGGGTCCCATCGCTCGATGCCGGGTGTGATAGGGGCTGTACATGCGTTGGACAGCATCCCAAAGCGGCTCCTGTCCGCTAAGGGCAAAATAGAATGTATAGACCACTACGATGCCTGCGATCGAAGCGATAAAAAGCGCCGCGCGACGTATTACCTGCCAAGAGGCGCAATACTGGACCACCAGCAGGCACATAACGCCACCCGTTATATTGTAATATATCCACTTGCCCATTCCCGTCAGGGCATGTTCTGCACCCGACAGACTAACTACAGAGACGATGAGATAGAGGCCAAGATAACGGTCAATAGGGGTCCGGGCGATCGTTTTGACCTGCGAAACGGCGGAAAGTCCCCACAAGCAACATGCACTTCCAATTAGGATAAAGGGCAGATATTTGATCAGTGAAAAGGAAGGCGTGCCTTCGAGGCTTTGCGGCTGAAAATAATAGAAGGGCACTAGGGTTATATAGGCGAATACTATGCCTAACAAAAGCCAAATGATGCGATCGGCCTTCTTCAATAACTTCATCAGACACCCTAAGCTCATTCGTGAGTTTAATTATTCTGCGGGCAATGCCCCACCCCGTTGCAATTCCAGAACGAAGAAGGGACTGCAGTGGCTCTACAGTCCCTTCCAAAATATATATGGTGCCGAAGCGGGGACTTAAACCCCGACGCCTGCAGGCACTGCCCCCCTCAAACCGGCCCCCCAAAGCCACCAGTACCAATCTTTTAACATTTAATACGTCAGCTAATTATAGCACAAGGACAGAAGCTTCAATTACTCAGCCTCTGACAAAGCTAAGCTCTATTGCGTTCCAGTCAACTCCGAGTTTCATGGGGTTGTGTAGCAAAAAGGTGCGCAGACTGCGGCAAAAAAGATGGGCAGACTCCCCTCACTTATGAACCGCTAGCCGTAAAAGGCCTCAAACGTTGCCACACGATCCGCTCGGGCTTTTTCGTCGCATGGGGCCGAGTGGTGTCGCTGCGTTTGCCCTGATCGCCTGAGAAGCCCTTTTTAAGACTCAGCGATTCACCCATACATACATTCACAGTTCCTCCTCGCTATTCCATTCTTCCGCCCGCAAAAGGATTGTTCCGATGACCTTATTGCTGCTGCGCACATCAATATCACTTTTGTGTCTCATCGTCAATGGAGAGGCTACCGAACCGGACGGCGCGGTGCTCTACCAGACAAATTGCGCCCAGTGTCATGGAGCCAAGTTACAGGGCGGTAATGCCCAGAGCCTCGTCGATGGCATCTGGCAATTCGGCGGTCAGTCGTGGGCGGTAAGTCGGACAATTACGCAGGGCATCACGCATCTGGGCATGCCGGCTTTCGGACTTGCCCTCGCTCAAGGGGAAATCTCCGCCATCATGGCATTTCTCAAAGAGCAGGAATCCAGCCACGACCCGCAACCGCGACCTCTGCCGCAGACGTTACAGTCGCAAGAGTACGACATCGCCGTCGATCTAGTGACTGATGACCTCGAAAGCCCCTGGTCGATCGACTTTATCGACGAGAGCACCGCACTTATAACGGAGCGACCAGGTCGTCTGAGGGTCGTGCGCGACGGTCTACTGCTCGCCGACGCAGTAGTCGGCATACCCACCGTGGAGCACGATTGGCAAGGAGGACTGCTGGATGTGGTCGTGGGCCCCGACTACGCTACCGACGGCTGGATCTACCTGAGTTATAGCCACCAGCTCGACGACTTGAGGCCAGGCGATGAGCGCCCCGCCTCAATGACGCGTATCATCCGCGGTCGCATCATCGACAACGGATGGCGGGATCAGCAGACGCTCTTCGAAGCACCGCACGAGTCCTATGCGACGACCCGCCATCACTACGGGTCTCGCATCGCGCTCGATAGAGATGGGTATCTCTACTTCTCGATCGGCGACCGCGGCAAACGAGCGCAGGCGCAGGATCTGTCACGGCCGAATGGCAAGGTGCACCGCCTCCATCTCGATGGCCGCATCCCAAACGACAATCCCTTCATCGAGCGGCCCAGCGCTCTGCCGAGTATCTTTAGCTTTGGTCACCGCAACCCACAGGGACTCGCCATCAACCCCGAAACGGATCGCCTGTGGGACAGCGAGCATGGACCGATGGGCGGCGACGAGGTCAACGTCATCCGCAGCGGCGGCAACTATGGGTGGCCAGACGTCTCGTATGGGCGGAACTACGACAGCAGCAGCATCACCGAACTTGAGCACACACCGGATACGCAGCAACCCGCCTGGATCTACCAACCTTCTACCGGCGTCTGCGGACTCGATGTCTATCGCGGCGATATGTTCCCCCGATGGCAGGGACACCTATTGGTCGGAGCGCTGAAGTTCGAATCGGTAGAAGTGTTGACACTGGACGGCGACCACGTGATTCACACCGAGACGGTCGTCAAAAACCTGGGTAGAGTGCGAGATGTGGCCGTCGCTCCTGATGGTTCGGTCTACGTGGTGCTCAACGATCCAGGGCGGGTCATTGTTCTAACAGCTATCCGCGACCGCATCATGGCCTTGCAGCCGTCGCGGGCGGACACGTCACAGTAGGCGTGCCGCAGGTCACCCCCTGCTTAGCCGAAAGATCGCGACCGTCGCACTCGGTCCTCAATGGTTGAAACGGACTGATCCCTACACTTGGTAGGTTTACGGTAGGTATCCTCGATAGCAGGGCTCGCTTTTTGGGCACTGCCCTCTAGCAATTGGAAATCACCTGGATATCAAGGTCAATCAGACCTGGACTAGAATCCATGGTGACTCCACGCTGCCACCGACATTTGGGCAAAAAAAAGAGTTACGTCAGTTGACGTAACTCCCTCATACATAGTATGGTGCCGAAGCGGGGACTCGAACCCCGACGCCCGAAGGCACTGCCCCCTCAAGACAGCGTGTCTACCAGTTTCACCACTTCGGCACGACGAATCAGTGCTGTGCTTCTATTGCGTCCCGCCAGTTTCTTCCGTGGGAGCCGGCACAGCCTCTGTCTCTGCCGAGGCAGGAGGCGCTTCTTCGGTAGCAGGTTCATCCAGTAGAGACCCCGCATCACCCAGTGGCGTCGGAACGACCGGCAAACTGCCCTCTTCCATTACCCGTTGCGTGGCTGTCGTCGGCGACGACGATCCGGTTTGAAAAGCTACCGACTGTACGAGACAGCTCACCATAAAGGCCGTGGCCAGAATCGCCGTAGCTTTGGTCAGGAACGTGGACGCCGTGCGTCCGCCCAAGACCGAGGAAGAGGCCATGCCGCCGCCGATGGATCCGGCGAGCCCGCCCCCCTTGCCCGCCTGCAAAAGCACGGCCAAGACCAGAAACAAACAAATCGATATATGAACGATAGTAAATAGTAATTCAATCATGATCCATATAACCTAAGGTCAAAGGGCCGCCTTCACAATAGCGGCGAAACTCTCCGCTTCAAGGGCGGCACCGCCGATTAAACCCCCGTCAATATTATCCTGTGAAAAAAGCTCAGCCGCATTATCCGGTTTTACGCTTCCCCCATACTGAATCCGCTGTCCAGCGGCCACCTCGGCCCCGAGTCGCTCGACGAGAAAATTGCGCATCATCGCATGCACTTCTTCGGCCTGCGATGCGGTAGCCGTCACTCCGGTTCCAATGGCCCAAACAGGTTCATAAGCCCAAACCACCTCGCGAACGATGCCGGCTTCGAGCCCGGCCAAAGCACCGCCGACCTGCCCAAGCACGATCTCCTCGATCCGGTCCGCCTCCCGTTCCGCCAGGGTTTCTCCGACACAGACGATGGGCCTGAGCCCAGCGTTTAGCGCGCTAACCAGTTTGCGGTTGACCGATTCGTTGGTCTCGCCGTTATACTGCCGCCGTTCGGAGTGGCCCAGTATAACATAGCTGCACCCCGCCGCTATAATCATAGCAGCCGATATTTCGCCCGTAAAGGCCCCCTCGTCCTCCCAGTGCATATCCTGTGCCCCAACGCCGATTGCACTGCCTTCCAAGGACGCGTGCACCGCTTGCAGGCTGGTCGAAGGCGGACAAATCGCCGTCTCGACCTCGACACCTGCCAGCAGTGGTTTGAGCTGGGTGACTAGTTCAACGGCCTCAGAAGCCGTTTTATGCATTTTCCAGTTGCCGGCGACAATTGCCTTGCGCACTGTCTAATCCTCCTTGTTGACCAGGGCTTCGACACCGGGTAATACCCGCCCGCCCATACATTCCAATGAAGCACCTCCACCTGTCGATATATGCGTCATGCCCTCGGTTAAGCCCGCCTGGGCAAGGGCCGCCGCCGTATCGCCGCCGCCGATAATACTCAGAGCCCCCGCGCGGGTAGCCGCAACCAGCGCCTCAGCCATTTGCATGGTCCCATGGGCAAATGGCTCTATCTCGAAGACCCCCAAAGGCCCATTCCACACCACCGTGCCGCCGGCTGAGAGCTTTTCCGCGTATATTCTGCGAGTCTCTGGCCCAATGTCCACGCCTTCCCAACCCTTGGGCATCGCATCTCGGGCCACGATTTGGGTTTGCGCATCGACGGTAAAACCATCGGCGACGACGCAATCGACCGGCAGTTGTAGGTCCACCCCCTTAGCCTCTGCCTGAGCCATGATATGCTCGGCCGTGGTGAGATGATCCTCTTCGAGCAGCGAAGCGCCGATCTCCAAACCCATCGCTTTGAAAAATGTGTAGGACATACCGCCGCCGATGAGCAGAATGTCGACCTTGTCGAGCAGATGTTCAATAACCTCGATCTTACCCGAAATTTTTTTCCCGCCCAGTATTGCGGTAAAAGGTCGCTGGGGTTTCTTCAAAGCATCATCTAAATAGGCGATTTCCCGCTCCATCAGTAAACCACTGACCGCGGTCTCGACAAAGCGCGCTACGCCCGCAGTTGAAGCATGGGCTCGATGCGCCGCTCCGAAGGCATCATTGACATAAATATCGGCCAACGCTGCCAGCGCCCGCGCAAAGGACTCCTCGTTGCGCTCTTCCTCCGCGTGGAAACGCAAGTTTTCCAGTAACAGCACTTCGCCTGCAGCAAGCCCGGCCGCTTCGCTGCCCACCTCATCGCCAATACAATCGGCCGCCATTTTCACTTCGCGACCCAAAAGTTGGCTCAAGGCTTTCGCCACCGGCGATAGCGACATTTCCATGACTCGCTCACCTTTAGGCCGCCCCAGATGCGACATTAGAATTACGGCAGCCCCCTGTTCCAACAAATGCTCTATTGTCGGCAGGGCGGCCCGAATCCGCGTGTCATCGCTAATCTGGCCGGCTCTGAGCGGCGCATTGAAATCGACCCGCACGAGCACCCGTTTGCCGACAACGTCGATATCCTTGATCGTTTGCTTGCCCATTGGATTAACCGAAAAAGACCTTGGCTAGATCATAAAATTCCTGGTCGACGACCTTGAGTTTATCGACCGCGACGGAGAGGGGAATCGCAACGATACCATTGCCCTGCAGACTCACCATTTTGCCATAGTCGTTGGCTTGCACTAAGTCGATGGCGGCGATGCCAAAGCGCGTGCCCAAAACGCGGTCGAAAGCCGTGGGGGTACCCCCTCGCTGCAAATGGCCCAACACCGTCACCCGCGTCTCAAAACCGGTGTCTCTTTCGACCGTATCCGCGATCAATTGGCCAATGCCGCCCAACTTGACATGGCCGAATTCGTCAAGGCCCCCTTCGGAAATCACATATTCGTCATCGGATTCTTCCTCGGAAAGCAATTGCGCCCCTTCGGCAACAACTACAATCGAAAAATCTTTGCCGCGCGCATGGCGCTTGCGGATCGTGCCGACCACTTCATCGACGGTATATCTCTGCTCGGGGATGAGGATCAAATCTGCCCCACCGGCCAACCCCGCATGCAATGCGATCCAGCCGCTGTGGCGTCCCATCACTTCAATGACCATCACGCGGTTGTGGGACTCGGCCGTGGTGTGAATCCGATCGATCGCCTCGGTCACGATATTGACGGCTGTATCAAAACCAAAAGTATAATCCGTGCCGCTCAAATCGTTGTCGATCGTCTTGGGCACACCGACGACCGGGATGCCCATCGACGTAAGCCTCTTCGCCACGCCGAGCGTATCCTCGCCGCCGATGGCGATTAGCGCATCGAGTTTCATCCGCTTCATGTTATCGGCAACAATTTCACCGCCGTCTTGTTCCTTAAAGGGATTGGTACGCGAAGTGCCTAAAATCGTGCCGCCTTTAGGCAGAATACCGGAAGTCTCCGCTAGGCCCAAAGGCTCCCAGTCGCATTCCATCATCCCCTTCCAACCCTTGAGAATTCCTTTGAAACGGTACCCGTGAGCGGTGATGCCCTTGCGCACGGCAGCGCGGATCACCGCATTGAGCCCCGGACAGTCACCACCCCCGGTCAATATGCCGACCGTCTTTTCGGCCATTGTCTCAGACCCCTTCGTTCCCGGCCGGTAGCAAAGTGGCCGCAGAAATATGTGTAATATTTTTTGCCAAAAGCTGTAAATATAAGCGCTGGTTTAAATTAGGTCAAGCCGACTGCTGTATTTCAGCCGCTCTTGGCCTAGCCAAAACGATGGCCCAGAGACGATCAGTCTGCAATGTCTCAGCGCAGGCCTGCAATGTCGTGCCCGTCGTCAATACGTCATCGACAACTGCAATCCGCGCGGCAGCCGGTAGCTTGCCGACCTGCACAAAAGCCCCGCGCAGATTCGAGTCGCGCTCGGCTGCCGACAAAAGAGCCTGTTGCCGCGTATTCTGTGCTCGGTGCAATATTCCATTGCACATCGGCACACCGAGGACCTCTGCCAAGCCAATGGCAATTTCCTCGCTCTGGTTATAACCCCGTTCCCTCATTCGAGCGGGATGCAAGGGCACCGGCAGCAAACAATCTACCTCCGCCAAACTTTCCGCTCGCCACACCCCCATACGCCTTCCCAGCTCTCGACCCAATTGCGGTTGGTTGCGGAATTTCAGCGCATATATCGCCTCTTGCAACACGCCGGAAAATTCCCCTAATATTATATTTTTTATGAACTTAAAATCGGTCAATTCCCGCTCTGCGAGATTTACAGATGCCTGTGCAATCTTGGCCTTCTCGATCGCTAACCAACATTCTGCACACAGCAAAGCCGCCGCTTCAATATGCGCTCCGCAGACCGCACAATGCGGAGGATAGGCATAATCCAGCAATGAATGCCCCATACCCTGCAGCGATCTGGCCAGTGTTTCCATCGTGATGCACTCCTGTTACCTCGCGAGCACAAAATAGGCGCCCGTTGCACCCGCCCGGCCATTAAAGAAATAAATGTGCCAGACTAAACCGTACGCGCAAAAGCCCGAAGCTATCCGCTCCGGGCTCCGCCACCTTAGGCCATCAGATCGATAATGACCGAAAAAATCGGGGGCTTTTGCACACTGCTGTTTTCTCTCTCCTGGCTTTTGGGCCGGGAGGGGCGGCGCCGTCGCCGCTTTTGCCGCTTAGATGGGTTTTCGTTGACTTGGACCCATCCGTGCTCAATTCGCTGGATCATTGGCAACCTCCTTGTCACCGATGCCATCCCTGGCAGTCGTTAGATCCTTGCGTTGCTTGTACTTACTTTATCGGCACTCTTTGCCCGGCTTGCACTTTATTTTACTCTGATCAAGGACATGCCATGATTGATGGTATTTCATATCTCCATACATATACGCTGATTGCATTAAGTTGAGCACACCTTTAAAACGACATATATTTTGTGTTTATCACAATATCGCTTTGAAAAGGAATGTCCGATATGTCGCGTAAATTCAGCTATATACTGCTTCTGCTGCCCTCTGTGATGCTACTCGCTTGCAGCCCAACTCCGCAGATGAATCCGCCGTCTTCGGATACCGCTTTGAATAAACATCCACTCGACCAGTCCGAGTATCGCCGCTTCGTCTTAGACAATGGCC
>JACLAC010005910.1_pt1 | contig 11694 bp, 8 predicted proteins | sample 8027881 | NCBI WGS metagenome assembly JACLAC01 (sample SAMN15725517, study PRJNA655200) | protist metagenome | isolation source: fluorescence activated cell sorting (FACS) single amplified genomes of... | place: Spain: Blaines Bay Microbial Observatory, Mediterranean Sea | collected 2016-01-19 | reverse complement strand
GGTAAAGAATCATCTTGTAAAGAGTTATTTTGTGAAGATTCATGGCTATATGAGCCCAGAGAATATGCTTCATCATAGCAAGCGGGAGCTTCCGTTGAGGGAAGCTGGAAGTAGAAGAGATCCATGTTCTCACAAAGTGACTCTACCGTAATATCAATTCTGTATTGTGTGGAATTATCTGAGCCTGGATGCCAAAAATAGAAGGCATGCTCTCGACCTGTATAATCTCCACTGTGGTTTGGCATCTCATACCAGTTGGTATAAAGGGCACCATCATAAAATGAGGTTCCACTATTCGTCGACATCAACACCACATCACCACAGCGTAGCTCTTGCGTAAAGCAGCTGGATTCCGGAGAGACAAACGGCGGCTCTGATGAGCAATCAAACTCATCATTTTCTGACGAGGGCTCCGAAGCCGTGTCTATAATTCCAGAGGGCTCTGAGCTTGGGCTTGAGGGCTCTGAGGAGGCTTCTGATGGATTACCAGAGGGCTCTGAAGCCGGCTCTATATCCGTCAAAGAAGGCTCTTCTCCTTTTTCCTGAGAATTGTTGTCATTAAAAACAGCGCACGCCAAAATAAACAGCATTTTAAATCTCCTATGCGTACCTTATCACAACTCTACACGAGTTACAAAATAGGAAAGAGGGAAGACTCTGATGAGTCTGCGTTTAGCCTTGTTCTTCTAATGAACAGCCTCTTCTGCCGCCGCAACAAGCTCTGCATAGCGGCCCTGTAAAGAGAGAAGCTCTTGGTGTGTCCCCTGCTCTACCACTTCTCCTTGTTCCATCACTGCAATCCGATCCGCCTGCTGAATGGTTGAAAGACGATGTGCAATAACAATTACTGTTTTGTTCTTTAATATCTGCTCAATAGCTTGCTGGATATATGATTCGGTAATGGAATCGACACTTGCTGTAGCCTCATCTAAAATCACAACCTGAGGATTGTGCGCCATGGCTCGAGCAAAGGTAATCAGCTGACCTTGACCAATAGAGAGATCACGTCCACGCTCTTTAAGCTGATGCATCAGCCCCAGCTGCTCTACAAATGATTGCGCATGAGTCAGCTCTAGAGCAAGGTCACGTTCTTTGTCAGAGATGGTGGGATTGTTCAGATCAATATTAAACCGAACGGTATCAGAGAATATTTGTATGTCTTGCCGAACGGCAGACATGAGCCGACGAAGAGAATCGATGGAGATCTCTTTTAGCTCAACTCCATCCACCGAAATTGATCCCTCATATCCCGTATAAGAGCGGTCGAGTATTCTCGTTAAGGTTGTTTTCCCCGAACCAGACGACCCAACAATAGCAACAACCTCTCCAGCCTGAACATCGAGATTAATTCCCTTTAAAATTTCTGGGCCATCACTGCTGTAGCTGAACCGAAGCTCACGGATTTGAAGAGCACCATTCAGCCCCTCTACATGCTGACCAGTGCGATCTTGCGGCTCACAAGAATCAACAAGACCAAAGATCTTGACCAGTGCAGCAAGAGAGCGCTGAATAATCGCAACCTTCGAAGAGAGATCACGGACCGGCCCAAGCAGTCGGTTGAGGTAGTCGATGTAGGCGATCATGACGCCTGCTGTTCTTAGAGCACCAGTTCCACCCACAATATCGGCACCAAGGAGACCACTTCCGTACCACAAGATGAGCCCAATCAAGACAGAGCCCATTCCGTCTACAAAGGCAAAGAGCAGTGCATCATAGATGTTTGATATTTTTTGAGCATGACGAAAGTGGTTATTGTGCTCAGCAAATATATTTTTGGACCGCTCCTCTGCAGAGAAAATTTGTAGGATCTCAACGCCATCAATTTGCTCGGATAGGTGTGCATTGACTGATGCAATTGCTTCTCTAATTTCAAGATATAGTCGTCGAAGCTGAAGCCTCATCCAATTGATTAAAAACAGCAAGAACGGTGAGCAAAAAAGGAGCATTAAGCTCAGCTCAACATCGAGGTAGAACATCAAGCTCAAGCACCCCACAACCATCAATATATCAAGGAAAATATTGATAACCCCAGCACCAATGGATTCTCCTATTGCTGCGACATCATTTGTTAATCTCGTCAGCAGTACACCTGCCGGCTGATGATCAAAGTAGGAGAGAGGAAGCGACAAGACTCTATCGTAGAGACTTTTTCGCAACCGCAGCAACATTTTTTGACCTGCATAGGAAATGCTCACCGTATAACAAACAGAAAGTAAATAAGAGGCGAATGCTGTAAAAAGATAAATGAAGGCAATATCAGAGAGCCCCTCAAGCTGTTTATTCAAGATATGCTCATCGACAGCAACCTTGATGAGGTAGGGCTGAAGAAGCTGTAATCCTGCAATAAATGGGGTCAAGAGTGCTGCTGCAATGAGCAACCAGCTGTCGGGGCGCAGATAAGGCCAGAGACGTAGAATTAAGGAGAGCTCTTTTCGATCAACAGCACTAAATGGAGAGCTATTTTTACGCTTTTCTTCTGATGAAGCATCAGCCATGATTGTGCCCTTCCACCTGAAGATTATCAGCAGATGAGGTCTCTTGATCTTTCTGAACCTCCCATGCATCTCGGTAAATTCCAGCCCGTCCTATCAGCTCAGAATGCGTTCCTTGATCAATGATCTTACCCTCTTCAAAAACAAGAACTCTGTCTGCATGTCGAAAGGCCGAGATTCGGTTGGAGACAATAATACAGCTGCTTTTTTGCTCTGAGCGCGTCAGGTCTTTTAAGGTTTGTACGAGCCGTGATTCATTTTCATGGTCAACAGCACTCAGGACATCATCAAGTAAAATCAAGCCGCCAAGACGGTAAAGACCTCTTGCCAAAGCCACACGCTGCCTCTGTCCACCACTGAGCATAATACCACGCTCTCCCACTACGGTCTTCAGACCCTGAGGAAGCGCATCAATATCCTGCTGAAGACTCGCTAAAGCTATCACTTCAGAAACACGTTCATCATTCTCTGTATCGGTCATGGTGATGTTGTTTTCAATCGAATCTGAGAACAAGAACGGCTGCTGTGGGACATAAGAAAGCTCTTTCCGCCACTCAAAGAGATCAAGCGTACAAATATCGATACCATCAATAAAAATCATTCCCTGCTCAGAGTTGTACTGTCGCGAGAGTAAAGAAAGGAACGTACTCTTACCCGAGCCTGTTTTCCCAAAGATCCCTGTTGTACTCCCTCCCGGAATAGAGCAAGAGATCCCCTTAAAGACAGGTGCATCTTCAGCTGAATGATAGGCAAAATGGAGATCCTTAATTTCAATCGAGGGACCGAGCTCCGAAATACGTTGTACAGGCCCTTCTTTAAGCTCGAGCTCGGGACGATCTGCTTCAGCGTCAAACAGCTCAAATATACGATCAAGCGCAGCTCCTCCTCTTTGCCAAACCGAGAGAAGCCAGCCCATCGAGCGCATATAAGGGAGCAGAATTGCTATAAGTGCAATGAAGGCAGCTAAGTCTCCTACTGAAAGATCCCCGCTTACCGCCATAGGACCACCAAACCAGATGAGACAAAATACTGCCCCTCCTGCACTCAGTCCAAGTAGAGGAGTAAGGATGCTCTGAAGTACTGAGAGACGAAGAATGGTATCAAACCATGAATCATTCTGAGCGGAAAATTTCTCCTTGAAGGCACCCTCTGCTGAAAACCCTTGTACAGTGGCAATTCCCTGTAAGCTCTCAAGTATTTGATCAGAGATCCCTGCCAGCTCTTCTTGGTTCTTTTTCATCAGAGGATAAAGCCGTCGTATCGCATGCTGAACCAGCAGAAAACCCAAAAATAGAGGGACAGCAACCATCAGTGTAAGATCTGGAGAAAGCTGCATCATCTTCCAGCCGGTGAGGCAAAATGCAAGGGTGATGTTGACCAGCATCATTCCACCAAAACCGATCATCGCCCGTACCCAGGTAATGTCGTTTGATGCTCTAGAAACAATGTCTCCTCTTTTGTGCATCAGATAAAAATTAGGCTGAAGCAGCAACAAATGTGAGAAGAGGTCTTGTCGAAGAAGAAACTCGATGTCTCTGCTTGGGTTAAAAAACAAGACCCTTGATAAGGTTCGAACCACAATAACCAGTAGACCCATCCAAATGATCTTAACCACATATGGGCTGGGATTGTCCAAGTGGTCAATCGCAAGTCCTATCTCTTGAGGTATCGTGACCGTTAGGTAGTTCGTTGCCAGAAGAAAAATGACGCCAAGAAGAAAATACCACTTCTGTGTCCATACATAGCTGGAAAAAAATCGCTGAACAGAAGAAGACAATCGCACCTCAATACACCGTATGCTATCTCAATTCGGTGAAAAGTCTAGTCCACAAAGATACGAACAGACGATTATCTCGTTAAAGGAGCATCGAAACCCAGCAAAGTAGCTCTCTACATCAACTTTCGGAGAGGATTTTCTCTCTACTCATGATGGGACTGAACAAAGCGCATACCTACGAGCGCAATACGTTTCTCGGGATTAAAGCGACCTCGATAGCTATTTCGGAGATCAAATCGAGCTGTTCCTGCAGACCCTCCCCTCGCAATAGCATAGCTAGAGAGGACATGTCCCTTGGGATTCTTCAGCGGGTCTCTCCCCTCTATCATGAGACCTTTTTGTGCGGCATCTACTCGGTTTTCATATGCACCAAGCTCATAGCCATCCCAGCACCACTCCCAAATGTTGCCCGTCATGTCGTAAAGACCCCATTCATTTTTCTGCTTGAGACCCACCGGCATCTTTCGACCACTCGATTCTTCGAAGCCCCACCCAACATCAGAGGCAATGTCTGAACCAGCATAGAGATAGCGGGTATTGGCACGTGCTGCAGCCTCCCATTCTGCCTCAGTAGGCAGGCGAAAACCAATGCTTCCTTCGCGCCAGTTGATCGCAGTTCCATCCGTCTGAAGTTTCAGCTCATACGCAGAGGGGAAGCCCATATTTGCTGAATAGCTGTTGCAAAATTGAATCGCCTGCTCCCAAGAGATCTGATCAACAGGAAGGGCAGCAGGAGGATCGTCGGATGTAATCTTTTTGATCGCTCTCGTGTAGACCCCATAGGTCAGAGGAAAGCGGCTCATTTTAAAGCCCGATAGCCGAAGATAGTGACGTGGCTTTTCATTGTTCCAAGCAGCACGATCTCCCGCATTGGCTCCAACAGCATAACGGCCTGCAGGGACAGAGATCATCTCTGTCAACATTGCGATCAATGCATTATGGAGCAGTGTATTAATTCCATGAAGGTTGCGAACAGAGGCAAGCTCCAGCAATAACCCATCAAGCATTCCTTCATTAAAGAGCCTAAACAACAAGCTTTGCTCTTGAGCTGTTACTGCGGATACGAGCAAAAAGTGTATGACGCGAAGTCGTGATTGAAATGGAATCTCAGAGGACAATTTTAGCCCTCCAAACTTAGCCTCATCTTCTTCTAAGAATTCCACCAGCCCATCTGCAAGTTTGTACCGGCCTATATTTTTTAAAGTCTCCTCATCAGAGGTTGGTTCTGTCAAGAGCTTTTCACGCAAAAGGCGCCATCTAGCCTGCCTTTCCCCAGACCCTTGAAGCGTTATAATCCAGTTTCCTCTTATATTATCAAGAGGTATTGCTTGAGCATTAGACATCGTTGTACCGTTGAATAGAATCGGACATAATCTAACATGATGAGCCCAGAGAACAAAGGGCTGAAAGAGGTCAGTCAAATGCTCATCTTGTCCTAAAAGAGGAAACGATCGATGTGCGAGATCACCTTTTTACTCAACGGAGCAGCTGAGATAATTATCAAAAAAACTACCATCCAAGCTCATCCCTAAGAACGATTCGAAATCCCAGATCTGCACGGGTCGTCTCCTCACCCAAAGGGAGAAAGGCTTCGGGCTCAAGCTCCCACATACCCGATCGACAGGAGCCCCCTGCTCCACCTTCCGGTGTCGACTTTATTCCGACCCACTCCCAGACATTTCCAAGCATGTCGTACAACCCCCATCCAGAAGGCGCCAGCTGACCCACTGGCTGAGCTCGTCCTCGTGCCGCTTCTTCATCCCATCTTTGATGCTCAGGATTCCCTCCAGCTCCTGCTGCATAGGCCCACTCATTACGGGTCAGAAGACCGAATCCAGCTCCCTGTACAGAATAGGACACTCCCTTTCGCTTAATTCGATAGAGCCCAGAGAGACCGAGTAACGCAGAGAGACGGTTGCAGAACAAAAGAGCATCGCGCCAGCTCACGCGCTCCACTGGATTCTTATCCGACTGCACATGACTTGGATTAACGCCCATAATAGATCGAAAAAGCTCTTGTGTAATTGGAATGATTGAGACAAATAGACCCTGTGGTCTTGAGCCACTTTGATCATCCATAGGCGGTAGAAAAACGAAAGGAAGTTCTAGCTCTCCCAGAGAGAGGATGACTCTATCAAATGGCTGGGCATCTTCATACCCTTCAAATGAAACCCCCTCAGCACAGCTGAAGAGACCGCGAGCAGGAGGTGCTTGAAGTGATGAGAACAAGGCCATGCAGCTGCTGAAATCAATAGAACCACCCTCACCTTGAGCACCAAGTGCTGCTCCAATGAGCGCAAGAGGATTAACAGAACCTTGCGCTCCATTTCCTCTGCTCTTTGAGCCACCGAGCAGCTGAAGAGCAAGGGCACCCCAGACCATTTGATTAAGCGGTATATGTTGATGTAAGGCCTCTTCTTTTAGCCATTTCTCATCAGGAGCAGAGCCACGGTGCCAGCCAAGGCTCCAAAGAATGATCTTTTTATCCTCAGTCAGCCAAAGATCCTCTGGCCGAAGCCACCCCAGCTCAAGCCCCCAATCTGTTGCGGCGTCACATAGAGTCGCTAGCTGCTCCAAGATTGGCAACAGATCGAGAAGAGCGTACCCTCCCTCTTGAACAGGAAGCCAAGCACCGGTTAAAGGGGGAAATGAGACACTCTGAAAAGAGCCAACGGCCTCAAGCTGATCCACAGGAAGCAGCTGAGGATGCTGCAACCGATACAAATAAGCGAGCTCACGTTGACGCTCTGACGATGGATCTTTAAAGATCCAAAGCCATCTTAATCCCTGAAGCTCTGCTAGCTCTTTATTACAATGCTCAACGAGATAAACCTTGGGCAAATGCGCACCATATATTTGCCAGGACCCGAGACGCCCCTCGGTCTCCTCACCAAGTAGCTTGCGCCGTTCTGCTTGAAAGGTCGCCTCGTCAATCCGATCATGACGGTGAAGCTCTTCTAAAAAATGGAGTTTTTCCAACAATCTCATAGCAGACCTCCCACAGTAAGCTAAATGATAGCTCACTGGAGCTAATGTGAACAACTGGCGTGACATCGATGAATGGCTAACGGTAATTAATACCAGCTCAATGCGGCTAATGCGAAAGCGTGCCCTCTCTTCCGCTCAAATCACCAGAGAGCAAAAGAGAATAAAATCATCTATCGGATACGAGCTTCAGGTCGAGATTCTTCGTCCACAAAGTCCCAAAGAGAGCCCCCCTAACCTCCTCATGGTTCCTGACTTTGGTCACGACAGCTCCATGTTCTTGAGCAAATCAACTCCACTCCATGCTGAAGAGCTGGCTGCTCAAGGATGGAATGTGATTCTTTTTGACCCTGCAGGTCGTGGTGAAAGCTGGGGAAATGAAGATTGGGGTGGTGAGGAGCATCAAGAAGAGGTCGCTCAGCTGCTCCGTACAGCTGAAGGTGCCGTGGGTGTCTACTCTGTTGGAGGAGGACTTCCAATGGCACTTGGGGGTATCCAGCGGGCAAGTCGGGAGATTAAATTCCTGGTAGACTATGAGGGAGTTGCCGATCCAGAGCTTCTTCTGAGACTTCCGCTCCACCCTGACAGTAGTCCACAAGCTCTTTTCTGGGAGCAACGAAATGGACTTCCCTTCTTAAGAGATCTTCCCTGTCGCTACCATCGCTTTCAAGCTGAAATCGATCACACCCTACCTGATGACCTTCGACATGCTCGACGAGTACTTCGGGAGCTAGCTGCTTCTAACAATCAAAATTTTAGGCTCAATCATCACCGGCTGGGAGAATTCCCAGACCGACCCCGTTGGATCGCACCTGGACCACTCGCTGCTCGACGCACCCTTCTTGAGGCTCTCGACCTCTATCGGAAGCAGCTCAACCGCTCGCAGCCTTAAGGTCTCCAGTAGAGAACCCTGTCTGCTTCAAACGATCCATAATGGTACTGTTCACCATTGGGAAGGGTTATCTCTAGCTGCTCAACCAGCTGCTCGGATCCCAGACCAAACCAAACGAAGCTCTCTTTGGTTGCTGCGATCCCACTCTCATTACTGCTCCAACGTGTCGCCTCCTTACCCCCCACCTTTAGAGTTACCCGAGCACCTATCGGAGCCTCTATTCTAAGCCAATGATTCTCTCCACACCCCTCTGAAAGCAGCAACAAAGGCAGATCATAGAGACTGGTAATTAAAATATCCTGCACACCATCCTGATTCCAGTCATCCGTAACCACCGAGCTCCAAGCTCCGGGAGCATCAATAAAATCAGCCTCCTGCCAAGCTCCCGATGCTCTGGAGATGATTTGAGGCCTAGCCTCTGAGGTCAGAATTTCATCCTCAACAGTTGCGATGATCAGCTCTTCCTCTCCATCGTTGTTCACATCAACCCAAGCTGCTCCTCTGACAGCCGTTTCACTGTATGTAAATGTTTCTGTCAGCTCACCATCCTCTTGAACATAAAGAGAAGCTCCCTCTTCACCAAAAGAGAGAATGTCAGCTTCTAAATCGTCATTGGCAGATCCAACGGCCGCACCCAGCCCAGAAATGTCGAGCGACCGTGCTTCACCATCCCATAGCCATGAAATTTCCTCTAGCCCGAGTGAAACAACCCCCTGTTTTTCTGAACCACTCCACCATAAAAAAACCTCTCCACTCTCCTGCCCTTCAAGCTCTAGATCTGCAAAAGAAAATCGATGATTGGTATTTAGAAATAAGCGATCTTGATTGTACCCTTCCTGCTGCTCACTCTTCAAAGTGACATAGAGATCAAGGTCACTGTCATTGTCCCAATCCACCAGCTGTAGATCAACATAAGTACCAAGCATTTCCTCAAACCAGAGAAAATAAGGCATTTCCACTTCTTCGGGAAAAAAAAGGGTAATCCAGTCATTGGCCACCAAAAGTACAGGCGAGCCCCAAGGAGCCCCCCATTGTAGCGCTCCTCCTTTCAGAGGTAAAATATGCTGCTCAAGTCCCTCTTCTGTCTGGAGATAAAGAATCAGATCCTCTCCTGGGTATCCATAGATCAAATCGAGGTGATTGTCCTGATTCCAATCGATTAAACCGGCGCCTCCATATGCAAAGTATGGCTCCAAACGACCAGATCTGCGACGGACGCCAAGCTCCTCTGCTCGATTCCGATGAGAAACCTCAGTGGGATCTGAGCACACCTGCTGCTCACCGAGCTCAAGGGGAGCTTCCAACCTGACCGGCTGGGAAGGCTCCTCTAATACAGGCAGTCGGCTTGAATCCTCTTTTAACGAAGAGCAGGCTGTCATGAGTAACAATGAAAAGGAGTAAAACATAAACAAGGCTCTACAAATGAAAATCAAGCATCTTAAAATAGCACATCTGCTCGAATGAAGCTCTAACTCTGACCTCTTCAGAGCTCAACACCCTCTCCTTACTAGATCGTAAGCTTGTATTTACTGGGGAGACAGAGTAAAAACAATTCTCATACCAAGGAGTCTGGATGTCTACCGATATGTACACCAAAATCATGCTGACCCTCATTGCTCTTGCTCTTGGTCAAATAGCTTGGAACATCGATCAAATGGTCGTTGATTGTGCCTACTATGCCGTGGTTGGAAAAAAAGAGACAGGTCAAACCATTCAGCCTTCTAAGCAGGGCAAATGTTTGCTGGTCGAAAATGGTGTGTTTGACAAGCTGCCAACCGTTCATGAGTGGTCTTATTTTGAGCCACAAAAAGAGAGGTAATCCTTAGTCATAGATTACTGATGCTCAATTGATGCTTCAAACCCATAAGAACAGGGAAAGGGAACACCAAAAGAATCACATGGGGCTCCAGTGCAGTCAATTTCCGTTTCATACATTATTGCTCCGACACGCTCATTCTCAAAAGAGCCACTTAAGTCTGCCGTGATTAACATCTCACCACCCATATCAGAAGAGGTAACCTCCATGTCAGTACAGGTGAAGCTACCACCATTCAACATACAATCCGTCCTCAAATTGAGCTCCTCGCTTAAAGAGACTTGAAAGGTTCCACCTGCGCTGGAGGAGAGCTCCAACACAATGTCCGTTTCACTTCGTGGAGATAAAGGTCCACACCCCTCTCCGCTTAAGCTAAGTGAGGTCGCTATCCACCTTCCTTCAAGAGGAGCGGAGAAGCTCTCTTCTTGATCTTCATTGTCTGGCTGAGACTCTTCTTGATCTTCTGTTTCATTTGCATCCTCGAGCTCTTCACAGCTCGCTCCAGAATCGCACGTGGGTGCATCACACCCGCTTATCGCCGTAAAGGCGAGCAAAATCAGAGACATAAACATAGACTTGACCACTCCTCTTAAAACTCAATCAGCACATATCGTTGTCTCAGCTGAGCTCACCAGTAGCGAAAAAGGGCCGCTACTTGACCTCATTGTTACCAACCACACCCATTTCTGTACCCACTTTAATGAAAGCAGCAATCGCCTTATCCAGATGATCTCGAGAGTGACCTGCTGAGATCTGAACCCGTATTCTAGCCTCTCCTCGTGGAACCACAGGAAAGCTAAATCCAATGACATAAATACCCTCCGCTAGAAGACGATCTGCCATTCCTGAGGCAAGACGAGCATCTCCCAGCATAATGGGTACAATCGGATGTGTTCCTTGAGGAATCGTAAATCCTGCTGCAGTCATCGCCTCTCTAAAGTAGACGGTACTCTCTTCAAGCCGATCGCGAAGCTCTGTAGATTCATTGAGAATTTCAAAGACCTTGAGGGATGCCCCTACAATTGCTGGCGCCAATGTATTTGAGAATAGATAGGGCCGAGAGCGCTGTCGTAAGATCTCAATAACCTCAGCTCTTCCAGTTGTATATCCTCCAGAAGCTCCACCAAGAGCCTTTCCTAAAGTTCCTGTAATAATATCTACACGGCCCATCGTACCGCAATGCTCTGGTGTTCCTCGACCTGTTGCTCCTAAAAATCCAGTGGAGTGACAATCATCAATCATGACCAGTGCTTCATACTTATCTGCAAGGTCACAAATATCTTGAAGGTTGGCGATGGTACCATCCATCGAGAAAACACCGTCTGTGGCAATGAGCTTAATTCTCGCTCCTGCCTCCGTAGCCTCGATGAGCCGAGCTTCGAGCTCCGACATATCATTGTGCTTGTAACGATAGCGTTGGGCCTTACAAAGACGAATTCCATCGATAATAGAGGCATGATTGAGCTGATCCGAGATAATCGCATCTTCCTTGGACAACAAGGTCTCAAAAAGTCCACCATTTGCATCGAAGCACGAGGAGTAGAGAATCGTATCCTCAGTTCCCATAAATGTAGCTATCTTCTCCTCGAGATTTTTATGAATGTCCTGTGTTCCACAAATAAAGCGAACACTTGCTAGACCAAACCCGTGTGCATTCATCGTCTCGCCTGCTGCTGCAATTAGACGAGGGTCGTTAGCGAGACCAAGATAATTATTGGCACAGAAATTAATG
>JACLAC010009058.1_pt1 | contig 11696 bp, 8 predicted proteins | sample 8027881 | NCBI WGS metagenome assembly JACLAC01 (sample SAMN15725517, study PRJNA655200) | protist metagenome | isolation source: fluorescence activated cell sorting (FACS) single amplified genomes of... | place: Spain: Blaines Bay Microbial Observatory, Mediterranean Sea | collected 2016-01-19 | reverse complement strand
AGAAGGCGTGTTTTTTTGTTTTAATTGGTTCGCGGTGAAATTTGATGTAGTTGATGTTACAGTGTCAGGCAAGTGTCAGGGACGTGATCTGTTGATGACTGGTGATAAAAACTTAAATAGGATTAGGATAAAAACATTCTTTTTAATCTCTCATAGTTCTTCTTGATTCTACCACCAGCAGTCAGACTATTCCACGTCAAAAGGGAAAAAACCGGGCAATGGCATCTCTTACTACCAACAAGAAACCAAATTCCAACGATGTTGGACCTTCTCCACTCTTTCACTTGGTTCCAAGAGCTGTTTGGGAATCACTTCAATCAAATGACATTTATTACCCAGCAACTTATGAAAAAGATGGATTCACTCATTTGACTGCAGACCCAGCACTTCTTTTAGAAGTCGCAAATCACTTTTACACAGGTATTGAAGGTGATTTTATAGTGCTAGAATTAGATACACGTACATTAAACACAGGTGAAGTCAAATACGAGCCTGCAGCACCAGTGGGTGACCAAGAAACAAAGGAAAAATACGATGGTGTCAAAGAAACGGAAGAACCGTTGTTTCCACATCTATACGGTGGTATACCAAAAACTGGCAAATGTTTAGTGGGCACACCACTTCCCGTGGCACGCGATTCAAGTACCGGCCAGTTTCTTTCTATTTCCTACCCCATTGCACAAATCACACCAGATCTTTATGTTGCCTCTTCTGCTGCCGTCTCTAGTAAATCAACAATGAAAGATTTCAGCAATTGTACCATTGCATCTCTTGAGCTAAAATCTAATAATGATGCAGAAAGAAGACCACTATCATTTGAACCATCGAGTTCATATGTAGTAGATTTGAGTGACGATGATACGTTATCAACAGAAATTCCAGTACTAGGCTGCTTAACTTTTATTGATGACAGTATACAACAAGGGCACAAAGTGATAGTTCACTCCACACACGGTGCTAGTCGTGCTGCATCCGTTGTCATAGCTCACATGATGTTTGTTAATGGTTTCTCCCTTCAACAGTCATTGGAAGCAGTAAAACAAAGGTGGTCAAGAGCAGAACCAAGGCCTAATTTCCTTTCTCAGCTGTCAGAACTTGATCAAGGAGATGGCCACGATCCAACTGTAGCCATGAGAGCTGTTGCTGATATACTGAACGGTGGAAATGGTGCAACTGGTGGAAGCGGTACAGGGAATGATAAAGCACCTGCAACACTTGCAGATGACGAAATTGAAAATGTCATTGAATTTGATGATGATGATGTCGCCCCAGAAGACTCTGACAACGAAGAGGAACAAACGGAATTTCAACCAATCACGAATGATGATGATGCCATGAGAATGGCTGCAGCAGCTAAAAATGATGAAGATGAAATGGAAGAGGGTGCTGCAACAACAGGCCTTGATCAGCTTCCTGAAGAAAAAATTGAAGAAAGGGCAAAGACAATTTTTCGTGGACACACAGACGCGGTATGTTGCATCGCCTCCTCACCCACTTCCACACTAATGGTGAGTGGTGGTTGCGATGAAAGAGCGTGTTTGTGGGATGCTGTGACTGGAGAAACTAAACATGTACTTGGTGAAACAAACATAAAGGAAACTGTTGCCGTGTGTTCGTTTAACTTTGATGGTACACTTGTTGCTACTGGTGCATTGGATGGTAGTGTTATGATCTGGAATGTAGACGATGGTTCTCTGGTACACGCTTTGGAAGGGCCAGAGGAGGATATTAATTGGATATCGTGGCATCCTAAAGGTAATGTTATTTTAGCTGGTAGCTCTGATATGTTAATATGGATGTGGATGGCAACCACTGGCGATTGCATGCAAGTATTTAGTGGCCATTCTGCACCTGTAACATGTGGAAAATTCGCACCAAACGGAAAGTTGATTGTTACTGCAAGTGCTGATGGCACAGCTAAGGTGTGGAATCCCAAAAATGGGAAATGTCGATATAGTAAGTAGCACTTGGTATTGTTGTTGTATTGTTATTGTTTCAAGCAATTTTTTTTTTTTTAATATTTTCTTACTTTTTTTTTAAATTTCCATCATCTATTCCAACCCCTCAAAAGCTTTTGGCAACACAGGAAAGGAAACTTCATGGCACGATCAAAATATTGGGGGTATTCTGTGTCTTTCTGTCAGTCAAGATTGTACAACAATTGTTACCGGTGGTGAAGATGGAACAGCAAGGTTAGCTTCAATTGTTAAGAAAAAGGAAAGAACTATTGGAAAGTTGACACATCGACGTGAAGGTGCATTGAACGGTCATGTTGTGGAGAGTGTTGGTTTCAACGATGTCTACGCCAATTCGGCATTACAATTAGTTTTCACTGCTGGCTCTGCTGGCCTCCTCGTTGCATGGGATCGCAATACATTAGAGAGTCGTTACGAAGTTCGACATACTGGTGGTATTGTAATGGCAAGTTACTGTTCCTTTGCTCCAATTTTATACACTTGTTCGAGTGATGAGACGGTAGGTGTATGGGATGGAAGAAGTGGGGAGGCCATACAAAAGTATACTGGTCACAAAGACGTTGTTCTTAGTTGCTGCGCGGTAAGAAACGACAAAGGTGGTTATATGATTGCATCTGCATCAGATGACAGGGAGTGCAGAGTCTTCTACGAAGAATAGAAAGAAAAAAGTTGACAAGTAATTTTATAAGCAATACAAGTGTACTACTACTCTACTACTAACAATTTTTCCACCATTATCTTAAACAAAATATTGGAAACAAAAAAAGAAAGACCCATTCGATCTTCTCCCCTCTAAACCAAAAGTTACTACCACCAAAATATGAAAGGTATTAACGTATTAACTTGGTGGCAATGCAGAAATGTCAGTTGCTTGATTTGGAGCACCATCGGCGTCATCCAATTTTCCAGCAACTGGTACTCTTGGCATTGTAATTGCACCAGATCGTGCGACTTCAATGATACCAAACGGTTTCATTGTTCGTATAAACGCATCAATTCGTCGACTCCAACTGACAAGTTCGACGATCATTGAATCTGTACCAACATCAACAACATTACTACCAAACAATTGACACGTATCAACAACAGCTTGACGGTGTTTTCTAGATTCCATTAAATCTTCGTATGTTGGTACGTAATTAAGTGGATCATCACCAATATTGGGCCTCATGTGTGGCGGAAGAGTTGACATTTTAACCAAAGCCATTTCGCGATTAATGTTGTTTCTGCCGGAATCAATGACAGCCCATACATGAACAAGATCTTCCAATTGTTTTGTAGCCTGCTCCATTTGTGTTTCTGGTCCATTGAGTACAATTGTCATACGACTAAGTGCAGAGACATCTGTAGTGGATACGGTTAAAGAGTCAATGTTAAAACCTCTACCTGCTAAAAGCCCACTCACTTTCGAAAGAACACCTGCTTCATTGTCCACAAGAACAGATAAAGTATATTTGTTTTCAATATCAGAACCCTGCTTTGGAGTGTTGTATAAAATGTTATTTACTTTTTCCGTTGTTTCAATATCCGAAGAATGTGATGAGGAGGAATTGATTATGGAGGAATTGAACAAGCGTGTCCTGGTTGGAGCAATAAAACCTGCATTGGCCGAAGGCGTCACCACACGACATAGAAGCTGTCGTGTGGAAGATCTTGCTAGAGATCGAAACATGATGATCCTGATATAGATAGGTATGTTTCTATGATCAATTGAAAATAAAAATTGAAAATTATTGCAAATTATGGTGAATTATGGTGAAATCTCTCCCTAATATATAAATATATTTATTTATATTTATATTATTTTGAATATGTGAGTGTTTAAAACACTCTTATTTTATTATTAAATAGATTATAAAGATATCGATAGCTCAAAAAGCTTTAATTACGCAAGGCCTTATTGTGCATGCATGCGAGCATGTTCAAGTCTTGCGAGATCAGCCGCTCTTCTAGCTCTCATGATGTATTCTTTATTATTTTTTCTTATTTCCTTATTACCAATCCCAATTTGATTAACTCTGTTACGCAAAAGAACCGCTATTGTTTACGTAGACTCAAAATGGCAAACTTTTTGAAACAATGTGTCGTCAAAATTGCACAGTGTGCACGTCATCGTTTCCATTATTCGCAAAATGGAAACATCTTCAAAAAACCAAGAAATACTATATATAGACTGAAGTTTCAAAATTCTTGCAAATTACTAAAAGATCAACCGCGGTTCAGGCTGAGGAGTTCGGCATATTTTAATCCTTGTCTATATATACGAAAAATTGAATAAAAGGATAAAAAGGATAAAAAGGATAAAAAGGATAAAAAAGGATAAGTTTATTCCCCCCTCTCTTTTTTCTTACAAGAACACAAGGACGTAAAAGAAAAACAAAAGCTACACCACCCATCACACCACATCGAAACGGCTCGTATATACACAAATGGAACAGGCGGATGAGTTGTCGGAAATTCCAGTGGAATTACAAATAGCAAGAGGTCTTGATCAAATTCAAGCACATACATCTAAAATTGCTGATATGCAAAGAAATATCTCAAGTGCACTCCATACATCTTCCGCTACTGGCACAACAACATGGGACGAAAATCTTGCATTGGTTTGGGAAAGATTTGAGGATCCAATTCAGGTGCACATGTCGCCTGAAGAAAGAGTTGATGTCAATGATCTTATACGTACCGATAATGATTTATTAAATCGTGTAATGGTTGTTTTTGCATACTTATGTGATGAAGTTCAATATTTGGAACAAACAGCAGAGGAAACGTTTTATGGCCCATTGTTAGTATTCGGTGAAGCTGCTCACGATGACGAGTCGGAATTGAAAATGGGTGAAGAGGAAGAACAAATTGGTCGCATGTTACATTTTTTTCAAGATTTATCAAATTTTGTTGATCGTATTAATTCCGTAGTATTAAGTATTGTACAACAAATGACATCACTGTATCAAGCAAGACAAAGAATGTATATTTCAACATTTAAGTTTGTACACATGAAACCCGTCTTTTCAGCATTGGGTGATTGTATTCGTGTGTTAATGACCTTGGATATGCTCGTCACTGAAAATGATTGTATTGTGTCGGCATGGCTGGCATATAAAAAAATGATGCAAGTTGTAAGGGCTGATCCGAAAAGATTTGATTGGGATGAAAATAAGGTAAAAACCTACGAAAAATTGTTAGTATCATTGGATCAAACCGTCATGGCCGGCGCAATGTTTCAATCGTGCGTTGAAGCGGATTTCGAATCACCGCAAGAAGATGACGGCGATGATGGCGGTAGGAGAATTGACATTATGGACAATCGTGTGTTTTTAAAAGAATTTTTTACTTTACTAAGCGAAGATTTAGAAGAAAATGTTGCTGCAATTGGCCATCCAGCAGAAACAAACCACCGTGTACGTTTAATGGGTACGTTAGGTGTGTATGTCTTATATCGCCGTTTAGTGCCACAAAATTTAAGACCAAATGAGGTGTTTTATAAAAAATTATGGGAAGTGCAACTAACTACACCATCAATCAGTATATGTGGTAAATTAAGTTTCTTTCCAGCCGATTTTTTAAGACAACATGTACCTCCACCAATGAACTTAAAAAAACTAAAACCGTCTGATCCATCCAAACATAGAAGAGAATACTTAGCAGTTATACAATCCAAGTTCGCATCGAAAGTCTCGTCTCTCCACAAAGGCTTATGTCAATGGTGTGTACGCGTACATGGTACATGTCGCCCCGTCTCACAATTAAGAGGTGCACCATTACCAAATGTGTTAGCAGAACAATCGGCAATTGTAGTTAGCGGAATACTGTTAGCCTACCGCGTTAAAAATACGTTGGAAGAATTTATGTCATTACATTTAGCATTGGATGCTTCCATTGATCGCACAGCAATTGCTAATATTGGCCGATGTGTCGAAGTATTAAAAGGATTACAACTAACCTTTCATAGTCATGAAGTTGTATTTGCGCAAGGTGTTGCACATATGGTGAATCAATTGAAAATGGCCACCATGCGTCTACTGCTTCCATTGAAACAAAGATTATCTGCGTCTAAAAAAATGGATGATACAAAGATTGATGTTTTAGCAGCGGTCACGTTAATAGAAGACATCTTCGGTGGATGCCAATCCATGTCGTTTACGCGTTTATGTATAACAGAATTAGCATTACGCGTGATATTAATGGAAGGTATTATAAAACAAAACATATCAACTGAATTAATTCGTACAATTGAACAAATGAAAATATTATCTGAATGGCAAACGCATATCCGTAAAGCATGTGATTTATCGGGCACACTGTATTGGTCGAGAGGAATGTTAGTACCCTTATTAAAAGCGTTATATACCAACGGTGGTGAAGAGGCCTATCGTATCCCCTACATCATACAATCCTTTTCGGATCCATTACCCTTATTACATTCAATGCTGCACGAAAACGATCAAAGTGCTGATGCCATATTAAAGAGTTATAAAAAATTTGTAAATGATAGTTTTACAAAGACAATTATAACCCCATTATGTCGTGATATTGAAAAGAATTTAAGATTACAAATACACGCTGTACATTTGCACCATATGAATAGCCCAAATCCAAAAACAGAAAAAATTAGATCATTAGCAAGATTTTTAAAATTAAATCAATTAAGAATGTTTGATGTTTCGTTAGACGTTAAAAAATTAGTTTCAGAATATCTAGAAAAGGAATTCTATGATTTAACTGTATTAGCATTACATGATTATAAAACGTATGCTGAAATGCGTCATTTAGCACGTGAAACTTTTGGTTTGCACATTGGTGATTCACACTTACCATTAGGATCGTTGAATCAAGGCTTAGATGTATTGCAAATTGTCCGAAATATTCATGTGTTTGTCACAAGATATAATTATAATATGAATGCACAAATATTTGTTGAAAGAAAACCATCACGGGGTGCAAAACATTTAAATACAATTAACACACAGTCCATTGCCAATTCAATACGTACGCATGGACTAGGTATGTTAAACACTACGATTAACTTTACATATCAATTTTTAACGAAAAAGTTTGAAATATTTACACAATTTTTATTTGATGAATACATTAAAGGTTATTTGGCGAAAGAAAGAAGATGGTACAAAAAAAATAAAAATGATTTAGATTTTAAATATCCATTTGATCGTGCGTATGCATTTACAAAAGATATTAGAAAATTAGGTGTGACCAAATCTAAAAAAAAAGACGGCGATGGTGGTGGATTAACCTATTTAGATCAATTTCGTTTATTAATTACACATGTTGGTAATGCACTTGGTTACGTAAGAATGGTAAGAAGTGCTGGTATGCACTTTTGTTCCGATGCTGTTAAATTTGTACCGGATTTAGAAAATATCATTGAATTTGCAAAATATGCCGGTGAAGGACAAGAAGCAAGCAGTAAAAAAGAGGCAGAGGCAGAGAACGAGGATGATGATGAAGGGGAGGAGAAAGAAGAAATTATTGGCGCAAAATTATCGGAAGAAAGGTAAGACCATTTTAAGATATTTATTTCAGTTTTTTTCTATTAACTTTTTTGTCTTTTCTCCCTAAATATACTTCCTTTGAATAATAATAATAACAGTGTCAAAGCAGCAGCAAATCTTGATGATGTCTTAGGGACATTGATGAAAAACTTTAGTGAAGGCATTGATTATTTTCAAGTATTGGTACAAGTCTTTCAACAAGTCATGTTATCAAAAGAACATCCGTATTTAAAAAACTTTTATATGATGATACCAGCATTATGTATTAATTATGTTGACAATATACGTGTTAGTAAAGATAAAATGGACAAAGTAAAAAGGCAAGGTGCTAGACAAACGGCTTATTTTACGGATGATGGATTTGCTATTGGTATTGCGTATATATTAGCCATATTAAAACAGGGCAGGCAATTTGAATCTATGCATTGGTTTGATACAATGTATTCCAAATATGGTGAGGAACAAATGTCAACCCAGAATGAATTATCCTCTGTTAAAGGTAAACGCGGTCGATCAGATAAAGAATTAATCTCAGAATTAGAAATCCGCTCCGCTAGAATTGAAACCATGAAACGCGAATTTCGTTTACTATTTTTTTCGTTAGATGGTGCGCAAGTATTTTTCAAAGACCGAGAGAAAGATGAAGATGATGAAAAAAAATAGGAACGTATTAGGTCATGTAATATAAATACAAAATAAAATAAACAATAAACCCACGAACAAAGTATACATTGAATCAAATGCATTCGTTTGTCACTTGGCACTACGACGATTAAGTGGTGTCGCACAAAGATTTGTAATTTTGCACTACAATACCTGGTACCATCCACTTTTCACACAGTTTTGATTATTATTAAAGATTTTCCTTAATCTGACTTAAATTCAACAAAATAATCTTTTTTAACTCCCCAATGTTTCCACATGCCTAACATTGATGCTATCATACCTAATCTACCAACCCATATATTAGATAATTGATTTATACCAAGATGTTTACATAATATGAAACCATTCATAATACCTCTTAATAATAATACAGAATGAAAGGTTAAACATTCAACCCATGGTCGCGTTGTTATAATTTGACATTCATCTTGATCCCCATCACTGTTAGAAGTTGCCGGGCGATACCATATTAATATACCAATTAATCTTGTACACCATGCTAGTGCAATAACTGTACGCCACAGCGAAAAATTATTTTTATATCTTTTCATTCGTATAATTAATTGAGCAGCATTTTTATCTCTTCTTCCATACCTAGCACCTTGCGTAATTTGACTAAACCATATAAAATTATCAACTAAGTAGTAACCAAATGCACACATTCGCATAGTAACAGGTACCAATTTCCAATATGATGCTGATAATGTGCGACTTGGTGCAGTAACAATTTTTCTAATTTTACCATATTCATCAATCCATTTAAATAATCTAAAACCTTTTCTTGCGTCAGAAATATTTTTTTCAAAAGCGATTGCCACCAATTCTGCCGATTGTGGTGAATCCTCAGGCAACTGTGCTCGATACAGTTGATACCAGTATTGTATAGTTGCCAACAGTTTGTCTCGCGCAGATGACTTTCTAAGAAATTGACGCAGTATTAATAACTGTTTATCAAAGAAGAGTGAAACAGGATGTGTTGCTGCTAAGTGTATATTTTGTGAAAAAGAACGTCGTTTGGTAAGGCGAGGTTTTACCATCTCTTTCGCCTTCTCCTCTTTAATTGAAACTAAAAGAACGGGTGGTGTAGATGACATATAAATGAATGGCTATTCTCTAGTGACCATTTTATGCTATTGTTGTGGCATGACTGGATCTAGATGAAGACCATAAACCACATGACTGTGTAACATAATAAAAGATATGATGGATGATAGATTCAAACATTGAAATATGTATCATATTAGTATTACTATTGAGATTTCGTATCGAGCGAGTGTCACAGCCCTTCGTTGAATTCGTTGCGTCTCAACTCTTCCAAGCCCTATTTTCTGTAGTCATACACTTAACTCACTCTATTTTTTTTTCCATTTTTTTCCATTTTTTTCATTTTTTTTCATTTTTTGTTCATTTTGTTCATTTTTTGTTCATTTTTTGTTCATTTTTTTTTTAAACTAAAACCCTAAAAATGAAAAAAATGAAGTTAAATGAAGCCAAAAAAATAATTTTTTAAATTTTTTCGAATGATATTTACAATATAGGACCTATATACTCGCACGATACAATACAATGGGCACATGAACAAATTTTGACAGGAATATTAACAAGGGTGTGTATGTACTATTTTCTTGATAAATTTTGTTGGTCATTACGGTGAAGCCTATAAATACAGAATTGAATCATAATACGGTCAAGTTTTAAGAAATGGTTGTATGGTGATGAAAAAATATCAATAAAATTTTCACAAAGCTGTGGAATCATTTATCACTATCGATACACAACCTTTGAATATTACCATACACCAACGCCTTATCACATCATTGAACTCTTGGAGGAATGATTTTGTGTATTATATTTTTTCAAATCTATATATAATATAAATTACAGACAGCAAAAGGTTATAAAAATGTGCGTTGAACATTCAGAATAGATTTAGGCCTGAAAACAGCCAAGTTTCGTAGAGAGGCGGTGATACACTCAAAAATCGCTCAAAATGATACAAAATCTTCAATTCTCATGAAATATTCTCACTCTCGTTTCTACCTCGGAGTATCTTCAACCACGTTAATGGTCAGCGGTATACACTTAGCCAACTACTTTCAACTACTCCTTCGTCTAAAACCTACCGATCTATACTGAATCTTGCACAACTACGTTACAGGGGGTGTTATACGTTATACTAGTAGTGTGTCCAGTAGCACCCTAACCCATAATCACGGGGAGTGAGAGCATTGCAAAAATACCATCAGATCTAATTTACCATCCTTGTCATCGTTGCGTCTTCTTTTGCTTATGTTCGCCGTTTTGTTAGATAACACGGAGTTGCCTGCGACAGAGGAAGTAGGGTTAGACACTTCATCTATTCTACTTTTGTTGCAAAAACAGTAAATCGATATTGCGATGGTTCGTAGAAAGATAAGGATGGTTTCATATCACTTTCATCTATGATTGCATCCACTCGTACACCCAATTTAGGGAGAGTTTCAAGGAAGAATTCTTTTGGGTAATACAAATGATCTGGTGTCGCACCCCTTTTTTGCTGCATCTTTGTATAGTATGTTGAATTCCCTCTTAATGTTCTAGCCAAATCCTCCTTTTCTTTACTTGACACATCAGCAATGATAATGGAACCGTTGATTTTAATAACTCGGACCATCTCCCTTAGGACACTTATAGCATCTTCCAAACTGTTTAAATAAAAAAACACAGACCAGCTGATACTATGATCAAAGGAACCATCTAGTAGAAATTTAACATTTTTTATATCGCTGTTGAAGAAATGCCCGGGAGCCCCATTCACTACACGTTTCCTTGCAACGTGTAGTAAGGTTTCTGAATAATCGATCCCATATACATTTAGATCGTTTAAGCCGTTTGGCAGTTTCACTAGCCTATCAGTCTTGGTAGCAGCTCCCAACGCATCCAAAAAGGCACCAGCACCACAGCCAAAATCAACAATGTGGTCTCCTTTTTTGAAACGTTTCAAACTTCCTTCATTAGCGTTAATTACAGTTGCGACAAGTTTACGCCACTGATCCAGCTTAATCTGATTGAAACCACTCGCATAGTGCAGTGGTTCAGTATCTTTAAGTGCTGATGTACCTTTTTTCTCCCATATTTTTAGCCAATTTGAACTATTATGTTTGTTTTCGATAGTGTTAATTCCGATAGACGAATGTCTTATGTTTCCCCTATAGCATAGATAGAGGAGGTAGTTCGTAAAAAAAATCCCAAGAATAAAAAAAAGTATTGTCAGTTTCAGTAATCTAGGCGAAAGCGTCGACATATTCCTCCACTGATACATTGCTGTTTGATTGTACAGTTCAAGTTGTGTCCAAGGTTGTGTCAGCGGCGATATTGAAAGGATTTATTTGGTTTTAGTTTACAGTTTTCAATGATAATGTCTATCATAGAGCACGGGGCGGGGAGGGGATCAGGGGAGGTTAAGGTAACTTATATATAACTTCCCGGGGAAAATTTTTCCGATCATACCAATTTAGGCCCATTTTTTGAAGGGATTTTGGAGAAAGTTGTTGTAGGAGAAAAC
>JACLAC010021703.1_pt1 | contig 11698 bp, 5 predicted proteins | sample 8027881 | NCBI WGS metagenome assembly JACLAC01 (sample SAMN15725517, study PRJNA655200) | protist metagenome | isolation source: fluorescence activated cell sorting (FACS) single amplified genomes of... | place: Spain: Blaines Bay Microbial Observatory, Mediterranean Sea | collected 2016-01-19 | reverse complement strand
GTCTATTCAACGCGTTCGGAAAGCCGTAACCAATAACTGTAAGCGATATTTTTGGTTTAATATAAATGGATTCAAGAGATTGTGTGCGATAAAAATGTCTTCTACCAGCTCCCTGGCAGCATCGTCCTCTACAATCTCCAGAAATAATATGAAACGGAAGAAAAAGTATCGTCGAACGAGACCTTCTGCCACTACAGCTTCAAGAATAATTCCAGAAGGTATAGATAGATATGTACATTATGTAAACACTGCTAAAACGCGATGGTTAAATACTGAAGAAGTATATGACATATTGTGTAACTACGAGAAAACACCGATACCGCTTTCAGATAAACCGCCAGCAAAACCTGTGCCAGGTCAACTATTCTTGTTTGATAGGCGTGTCATAAAATTTTATAAGAAAGACCAACTAAACTATGTTATGCGCAAAGACCAACCAGCAAGCGTAAAGGAGGAGTTTGCTACGTTAAAGATAAGTGGCGAAAAAAAATTAGGTGTTGCCTACGCAAAATCACACGTTATTGTTAACAATAACCATTATTTATGCAGGCGTTGTTTTAAGCGCATTGATTTAAAAGAAATACCACCTATAACACTGGTTCAATATTTTGCAAATCCAATAAAGAAAACAAAGAATTATAAAAAAAAGAGCAAGACAACAAAACAATACAAAAATAACAAGGCGGCTATGAACAAGCAAGATGTGATAAAAAAACCCGGCGATACTGATAATACCATTGGTTGGTCGACAACGGATAATAACGACGCATTTTCCTTTGGAAACATAAATAATAATTTTGGTATCGATAATAGAAATAATACAATTGATGAATTAGATATGAAATGGGATGTAAGTGATTTCTCATTTGCAGATGATGAAGATAATGATGCGTTGATCAGTAGCAATAATAGCGATGCCAACTTGCGTTACGATATTGTTGATTACAGCCCGGAAGAGTTATATATAAATAATAGGAGCCCAAGGAAAGAGTATAAAGTAATAATAGTGACACGATTAATAAGCGGGATTGATGAAACTATTGATTTATTTATGGAAAAAAATGAAATGTATGTTGCAATAGAATATGGGATGGGACAAAATATAAACGTTGATTTCATTCCATTGCAAGTGTTGTCTGTTGATACATATAAATTAAGTATTGAAAGAAATAAAGTTAACGATTATATTGAACAAACATCATTGAATAGTGTAGAAAATAACATCAACGTAGTAAGTTTGAATTTATGTTTGATGCGTAAAATAAATGTTGAAGACCATCTTGTGACGTCTCAAACAGAACATGTACAGTGTTCTGATAAATTTGCTTTGCACCTTCATTTTAAAAATACCAATATACATACGCAAAAACATCGCGCTGGCGGCGAAAATGGACCATCGACAGTGATTAGAAGCAAAAAACGATCGCGAGACCCTTTGAATATCGAAACAGCACAACACATAATAGATGGTGTAAATATGGGCATCTTTACGTCATCCAGACAATTTAAAGTCCGCGTGATTGAAACTATGAATCGTCTAGCTGCAAATAATAATAATAACAATGTTGCTGGCGATGTTGATCTAGACACATTAGAGACTATGGATGATCAACAATTGCATCAAATGACGGAAAGCTTAGTTATGCAAGTAGTAACTCAACTCTCTGATATGGCAGATAAATCAACGGATGGGCAGTTGCGCCAGGAACTTCTGGCTATGGATGAAAATGGTTATAATTTATTGCATATTTTATGTATTAACAACTCGCCAAGCTCTATTCCAATTATTTTGAAAGTTATTTCAAAGGAGGGCAATGATGCCGTGTTGAATGCTGTTAATACACCAACACGAAATGGTATGTGCCCTTTGCATTTGGCAGCTATGAATGGTTACGTCAAATGTGTTAATCAACTTATTCAAGCAGGTGCAATTTTAACTATGCGGAACCAAAATGGATTACAACCATACGACATTGCACTAAAAAATGGCCACACAGAACTAGCAGAAATACTGCAACGGAAGCAGGAGAATCAAAATCAAGCAGCAAACCCTATGATCATACGATATTTGCAAGGTCTAGATTCTCCGCCTACGTCATTAAAAGAGCATCTGTATCACCGTCAGCAGCAACAACAGCACGAAAATACTTTAAACCATGGCACTTTAGATTATAATCAAAATTCGCCACGCTCACCGCCTCGCAGTTACGGCGAGGAAAATAAAGCATTTCTAGCAGATGCATTACAAAATTTAAGTTTGCAAGACAAATGCGCATTGAGAATAGGCTTAGAATCCTTGGATGGGACTTTGCCAATAAATGCAAGTTCCAAGATCCAACAAGTAAATAATAGAAATACTAACGTTATGAATATAGATGACATTAATAGTAATGGATCTTTTTTCCATTCTAATAACAAATACGGTATTGACAATGGCATTGGAGTTGCAACGGGTCATCAGAGTGAAAGTAGTGGGTATAGTGGGAACGAAGATGAGCTTTTTAGTGATGTTGCGTCCGTTTTATCGGAGGCTGATATAGCATCTGTTATTTCTAATGAATCAGAACAATTAGATATTGTGATATCTGCAATGAATAGTGATGAAAAGGAAATAGTTGACGAAGAAGTTGTTAAAATACAAAAAAACGTGAAGCGATGGCTAATGCAAAAAAATTTTGAAACTATACGCGCTGCAGCAAAAAAACTATCATCTCGACGGCATGCAATCTTAACCCGTAGGCAATTTGTGAGGAAAAAGAAAAGGAAACTGCATCGGAGAACACATTGCAAGGATCAAAGCGCGAAGCTGGGCAAAAGAATAACTCTATATTCAACGAGAAAAATTTTATTGAACTAAGTCATAAATTTCAACTATTAGAAGCGAGACTAAACGAAATAACAACTACACAACAAAATAAGCTCCAGGTGGAAACTATAAACGACAATGTTTTGACTCCATCGACAAGAAAAAATAGTTTTGACGTGTTAGAAGAACATCCAGAGCCAAATTTATTACGAAAACGGTTGCTAACACGACATAGCAAGAACAACAATAACAGTGACAACAACACTACTAGCAACGCTAGTGAAGATAACACATACAATTCATTAAGAGTTGTTACAACACCAGAGCGAGCAAAATCAACAACACCAATCGCAGCGTCACCTAATTTACTTGAGCATCATCAGCGGCAACAAGAATTAAACAAGTATGGGCAGGTATCGTTTTCTGATTATTTAAGACTTGAAATGACTGGAACAATGAGTAATAACTTGACGCATGATACTGATGGCGCTCTAGGTTGGCAGGAGCAACAACTGGTTATCTCGTTGCTTCAAGTCCCGTATCATGTTGAAAGTTTAATGACATATGGTCTAGTGCTCGCAACTGACAGTTTTTTGTTTGTATTTACATATTTTCCATTGCGAGCAATATGGGGAATATTTTTGTTATTTTTCAAAATATTATCGATGTCACTTCCTAAGGCGTGCTGTCAAAAAAAATTTAGGTTCAGTCAACACTTTTCACGGGTACATGTTTATTTAATTATCCGATTATTAACTTTAATGCTAGCGGCATATGCTATTGGTTTTATGGACATGTCACGAGCGTATCATTACATTAAGATGCTTAGTTTTATGAGACTTTATGTCATTTTCAATCTCTTAGACATTTTTGATAAATTATTGACAGCATTAGGTCAAGATATTTTTGATTCATTGCATTGGGCAACACAAAATAGACCGAGAGAGCGAATTTGGTCCATATTTTTTATATCCATTGGGGCAGCTGTTTATGCCATTTTGCACAGCGCGTTGACTTTTAGTCGAATGGTATCTCTAAATGTAGCTATAAATACAAAAGACAATGCATTATTAACGCTGTTAATAAGTAACAATTTTATAGAATTAAAATCCAGTGTATTTAAACGATTTCAACCAGAAAATAGTAAGTTTTACTACTCAAGGTACACAATCAAACACAGACATCTGAAATAAACTAACATTATGTACACGCATATACGTTACTTTAAAGTATTCCAAATTGCGTGCGCAGATATCGTCGAAAGGTTCCATATATTTTTATTCCTAGTATTGATTGGGACGGAAGGGTTAAGAAGGGACGGTGGTTTTGAAAATTGGGTGTATAGCGCTTTAACAATTGTAATTTCAGAAGTTGTTGTCGATTGGCTGAAACATGCATTTATTACCAAATTTAATCGTATTCCGTTATCTGTGTATGGGCAATTCAAAGCTGTATTGCGCCATGATTTAACATCTAGTCGCACTAGATCGCAACGAAAAGTATTAGATCATACGCATTTATTATCACGTAGATTAGGGCTACCCAACATACCATTGGCATGTGTAACGCTTCGAATCTTATTTTTGCATTTAAGTGACAGATCATGGAAATTTAGTACGTTACAAACATGCATTATACTATTTCTATTGTTTTCATGTATGATTGCATTTAAAACATTATTGGGACTATGGCTATTAGTTCATTCCAGCTTAAAATTACAAGACGAAGGATTTCAACGATTGGATAAAGGTGGCAACTATAGCCCAACAGCAGTAAGTACAATTTACTTGAAACTTGTACATATTTATAGTAACTTGCTAATTGTAATGATGGCGAACAAAATAAACAAAACATTATCCACAAAATTTATTTACTGTTCAAAACAATTTTGGTTCCTCTTTAATCATTGTGTGTCTCTCGTATACAATTTATATAAATTTCTTTTCCCCTTATGTTATATTTCTCACAGAAATCTCTTGCACGTTATCAAAAGATATCAAGATATACTCTCCACAAAAGTAGAATTCCAATCTAACAAGTATTAAACGCATAACAAATATTTTTAATGTATCATCGTGCAGAAAACGCATAATTTGCAACGATATCGAAGAATATCAAGATATACTTTACATAAAAGTAGGATTCCAATATAACCGGTGCTAGACATATGATACCATATGATATATCATACGTTATCATTATATATAAGAGAACATATCACATGTTTGCCAAACCCCTGGTTACGATGTTTTCCCGATGCATCAAAATTTATGAATACATCTGCGGAGCGTAATTCCATACGGTCACTTAAATTTTAAGATTACTTTATTATGCATGTGTTAAAACTTAATGGGGTGATACGATAAATATAAGAATGATGTTTTTAATACATTAAACTAAAGGGCTAAATTTAATTTCGTTCACAGTGTATCGTGAGTGGGGAGGAAGAAGTATTGTGATGTGGGTGCACAAAACATTGTGTTGTTGCATCATGGCATACAAATAACAAATACCTTAAATGACATGGCATATGCCGCGCACCGTTCTTTTCGGCCCCTATGATAGTCGGTACCTCGTTTTTTATCTGTTGCACTATATTTTGTTGCGACAATAACAACGTTGGAAATGAATGTTTTGCAATATATGAATAATTGTTAGTATTACTATTCTGTGTGTACTAGAACACACCGTGCACAACAGCCGTGAACGAATATACTATGCTACTAAGAAATTTGTAACATATGTTCTTCATTATATGTTGTTATATTATATCTAATAATTATATGTATCGGAACTTATCATCATCTGTGTATGTGTACTGCCACATCCTAAAATATAATAATGAATATAATAATAATAATAATATTATAAAAAAATTAATTAAAAAAAATTTTTTTATTATTTATTTTTTGTTATATTATTATATTACTGTATTCTTTCACGTATTAGTAGTAATAGTAACGCATAACAATATACACATGTTACAACTCATATACATTTACCTGTCATGCTCCATGAGACGCCCATGTATGTGTATCGAAACAGACAAATACAAAGACAAACCAGGGTGATCGTATACACGTATACGCCTCCCCGCCATACATTCACATTAATTACGGTATATAAATCTATCTTGATACGTATTTATACGTTAACATTTTTTTGTAAACAATAAATTATTACATCACTTGTTTGTGAAAAAGTAGAAGAAGGGAAAACATGGCACGTGCAGCTCTTAGTACCAAAACTCATGGCAATAAACGATACACAGATGGTCCGTTCCACAACTACATCCACGAATCAGCAGCACCAAAATCAATAACTACTGAAGATCCCAATGACATCACAGGCGGAAGAATATCAGAGGAAGATTTCTGGTTACAATTACGACAATTTCACGTCACAAACCATATAGTGAAAGGCCATCAAACCTCCATTTTAGATGCATTCGCAGTTGCAAAGCGGGCGAAACAAGCTGAAGACGAGCTTCAAAAAAGTAGTAAAGACCAGTCAATGTCTAAAATATCTAGAACTACGAGCTCAGGGGCTGAACAACACATTATAGATCCAATGGTCTTACAAGAAACAGATTGTATACCTGTATTCAACCCAAGAAATAAATATAAAGTTGCATGGGATTTATTCCTTGCCGTCATTATATTCTACAGCGTACTATCAATACCCTACAAAATTGGTTTCAGCATAGAGTATGAAATGTTTTTTGGAAGCGTAGATGGTGCTATTGATTTAACCATGGATATTTTATTTTTATTGGATATTTTTGCAACTTTTAACACAGGGTTTATATTTCAAAAAATATTAGTTTCAAATAGACATTTAATAATAAAGCGGTATTTAAAGGGTTGGTTCATTATAGATTTTTTATCAACTGTACCTATAGATAATATTGCAGAGCTTGCAATGGGATCAGAAGGAAGTAATACCAAAAATCTACGTACGTTAAAAATGATACGTGGATTACGATTATTGCGTCTGTTAAAATTAGCCAGGCTACTGAAGTTGAAAAAAGTGACTGCAATCTTAGAAGAGTCCGGCATGTTCAACCCAGCCTTGTTTAAATTGTTCGGCCTGCTATTGCAAATTTTATTTATAGCTCACATGCTAGCATGTGGATGGTATTACATGAACGAAGCAGAACCGATGGGTTGGTCTATGCAGTTTGGTGTCGTGAATGATCATATTTTAGATAGATATTTAAAAAGTGTATATTGGACAGTTGCAACTATGATGGCAGTTGGATATGGAGACATATACGCAACAAATAATACAGAACGTATGTATTCAATATTTGCACAAATTGTTGGCGCTTTCATGTTTGGTTTAATTATTGGCACAGTTCAGACAGTTATGGAGACAGCAGATGCGCGGGCTACCATATCAAAACGGGAATTAGATGATGTAGTCGAATATTGTCGAAATAGAAAATTGCCAAAAACACTGTCTAAACAAGTAAAAGCGCATTTTGAATATGCTCTATCAGTGCGATCCATGTTTGATGAAAGAGGTATCTTAGGACGGTTGCCAGTATTATTAAGGCAGCGAGTAATAAACCATAGTAAAAAGGAAATGATAGAGAGTATTCCATTATTAAGAGAATATCCTAAAGGGTTTGTGAATCTTCTACTCACGGATCTAGCACCATACTTAGCAACTATTGGCACACTGCTCTGGGACGAAGGTGGTCATGCAAGGGAGTTATACATCGTAAGAAAGGGTTTAGTAGAGTATAGAAAACATTTAGGCGAAGAGGTTCAACAAGTAGCCAAAAAACCGAAAACTACCATAGCAATACATACAGATTCAAGTTACGTTGGTGGCGAGGACATGCCTGAAAATTGCTCATATCAAGCGATAGTCACTCGCGTAAGTGATTTATTTATGATATCACAGGATGATTTGCACGATTTATTCCACATGTTCCCTAAAGCGGAAGAAAAATTTTTCAAAGCAGAAAGAAAACGAAATGAAATGTTGCTGCAATTAGTTGATGATTTAAAACGTGAAATTTTGGACCAATGCAAAAACAACCGTGAAGAAAAGCCAGTAATCCAAACCAATAGTCGCAGGCGTTCATCATTACTGGGCGTGAATCAACTAGCGGAGACACTCGGCAAAAAAATGATGAATGGTAAAATAGACAACGATTGGCCAATATTACATAATTTCAAAAGAAAATCTCGCGCTATGTTGATTGGAGATTGGCCTCCAGATGTATCTGCAAGTAAAAAAGAGAAGTACAGGGTTATCAAGAAAAATATACCGCAGGATCAATGGGAGGCTCAAAATAGATTAGCAGACATACAACGCCGTGGATCGCTCGCACGTCTAAGAAGTAGAGATTCAAGGGCTTCGTCATTTGATGATGGTGACGAGCCGCAACATACGCATCGATACTACACTAGTAATATCACGGTGGAAGAGGACGAAGATTCAATGTGGGAGCGAAAGATCATATTTCCACAAAGAATTGAAAAAATGCAATGGGATTTAGTTATGGCCGTTACCTTCATTGCTCATATGTTTGCGTGTATTTGGTTTCAAATGTCAGCAGTCGATACGCATAGTTTTGATGGAAGAAGCGAAGAACAGTCAAAATGGTGGACTGCGGTTGGAATATGGAATGGCGACCTGGCACCAGATGCGTCAGATGAACAGATTTCACAAGCATTGGGGGAGAAATATGTCGCGTCTATTTATTGGGCATTCACTACAATGACTACAGTTGGATATGGAGATGTTACTCCACAACGTCGCTCAGAGATAATATTTTCGATAATTGCCATGGTTTTAGGTGCTACTATATTTGGTTTTATTGTTGGTAATGTAAGCGCTATGGTAGGTAAAATGGATGTTGGTGCGGCACGTCTACGCGAACAAATGACAATGATTAAAGATTACATGAGGGAACAGGAGCTACCACGTGAAATGCGTATGGAGGTGGAAACATTCTTTGAATACTATTTTTCAAGAAAAAGCGTTTTCGATGAACGAAAAATTTTGCATGACCTACCCCCGTTTCTTCGAAAAAAGGTAATTTTATTCATTAATCGTGATGTTGTAGAAAGGTTGGCCCTGTTTAGAGATCCAATTATGAACAACGATCTTGCATGTAGCATATTACAAGCAATGCAACCGTCATTCATTTTGCAAGGTGAAATGGTTTACAGAACAGGAGATCCTGGTACTGAACTATATTTTATTGTCGAAGGTGGGATAAATTTAATACTGACAGATGGACAAGGCCAAATCGAAGAAAGCGTAGATGCAGGTGGGAGTTTTGGAGGGCTAGAATATATCATGGGAACACCTCGCCACACAGATGCTGTAGCAAAATCTTATACCACTGTCATGTACATGACACACACAGCAGTCGATTTTATTTTGGAGCATTTGCCTGATATGGCCAAAAATCTGCAATTTTTACTGTCAAAATATGTTACGTTAAGTTTTAGCAAAGAACTTCGAGATCGGTTACACGGCAGTAATGTATTGCGTTTATCAGCTGGCATGAATCGTAATTTAATTGCAAAATTTGGTAAAAACAGGAAAATGAAAAGTGAAACAAATGTATTATTAGCTCAAGATACAAATGATAGTGATGGTACAATTCCAAGCAGAAGTTTATCTCATGGTAACTCTAGTAAAGCAAAATTACCACCAATTGAACCGCCTAATAACCCATTTAGTTCTACTTCTAGCAGCTCAAAAACATCACCAACTTCACCAAAGTCTTCGAATTTAGGTCTTCGAAGAAAACGCCGTGGTAAAGAGTCCCCAGCAAACACGCCCTTACGGGTAGAAAATACTAAATTTAAAGGACGGGGTGAATCCGGTGCACTTGGAGGCAATATTTCGGGAAAGAGAAAAAGAATCAAACGTAGTCAAACATTACGAAGCAAACAAAGATCGCAATCCGTTACTGGTGATGTCAGCATTGATGCTGATTTTTTTGCTAAAGAAATGGAAATGTCGCGTATAAAACGGAATTCGGAGAAGTTGGACGGAAAAAATATGCAAATTAGGAAAGAAGATAATGTCCAGACGGATAAGGATGATGACGAAGAATACAAGGTAGAAACACTGTTGCCGGATATGCCAGATTTGAGTGACAGCGATACAGTCGACAACAATATTAAAGCAGAGGAAGAAGATGAAGTTAAAAAAACGGCATCTCCAACAAATAAGTATGTTGTACAAATGGTAACTGATGCTATTACGATGGCGAACAACAGTAGTCAATCTAAAATGAAAGAAAATGGAAATTAAAATAATTAATTAAGAGAGAGGGGGGAAATGTAAAAAATGTATGTAACGTACGAAGAAAAAAGTAAGAATGCTAATAATTAGTTTATATAAAATTCTTAACGTTTTATTTATATATACGCGAGGAATATAAATATTACTTTTGTGCATATATAGTCGGATAATACAAATCTGTATTTTTTATATAATAATAAATTTATACTGTGTACTGTGTACGCCGGACACCAAGTGATCTGTTTTGTACTTACATTTTCGCTTTTTGTTCCCTTCTGTTTTTTATATCTTACTTTTGTACCGAAACACTATACTATATAGCACGTACTTATTATACTATTTATTATCATCAGACCTTAAATTACATAATATTTTCCATAAATTGCTTCGTTGCATGGTCCTGGTATGCCTTCAATTGTAACTTTTTTTACTACGTATAACATCTGAACATCAACATTGTCAGGCATACATTTCCTCATCAAATGTTTCTTTTGATTTGTTTCATCTGCTTTTTCCATTATGTACTCAATTAACTGGTTTAACGAGCGAACAACTTTCCCAGATGCTTTTAGTTTTCTGTTGGGAAATTTATTAGGAAACACGCAACATGGGACACATACAAAAGGTTTAAAATCCTGCATAGACATTTCAATTATATCATCAGTAGCTTCATCTGGGTGTAAACCTATAATTAGGTCTGCTTTATTCCAAATTGACTTATGGGCTTCCATAAATTGTTGATTATTAAAAAAAGTGGTAATTTGTTCGAAACCTTTACTCGCGTGTAAATAATTGTTTATTTTTCTCATTTGACCACAATTTAATTTCTTTTGTATTTTAGGATGAAGTCCCTTTGCCATTAAAAGATTTTTTTCTGTATTGCTATCACAATGATGGTCTTTACAGGTAGTATCTATGTTGCACTGCTTTACAATCAATTTCGATTTATGTAGTGAAAAGTTAATAATTTTGGGGTCAACTACTATGCAGCGTAACTTGAACCTTTTCTCATCATCTAGTTTTGTAAGATGCTTTCCACTTAAAATTTCCCAAGACAAGTTGCCACTGCCGCCACAGATATCCATGCAAGTTATAGTAGATTTCTTATAGTTTCTAAACCAGACGTCATTTAGAAAAGTTAACTTTATAAATTCTGCAAAGTGAAAGAAACGAGCTTTTTGTTTTTTCAGTTGGAAGTTTAACTTCTTATTTCTAAGTGTACGAGCCCGGGGAATTTCTTTCAATTTTTTTAAATCTATGCCTTTATACTGTTTCTGTCTTTGTTTCTGTTGTTTTAGACTTTCTTCTTCGCGCTTCCGTTTTTTCCTATCAGATACTTTGTCTGCCGTTACACATATCGTTTCCCCACCATTTTTGTCTTCTACAACGCAGTTATATGTATTTTCAATATATTTTCGTAGCGCATCAGCGTCAACAAAATTTCCTTGTTTTCGATATCGGCTCCGTTCCAAAATCAATTTGCTTAGCGTTTGCTCATTCATGGTCTTGCCCTGCTCAACTAATTATATGGTCTTTTTGGTGTTTTCGTCGGAAAGATTTTCTTATACTTTTTTTATATATTATAAAGAAGAGTGCTAGGAGTGCAAGAGGACA
>JACLAC010018615.1_pt1 | contig 11698 bp, 6 predicted proteins | sample 8027881 | NCBI WGS metagenome assembly JACLAC01 (sample SAMN15725517, study PRJNA655200) | protist metagenome | isolation source: fluorescence activated cell sorting (FACS) single amplified genomes of... | place: Spain: Blaines Bay Microbial Observatory, Mediterranean Sea | collected 2016-01-19 | reverse complement strand
TATGTTATTATTCGCTGGATTATGAAAGCTATCGGAGGTTATATTGCAACTATAGGTACAAATATGCGTGTCGATATTTTTAGAGCTCTATTGGCACAGGGAGAGATATCATTATGTATTGCAGTATCTGGACAGATGTTATTTTCAAGCCCCGCTTCAAACATGGTATTTGCGGCAATCCTACTCTCTGTAGCTGTCAGTGAATTTTTTGGTCCCCGTATTCTCAAAGGTCTTTTAATTGATAATGGAGATATGAAAAGCACCTTTGAACTACATCAAGATGGAGTCAAATAAATGTCTCATGGTCATGGTTCTGTAGATTATGTTCGTAAATTCTTTGTTTTGTTTTGCTTATTTGCTTCGTTATTGAGTCTTTATCATATTGCACCCAATTCTGGACAAGGAGTTGGACTCCTAGCCTTGGGATTTGTTATTTTATCGGCATTCCTAATCGGGCAAGTCGTAGAAATTATAAAATTACCTCATATTACAGGATATTTACTTGCTGGTGTATTTTTGGGACCATCACTGGGAGAAACCTTACATAAAATCAACCCCCAAATCCATCTTCTTCCTCCATTTGATCATGGTATTCTTAATTTCAAGGTTATCGAAAACCTTGCCCTATTAGATACACTTGCTCTTCCTTTGATTTGTATAACAGCTGGTGGTGCTCTTCAACCCAAAGAGATCAAAAAAGCATTCAAGCCTATATTGGGTGTTCTCACAGGCCAAGTTCTGGCGATGTTTATCGGGATGATAGGGCTCTTTTACCTAATGAGTGGCCCTCTGCCCTTCCTTACTCTTCCGGCACTTCAAAACCTATCTCTGCCCGCTATTTTAGGACTTGGTGCTGTTGTTGCAGCTATTTCAATAGCAACTAGTGATGCCGCGACCATAGCAATCGTTGTTGGAATGAAAGCCAAAGGTCCTATGACCACAAACATTGTTTCTGTTGCCGTTCTTAAGGATATTGTTGTTGTAATAGCATTTGCTGCAACGACCGTCATTGCCACTAGTGCTTTGGGTTTGGACTCTGGAGGATCTTTAGGTAATGCTATCTTTTTGATCTTTCTATCTTCGATACTCGGTATTGCTCTCGGATACCTCATTCGATTGTATTTACGATATATAAATGCAGAACTGTTGTTATTTGCAATTACACTTATTTATACCGTATCTTTTGTCTGTGACTATTTTCATCTTGAAAGTGCATTGCTTTTTATAGCTGCTGGTTTTATTGTTGCAAATGGACCTGATAAGGGTGGACGTTTCATTGTAGAGATCGAAAAATTATCCACACCCGTATTTGTTGTATTTTTTACGATTGCAGGAGCTAAATTACATTTGGATGTTCTGGTGGAAATGGCTCTTTTTGCCTTTGTATTGGTTTTCGTTCGTTCTTTAGCTTTTTATATAGGATGTCGTGTTGGCAGTGTTTTGACGAATGCGGATGCTGCTACTAGGGACTATGCTTGGATGGGATTTGTCTCTCAAGCGGGGTTAGCTATTACCCTAGCTAATACCTTTCCCACAGTATATGGCCCTGAATTAGGAGGTGCTTTATTTTCCTTTATTCTTGGTGGTGTAGCGATTCATGAGATCATTGGTCCAGCACTATTACAACTCGCACTTCAAAAAGCAAATGAGTTACCAACTTCAAGCATAGATGAAAAAGAAACAACCGAACAAGAAGAACTCTCCTCATCCAATTCATTTACAGATATCCAACTCTCCAAATTCTCTCAAAATATCCAAAACATTTTGGACAACCAACTTGAACATATAGAAACGGCTTTTCAACACCGTCTTGACGCTATAAAAAATGGGAATCTGGAGTTATCTACCCTGTTAGAAAGTTTCGATAGTACACTCATAACGAAAATAGATCAACAAGTAGAAACACTTCCACAACAAATTTATGTAGATGTAGAAGAGATTTCTTTTACCAAAAACATGTCTGATTCTTGGTTTCAAAACCTACGACGTCATCTCCAGAGAATCCATTATCAGTTCAAACCTTGGAAACGAGAGATTGATCTTCGTAACCTAGCACGATACCATGTTGGCGGTATCTTCATAGGTTCGTTAAAATCGATTTTTCTCGAGATGTCTAGACTTGAAAGAAGTTGGGCCCTATCTCAAACGGAACAGAATTTTGACCTCACAGTTCTTCAAAAAGACAGAGATGTCTTTTTAGATGGTGTACGCAGAAGATTTCGTATCATCCATCATCATTTCGTACAGGATTTACGTTTAATTTCAACAATCGACTTACGAGCATGGCAAAGAAGAACATCTCTCATTTTTGAAGAGAGAAATAATACACATATTTTTCTCTCCAAAGATCTTCCTAATTACCAAATTCATATACAAGTGTTGTGGCAAAAAGTTCAACTACAAATTTTTATTCGCACCCAGATGTTTGAACTACTTGAAGGACTTAAATCCCGCCATATTACTCTACCGATGGTTCCCGAGAGCAATCAAACAAACTACAATTGGCAAGAGAGTTTTGAAATTATCAAACAAATCTCCTCAAATGTGGCTCTCATTAGTCATGACATTCTAAAGTACCTTCAAAACGTTTTTTCAAACCTACCCAATACACTTGTATTTACACCTGCGACGATAGATATTTCACGTGAAATGTTAGAACCACAACAGATTCAATTGCAATCCAATCTAGCGCATTTAATGGATCAAAAAATTCAAATTGAATTACCGGTAATTTGTTCTCCTCTCACCAAGATATTGTCTAAATATTTAAGTTTACACAGCGAGATTATTGAAATTTATGAACGAGAGTTAGATGAGATGCTTTTACAAAGTATTCATCGAAAACAGAATCGCATTGTTGAAAAACATTTGGACGTGGAAAAGGTTATTCAACAAGTTTTTGATCAGCTTCATGCCTTTATTTTGGAAATCTCATCACAAATAAATGAACAATTCTCATCACAACCCAAACATTCTCAATTGCTGATTGAAACCTCCAATCTATGGCAAGAATTACTCTTTAAATTGCAGACTGAATTTTATAAACTTAAACGAGATTTTTATCCGATTGAATTACCTGATTATACTCAATTATTTCGTAATGAAAAACTGGGTTATGAGAATTCTTTTTCTGATACTCTTCTCAAAGAATGCTCTGTTTCCCTTATGAGTTCAACTGAAAGTATTCTGTTTGTTGGTTCTCCAACACAGATCACACAAATCATTAAAGAATGTAAGGAAGAACTTCCTTACCATACAAGCGACCCCTCTAATTTACAGATTCAAAACAACAGACGTAACGTATTTTTATATGAAGATATTTCACATTTACAAGAATCTCAAATACAAGCACTTGAAGATTTTATTCTAAATAAAAACCGTGTGATTATTGGTGTTTCTCGTTATCACTGGGCATATTTACAACAAAGATATTCTGTTCATAAAATTATTTCACAAGTACGAATACTCCCCTCTTTTTCTCCGACACTCTTACGAAAAATAATACTCCATCGGCATAATTTCAGCGGTTACAACCTTAAATTTTCTTCTAATCATAGGTATATATTTGATCATCTCATGAATATATCGCCTCAAAAACGTTTTTTTATTTGGCTACATCAAATCTCAAAGGGAGACATAAATGTAGCATATACAATATGGCAGAGAAGTATTCGAGCTATAGAAGACGATACTTTAATTATTGATTATGGAAATGTAACAAACATCATATCCCACATAGATGATGAAAATCTCATACTTCTGAGACAGGCATTACGTTTTTCGAATGTCAATGCAAAAAATATTCAATATTGGTATGGCTGTACTGAAAAGGAAGCAAAGATAAAAATCACCTCCTTGCTACAGGACAACCTCTTCGAATTACAAGTTGAAAAGGACGGGCAAAAGTACTATCGTATTCCACTTGACAAACAACCTCTTATTGAACAGGTTTTACATAAACATGGTTGGAGTTTATAATGCCTCAATTCTTTTCTGATGTAGCAGTCGATTTTCCAGTATTCTGGCTTATATTATCTCTAGTCTTTTTCTATTTATACCGAAAATTCAACTGGAATTGGGCTATAAATATATCTTCTTTTTTTGCAGTTCTCAGCACAATCGGTTTTTTGCCTGATGGCATACAATATATCGTAGTTGCGAGTATTGTAATAGCTCTTATTTGGAGCATGCGTTTCCTTCTTTGTGATCTTTGTATCGGAGTTGTTGCCCCTCTAATTCTCTCTAAATATAGACGTATTCAATTTGGACAACACATCGGAAAAATACATCATTTTGGATTACGTCATTTCTGTTTACATAACGAAAAAGAGGAACATATTTATATTCCATATCACCATTATCTTACCCAAGAGTTTCGTATCCTCGATAGAATTTCCCAAGAATATGTATTTGTATTTCCTGATGAACACAAACTCCTGCGTATTCAACGACTAAAGAACTATTTATTTGATTCTCCATTTAGCGATTGTAACAATTGGAGTTTGGAAGTGAAAGAAAATCTCCATGTACACCTGCAATTATTTAGAGAGCAAGATGCCATTATCCTACAGGAAAGACTTCATAAAATATTTTATCACCCACTAGAACGATAAACCCTTTCATGAGAGTTTCGCTTTCTTCTTAAAGAAAGAAGTTCGATGAGAACGAATGAAATATAGAAATGCCTCCTACTTTTTCATACTGATTCTACACAAAGAAAAGATAGTAGGTTATTAAGCTATATCAATTGTGAAAATCAATTCACAGAAACATGCTTATTGTAGGAGTGTTCCATGTATATCTCATATCCACTTTTATCGTTATTTCTTGCTTGTGGAGAGGAAGAAACACAGAAGGAAACTTTTAACAATCTACCTCCATTCTCACCTGTTATTGAAATCATTCCAGAGAAAGATGGAGAAGAGGTAAATGAAGCCGATACCACAACAGATCTACGTGTAAAACTCTATCCTGAATCTGTCCTTCCCGAAGACCCAGAGGGAGACGCTGTTTCCGTACGATATGTATGGCTTAAAGAGGGAAATCTGTCTGGAGTCGAAGGTGATTTTGTAACCGCTGCTGATACGGTTAAAGGAGAGACTTGGCAAGTATATGCATATGCCAATGATGGTTCTCTAGACTCTGCACCTGCTATCAGAGAAATTACCATTCAGAATGCACGCCCTACAGTCGTCGATGTAAATGCAACACCAGCAAATCCGATTACTACCGATGATTTAACAGTGGAAGTCAATAGCACTGCCGATGATGATGGTGACGAAGTGACCGTTGCTTATTCTTGGTATAAGGATGGAGAGGCACAAAATGACTATAGCGAAAATATTTTACCATCATCTGCTACAGCAAAAGGAGAGCAATGGCTCGTTCAAATAACTCCTAATGATGGAAGCACCAGTGGAAACCCATGGGAAGAATTATTTACTATCGCAAATACATTGCCTGTAGTTAATGCTGTTTCTCTTCCAGAGAATGTAACAAAAGAAACTGCTATTCTCGTTTCTGTCTCCGCAGAAGACATCGATGATGATGATTTGGAATATGTTTATTCTTGGTATGTGAATAACAATGAAATCGCCGATGCTATAACAGAGACCTTAGATGTGACATACTTTAACAAAGGAGATGAAGTTTATGTCTCAATCATTGCTAATGATGGAGATGGAGATTCAGACCCTCTTGTATCTGATGTTCGGACCGTGCAAAATTCTCTTCCTGTTATTACATCTGTTTCAATTACAGATGTCGCTACAGGGAATGGAGATCCGATCACCCGAGATTCTACCGTGTCTTGTTTGGCTGAAACATCTGATATTGATGAGATTGATACAGTAACCACTTCTTACGTATGGAGTGTAGATGGAATTTCTGTAGGAACAACATCAGAGTTACTTGTCGTTGATACTTCAGTAGAGATCGATGATGTATTGGTCTGTACAGCTACAGCTAATGATGGAAGTGATGATGGTGAAAGTATGGAAAGTAGTGTAACGATTACCAATGCAGCTCTAACACTTTCTGAAATCAGTCTACCTACCACTGCTGGTTATGTTGAAACCATTCAACCCTCCTATACAGTTGGAGATGCCGATGGTGATGCTACGATAACCTTTACTTGGTACAAAGGTAGTGATACCAGTACAGGTGCGGTCTTACCGGTAACTTCAGAAAGTATAGACCTCAGTTCTCTACAAAATTCAGGAGATATCTCTATCGGTGATACCATCTTTGTTGTAGTTACTCTAACTGATGAAGATTCTACTTTAGAACAAACCTCAAACACCCTAGAAATCCAAGATATTGATCTAGATGAGGACGGCATCCTTAGTATGGCTGACTGTAATGATGATGATGTTACACTTCTGGCCCAAGCAGGAGATACAGATTGTGATGGTATCGATAATTCTATTGATTATGATGATGATGGAGATGGCATTTGTGATGATGATACGCAAACACCCGGCAATAGTATAACAATAGATGCAGACTGTGATGCCATTTGCGATGTAGATACCCTTTCTGCTGATAACAGTACAACTATAGACCCAGAATGCGATGGAGAATGTGCTGGAGACGATGATTGTGATGGAGAAGACAACTCAACAGATACAGATGATGATGGAGATGGCGTTTGTGATGATGACACTCAATTCCCAGGTAATGAAATCACCATAGACCCAGAATGCGATGGTGGTTGTGGTGGTGACGATGATTGTGATGGTATCGATAATTCTATTGATTATGATGATGATGGAGATGGAGATTGTGATGATGACACTCAAACTCCTGGAGGTACTTTAATTGAAGATATTGATTGTGATGGCATACTAAATGGTGATGATGATGATGCTGATGGCGATTCTGTAGTTGGTTTCGATGATGATTCAAATCAAGTAGACTGTGATGATATGGATCCTTCTTTAGGTGATATCACCAATGATGGAGATTGTGATAGTGTTTTAACTGCAGATGATTCCGATGATACAGATCCAAACTCAGATTCGGATAGTGATAGTCAAAGTGATGTTAATGAATTTATTTGTGGATCAGATCCTCTTGATGATGAAAGTTTGTATTCAGAATCAGATTCTGATGGCAATGAAATCTCTGACTGTTTGGAATAATCAGAATAAAAATAATTCGGAATATCAATATCTAGATTGTTTGATCTATTATTTATGGTTCAATAAAAGTCCACATATGTTTTTTCAAAATAAGACAATTGAAAAATCAGTATACCCATCTATAATAAAGAGAAATTGGATATCACAACAAAACTTGTAACCATCGGTTCATAAAAAACATGATGTTGTGGTGTTTCTGATTTGGTTATAGAGATAAATGAGCTAGTTTATGGAATTTGAAGTTATCTAAGGAGGTAAAAACGATGCCAAATAACAATCAAAATAAAGATTGGACAAAGGACTATGGAGGACATTTTCCAGGTTCCCAGAAAGTTTATGAGCAAAAAGAATTAGTGAATGGAACATTACTACATGTGCCCAAAAGAGAAATCTTACTTTCTGGTAAAGAAGCCCCCTTTCGTGTTTATGATACCAGTGGACCATTAGGAATAGATCCGAAACAAGGCTTACCTTCATTGCGGAAAGAATGGATTCGAAACCGAGGAGATATAGAATTTTGTGAACGTATTATTTCCTTAAATCCCACCAAAACCCCCTCTACTCTTAATAGAGAGACGTTGGTTGGTACTAAGAATGTTACACAATTGCATTATGCTCGAAAAGGAATCATAACTCCGGAAATGGAATTTGTTGCGGTACGAGAAGGGGTCCCTGCGGAATTTGTACGTAAGGAAATCGCCGAAGGAAGAGCGATATTACCAGCTAATATCAACCATCCCGAATCAGAACCTATGATTATTGGACGGGCTTTCCATGTAAAGATCAATGCTAATATTGGAAATTCTGTTGTTACGTCTTCAATTGAAGAAGAGGTGGAAAAACTACAATGGAGTGCCTTATGGGGTGCTGATACTGTCATGGATTTGTCTACAGGTAAAGACATACACGAAACACGTGAGTGGATCATTCGAAATTCTCCTGTACCAATTGGTACAGTACCAATTTACCAAGCACTAGAAAAAGTAAAAGGACGGGCTGAAGATTTAACGTGGGACGTTTTTAAAGAAACCCTTATAGAACAAGCTGAACAAGGAGTAGATTACTTTACAATTCACTGTGGTGTATTGTTACGCTACATTCCGACTACCGCCAATAGATTAACCGGTATTGTATCTAGAGGTGGTTCTATAATTGCCAAATGGTGTTTGGCACATCACAAAGAGAATTTCTTGTACACACATTTTGAAGATATTTGTGAGATCATGAAAAAATATGATATTGCTTTTTCCCTCGGTGATGGTCTGCGACCGGGTTCTATTGCAGATGCCAATGATGAAGCACAATTTAGCGAACTGGAGACGTTGGGAGAGTTGACAAAGATAGCTTGGAAGCATGATGTTCAAGTTATGATCGAAGGTCCTGGGCATGTTCCTATGCACCGTATCAAAGAAAATATGGATAAACAATTAGAATTATGTCATGAAGCTCCATTCTATACACTCGGGCCCTTAACAACTGATATAGCCCCTGGATACGATCATATCACCAGTGCTATTGGTGCAGCGATGATCGGATGGTTTGGGACCGCCATGCTTTGTTATGTAACTCCAAAAGAGCATCTGGGTTTACCCAATCGCAAAGATGTAAAAGATGGTATTATAACCTATAAGATCGCGGCTCACGCAGCAGATTTAGCTAAAGGTCATCCTTCCGCTCAAATCTGGGATGATACCCTATCAAAAGCTCGGTTTGAATTTCGATGGCGAGATCAATTCCGATTGAGTTTGGATCCGGAAACAGCAATGTCTTATCATGATGAAACCCTACCTGCTGAAGGAGCAAAAGTTGCTCATTTCTGTTCTATGTGTGGACCTAAATTCTGCTCTATGAAAATATCCCAAGAAATCCGTCAATTAAAATTTTCGGACTCTAAAGAGACCTCTACAACTGAAGACTCCCATCAAGATATCAATCAAGCGATGGAACAAAAATCCAAAGAGTTTTTACAGTCTGGTGCAGAGATTTATATTGAACAAAAAAATGTTTCTACAGATCCGAATCAAACAGAATAACAACTACTTTTTGCTGAGATAGAACATGTCACAAAATAGTATTCGAAAGAATACACCAGTAGCCCTAAGTATTGCGGGTTCAGATTCAGGAGGAGGAGCTGGTATTCAAGCCGATCAGCGTGTTTTCTGTTCTTATGGAGTTTATCCTACAACAGTGATCACAGCTCTCACCGCTCAAAACCCGAATGAAGTTCGTGATATTTATGGTGTACCTCCTACATTTGTGGCATCACAACTTCAAACAGTTCTCGATGCATTTGATATCAAAGCTATCAAAACAGGTATGCTTTACAGTGCAGAAATTATTCAAAAACTCTGTGCTATCTTTGCATCACCGTCCTTTCAAAGTAGAGATATTCCTATAATTATCGATCCCGTGATGATTGCTACTAGTGGAGCACAACTGGTACATAAAGAAGCGATTGATGTCTATAAAAATCATTTGTTCCCCTTAGCAGAATTAATTACACCCAATATAGATGAAGCAGAAGTTCTCTTGAAAGATCCAAAGGGAAAAAGCATCACCATCACAAGTAAGAATCAATTACAAATAGCACATCAACTTCAACAAAAATTTGGTTGTGCTGTCTTACTCAAGGGCGGACATTTACAAGGAGACCCTATAGATATATTGATAGACCGTACTGGAATAGAAACTGTACACACACACAAACGCATTGAACACATTTATTCACACGGTACAGGTTGTTCTCTCAGTGCATCGATTGCAGCTGGATTGGCAAAAGGTTGGAATATACACGACTCCGTTGAACAAGGAATAAAATACATTCAACAATCACTCCAAAAACCCTATACAATACAACTCTCTGATAACATCGTACAATTACTCGGTTTGGAAAATACCTCTACCTAATTTTGAGTTCCTTGTGGTGAATTCCAAATACGTTGGAAAAGAAGAAAGAATTAACTTCTCTATTTGATCAAAAGATATCTTATTTGATCATGTATAATAGAATACATCTCTTGAATAAAGAACTGAAATTTCTGTCTTCAACAGATGTTGTAATTGCTTTTTTCATGAGACAAGTAAAATACACATATACATTCATTCACCTTTTGAGAGATACTGTATCCATGCTTACCTTACTTTTTTCCATATTGTCCATTCCATCTTATGCCGTTCCGCCTCGTAACAACCCTAAGGTCGAGGATCACTTTGCAGAGTTAGAAGAGGAAGTCGTTCTTCGTTTTTTCGATGCAATCACCGGACGACCTTTATCAAATGCCAAAGTAATATTTGAAGGACATCGTGCATATACAGATTCTATGGGTTCTGTTCGTTTTCAAATGCCTGAAGATCTACCTGCAGGAGATTATAGAACTATAGCAAGTATATCGAAAGAAGGCTATATCTCTTCTGAACTACCCATAACGTTTATGGCAGGATCTTTGTGGCATAATCGTTTTTCAGTCTCTCCACATCTACAATCAGAAAAGTATAGAATTGTAGTAGACTGGGGAAAAAAACCACGTGATTTGGATGCTCATCTGTTGAAAAAGAATGCGGAGAATCAAGATGTCTACCATATTTCTTTTCACGATATGCACCGCCATGAAGATAATGCATGGCTTGATATTGATGATAAAAATGGTGAGGGACCTGAAACCATAACCATCAAGAACTTGGATACATCAGCTAATTATCGTTATTTTATTCACGACTATAGTAATAAAAAGAGTGAACGTTCAACTGATTTATCTAAAAGTCGTGCTCATGTCACTATTTATGATGCTCGTGGGTTGGTTCGCTCGTTCTCTGTCCCCTATGATGAAAAAGGAATCATTTGGGAGGTTTTTCAAATACAACAAGGACAAATTATTCCTGTAAATAAACTACGAAATACCCCTTAATCATTTGAAATCTCTAAGGAATTAGATGGGAAATATCCCTTGTGAATAAGTTGATATACCCACATTTCTCGGTCATTAATTTTATTGGTACTCTGTACCATCTCAAACAGTGTTTGATCCTTTGCATATATTGGTTGTTCAGAATGACATGTTAATTCAATACGTGACAACCTTTCAAAACCACCTGCAGAATACGTATCCTCAAGTATAAGTTCAAGTTGATATTTTCCATATATTGCTTGTTTAAAAGTAAATACACTGGAATATGTGGCATTGTAATTTTCTGCTTTGGGATCACGATATCCATTTTGTATGAGCCATTCAGCAATAGAATCTGATGTGTTCGTTCTATCAATACTATTTTCAGCATAGACTTTGGTATGTGAAATACAATCCACATCGACACTGGGCATAAATTCAAGTGTTTCTTTTTCAATCAAAACATGTATAACACCACCATTATCTTCAAAATTTTTACTCATAGAGGTACTGGTATGATCAATTGTTCCCCAACCTTTCTGTCTTATAATTTCAGCACCTTGTGGTGTGAAATATGTAAAATGACTGATCAAGGATTGCCAAAAAGCCATTTCTGGTGGATAATTGGGTTCCGTATATAAAACAGTACACGATGGCGGTTCACAAAGTTGT
>JACLAC010023791.1_pt1 | contig 11702 bp, 6 predicted proteins | sample 8027881 | NCBI WGS metagenome assembly JACLAC01 (sample SAMN15725517, study PRJNA655200) | protist metagenome | isolation source: fluorescence activated cell sorting (FACS) single amplified genomes of... | place: Spain: Blaines Bay Microbial Observatory, Mediterranean Sea | collected 2016-01-19 | reverse complement strand
CAGCACGCAGCATGTCGAGAATCTTTCCGGTCAGCGACTGCGGAATAAACGGGACCCATCCAACGATGATTTCTGTGATCTTCAGGACCCAGTCTGTCCAGATCAGATAAAACGCCACACAGATCACCACGAACACGCAGGCAGCCGCCAGAAAGATGGCGCTCTTCCGATAATCGTCGGGCAGATCATTCGTGAACATCAGTCCGATACTGAACAGGCCCAGAATCGCGACCACGTCAAAAATTCGCTCCAGCACAACCGTCGAAAATACCGTGCTGAAGGGAACCTTGTGCTGTTTGCGAACAACAAAAACGCGAACGAATTCGCCCAGATGCGCCGGCAGAATGTTGTTGGCTGCAAATCCCATCAGCAGTGGCGGAAACAGCTGTCGAGTTGTCAATGGCGTCACCGGAGACAGCAGCCATGACCATCTCTTGGCCTTCAGCCAATAAAAGCCAAATAACATAGCCAGCATGCACGGCAGCGACAGGTAATTGGCCTGCTGAAAACCGTCCCGCAAGTCGTCCGGCGATGTCCCTTTCATGGAATACGCGAAGCAGACCACAGAGACCACGATGCCAAGAATCAGTCCAATCGCACGTTTCATGAACTTGTCAACCACAGAAGAAATAGAGTCTTGTTGATCGCCACGTTTCTGTTTGGTGTTCAACCCTCGGAAGGAATGCAGAAAGCGTTATTCGTATATTCGACATTCCTGGAATCTGTTGTGAAAGCCGCACCATGAAGCCAGTTCAACGGAATATCCGTGGCAAAGTGAATCGCACACCAGTGTGTCTGACCGACGGATACAGGTGCGGGCGCCGTCTGCAGTGATGCTGAACCGGGCCACTGGATTCCGCGTTAACAAATGTACTTCATGTTCTGTAACCCGCAGCCTCAAACTGCACCGATATCGGACACACATTAAAATTAGAAACGGTGCCTAGCTGCCAATAATCTTCACCAGAATGCGTTTCCGACGCAGGCCATCAAATTCGTAGTAGAAAATGTGTTCCCATGGTCCCAGATGCAGCTGGCCATCAGTAATGGCAACAACAACTTCCCGCCCCATTACCTGACGTTTGTGATGAGCATCGGCGTTGTCTTCTCCGGTGCGGTTGTGCAGATAACCTCCGGTGGCCGGATCACTGCCAGCGTCAAAGGGGACCAGTTCTTCCAGCCAGCGTTCGTAGTCAGCGTGCAGGCCGGACTCATTATCATTGATGAAGACACTGGCGGTGATGTGCATCGCATTAACAAGCACCAGTCCGTCCTGCACACCGCTTTCGTGAACAAGCTGTTCGACATCGTCATGAATCGACAGGATCGCGCGCCGCTGAGGAACTTCCACCCATAGTTCTCTGGTCAAAGACTTCACGTTTTGGTTTCCTGATCTTTTGGAATCTTTGCTGCTGTTCACGGATTGCCGCATGTTATCATGCCGGCCTGTTTGAACTGCCCCTGTGTGTCGGGAAAAATCGACGATGTCTGTTGTTCTGGGTTCTCGTTCGCCACGCCGTTGTGAATTGTTACGGTCGGTTCTGGGTAATGTTGATTTTAGAATCGTGCCACCAGCATCCGACGACGAACCCGGATTTAATGGGTTACATTCGACGGAAGAAATTGAGACCAGGCTGCGAGAAATCGTAGAGCTCAAACACGCTGACGTGTCTAAGCAGCTCTCTGCCTCTCAGACAACAAACGTGGTCATCTGCGCGGATACCATTGTGGTGGCATGGAATGCGGATCAGGAAACCACGGTGTTGGGAAAACCTCCCGTTGATTCGTGGCAGCAAACCGTGCGACACTGGTTCGCCGAATACTATACCGGCCGGTATCACGAAGTCTGGACTTGTTTTCGGATCACAGCGGGCGATCAATTCCGCGAATCGATCGTCAAGACAAGAGTTCTGTTCTGCACTCTGGATGACTGGCTTATAGACTGGTACGTGTCAACCGACGAATCCGTTGGAAAAGCTGGTGGCTATGGTATTCAGGGACAGGCGTCGATGCTGGTCGAAGCCGTCGATGGCAGCTTCACTAACGTAGTCGGCCTGCCCATGATGGAAGTCACGCGCACACTGCGGGACTTTGGCGTACTGCAAGCATGAATGAACAAATAACAACGCCGCACAAGACATGCCCAACATCGCATAAAGTCACGATCGGCTGCAGAAAACTCCACAGCCGTTTCTTTCTGGCGCCGTTAGCGGGATATACGCACCTTGCATTTCGAGTCATGTTGCGCCGACTCGGCGGCCTGGGAATGGCGACGACAGACCTGGTGCAGGCACAGATGCTGGTTTCGCAGACGCGGAAGTCCATGGAGCTGGTTGAAACTTCGCCAGAGGATCGGCCGCTGTCGGTGCAAATTTTCGGCGGAGTCATCGAGCATCTGGTCGCAGCCGCACGCTGGCTGGAGGATCACGATTACCAGGGCATCGACATTAACATGGGGTGCCCCATGGCCAAGGTCAACGGAGCCGGGGGCGGGGCACGCCTGATGTGTGACACATCCGGTGCAACTGAGATGGTGGGGCGAGTCATCGAGGCGGTCAAGTTACCGGTGACAGTCAAGATGAGGCTGGGCTGGGACAGCGACAATCTCACGGCACCGGAACTCGCGGCGGCCTTTGAACAGATTGGCGTCGCGGCGGTGACCGTGCATGGACGAACTCGGCATCAGGGATTTCAGGGTTCCGTCAGTCGGGCGGGAATCACGGAAACAGTGGCCGCCGTCAAGTCGATGCCGGTGATTGCAAACGGCGACGTTTGTACGCCCGCAGACGCGTTTTCGATGCTGGAGGAAACCGGCTGCTCGGCGGTTGCCATCGGACGTGGAGCCATGCTCGACCCGTGGCTGTTTCGCAGGCTGAATGACATCGAAGCTGGTCAGGAACCACGAGAACCAACGACGGACGAGCAGATTGCTTTCCTGTCCGACCATTTTGAGCTGATGACTCAACAACATGGCGACTACAGCTGTCAGCTTTTTCGCAAGTTCGCGGCCTGGTATGGAGCTCGACTGGGTATTCCGGAAGATCTGGAAGATCGTTTGCGGCGTTTTGAATCAGCTGCGGAGTTCGCCGGAATCGTCGATCAAATTCGTAAGCGGCATGGCGAACGACAATCGACGATTCCCACGGCACTGGTGAAAGTTCCGAATGGCCCGGTAGAACGCTGGTAAATCGGAATCACCGGCGGAGCAGACTGGCCATTATTCCGGCAGTTTCATTTCGAGATTCTTCACCAGGAATGCCCACAGATCGGCGACTTCTTCAATGACCTTAGCGGTCGGTTTGCCGGAACCGTGGCCGGCTCGTGTTTCGATGCGGATCAGCGCGGGATTCGTGCCTGACTGGCAGGCCTGCAACTGTGCTGCGAACTTGAAGCTGTGACCGGGAACGACTCTATCGTCAGTGTCGGCGGTCGTGACCAGAGTGGCTGGATACTGAGTCCCGCCTTCAAGATTGTGATACGGTGAATAGGCGAGCAGTGCTTTAAATTCCTCCGGATTGTCTGCGCTGCCGTAATCGTCCACCCAGAAACGCCCAGCGGTAAACTGATGGAACCTGAGCATGTCCATGACACCCACGGCCGGCAGACAGGCTGCGTAAAGGTCCGGGCGTTGAGTCATGCAGGCACCGACCAGAAGTCCGCCGTTGCTGCCTCCCTGAATAGCCAGCTTCTTTGACGACGTGTACTTGTTTTCGATCAGCCATTCCGCTGCTGCGATGAAGTCGTCAAAGACGTTCTGCTTCTGAAGTTTCGTGCCTGCTTTGTGCCATGGTTCCCCGTATTCGCCACCACCTCGCAGGTTAGGCATCGCGAACACACCGCCCAGTTCCATCCACGACAGCCGACTGACCCGAAACGATGGTGGCAACGAAATGTTGAACCCGCCGTAGCCGTACAGCAGAACCGGGTTGTTGCCGTTCAGTTCAAGTCCCCTGCGATGGCAGATGAACATCGGCACTTTGGTGCCGTCTTTACTGGTATAGAAAACCTGTTTGGTTTCGTACTCTTCCGGATCAAATTTTACGTCAGCGCGACGCAGCAGGGTGCTCTCACCGGTTTCGATGTCGTAGCGGTACGTGCTGGGTGGAGTCGCAAAGCTGCTGAAGCTGTAGAAGGTTTCCTTGTGGTCCTTCTTGCCGCCGAACCCGGAGGCAGCGCCGATACCCGGGAAGTCGACATCACGGACGAACTTTCCGTCCATGCTGTACCATCGTACCTGAGTTTTCGCGTCCTTCAGATAACGGCCCACGATCATGTTGCCCACGATGCTGACACTGGTGAGCGTATTGTCGCCTTCTGCAACTACTTCCTTCCAGTTGCCCATCTGCGGTTTGTTCAGGTCGATGGAAATCACACGTCGCAGAGGAGCATCCAGGTTGGTCTTGAACAGCAGCGTGGAACCTTCGTTGCCCAGAAAGCTGTATTCGTAATCGAAGTTATCGATCAGCATGAACGGTTCCGCACCCGGCGTCTGCAGGTCTTTGACGACAACGCGATAGCGGTCGTCGGTACCCTTCCAGATTGTCAGCACCAGATACTTGCCGTCTTCAGACACATCGGCTCCGAAACCCCATTCCGGATTGTCGGGCCGTTCGTAAATAAGTTCGTCTGCGGACTGATCCGTTCCCACGCGATGGTAGAACACTTTCTGGTTAAGATTCAGCGATTGAAACTCAGCCCCTTCTTCCGGTTCGTTGTAACGGGAGTAGAAGAATCCTTTGCTGTCGGGCGTCCATGAGATTCCGCTGAACTTGATCCACTTCAGCTCATCGTCCAGCAGCCTGCCGGATTCAACTTCCATGATGCGCCACGTTCGCCAGTCAGAACCGCCATCCTGAATGCCGTACGCACCATACTTACCATCATCACTGAATTCTGAGCCGGATAACGCAACGGTGCCGTCTTTGGACCACGTATTCGGGTCGATAAGAACTCGGGGTTCATCATCCAGAGTCTCCTGAACGTACAGAACACTTTGATTCTGCAGTCCGTCGTTACGGTAGAAGTAGTAACGGCCGCCTTCCTTTGACGGCGCACTGATCTTTTCGTAGTTCCAGAGTTCCGTGATCCGTTCTTCAATGCGGTCGCGCCCCGGAAGCTGCTTCAGATAATCGAAGGTCAGTTTGTTCTGAGACTCCACCCATGCGGCGACATCTTTGGATTCACGGACATCGTCTTCCAGCCAGCGATACGGATCGTCGACTTTAGTCCCATGAAAGTCATCGACCTGCGGTACCGTTTTGGTCTCGGGATACACGAGGTTGGTGTCCTGAGCGAGTGAAGTGGAAGCAACAAGAAAGCCCAGTGACAGGATCAGTGCGTTCGTTTTCATATCTACTCAGCCTCTGTCTTTTCAAAATCACCAGCCATTACGATGTACAGTCGATCGGGCTGAATATGTTTCCGCAAAGCCGCGTTCACGTCTGCAACCGTCAGTTCACCAAGCTTCTTTTCAAAGTCAGCCGTGAACTGCATCGTACGACCGGTCTGTGAATGAGTTCCCATCAGAGACGCCAGTGAACTGTCACTGGTTCGTGAAAGTTCCTGTCGCTGCAGAAAACCAGCCTTCTGCTCACTAAGCTCGTCTTCCGTGATTCCATCCTTCAGCAGCTTATCCAGCTCTTCCCGGATGACACCGTGAAGCTTGTCGGCATTGTCCGGATTAACAATTGCAAACACATAAAACACACTGCGTTTGTCAACGGCCGACGCCTGAAACGCCGATTGAATGGTATACGACAATCCTTCGTCCTGGCGAACCCGATTTCCCAGTCGCGACGACAGTGCTCCGCCGCCAAGAATGTAGTTGCCCAGCGACAATGCTGCATAGTCAGGGTCATCGTTTCCAATCGGCAGTGTCATGGCCGCGAAGTACGTCGCCTGTGCTTTGTCGGGCGTATTCACTTTCTGAAGGTCGCCCTTGCTGTTGTTGACGGGAATCTTCGGAATACGTTCGTAGTCTGCAGAGGATTGCCAGCCACTGGTGATCGCCTCAATCGCGGCACCGACCTCGGCAGGTTCGAAGTCACCAACGATAGATAATTCACCATGCTGACCGGACAACAGTGATGAATGCAGATCCTTGACCTGATCAATCGTCACACCCTTGATACGGTCGATTTCCTCCGTCAGGCTGGCGATGTAACGCGGATCGTCTGATTCGTAGACACTGATCTTCTTCTGAACTGTGTTTGAAGCAATAGACGTGGGATCGACCAGTCGTTGCTCTGCTGACGAAAGGCGGGCTTCCTTAATGAGTTCAAGTTCTTCTGCGGGAAAAACAGGTTTCCTCAGGACTTCGTTGATGATTTCGAGTGCTGGCAGCAGATTGCTGCGGAGCGTCTGCAGAGTCACCTGAACTTCACCTGGACTCCCACTAACCCGCAACTGAGCACGGTAAGTATCCAGCGCATCCTTGATGTCCTGCCGCGACATGTTTTCGGTACCTTTGGTCAGCATCGAAGGCATCATTTCTGCAGCGGCGGCTTTTCCGGTTAACGCCTCCAGATTCCCGTATCTCAGGGTCAGTTTCAGATTGACTGTTTCGCCACGTGTCTTCTTTGGCAGCAACGCCACTTTGATTCCGGACTGCAGCGTCGCGCGTGAAATGCGTTTTTCGACGGCCAGCGGTGCAACGTCGAAATCCTCGCCCTGAGCGATCTGCTCACGACCTTTGTAATCACCAATCATTTCCGCCAGATCCGGTGTCGGCGGAATGCTGGCACGTTCCGGTCCATCGGTTGGTTCAAACAGACCGGCCGTGCGGTTGTTTTCCATCAGGTATGCGGCCGCAACACGCTGCACATCATCGGCCGTTACATTCTCCAGTCGGTCGCGATACAGAAAGAACAATCGCCAGTCACCCTGAGCCGCCCATTCGCTGAGTTCGACAGCGATGCCTCGAGAGCTTGCGACATTCAGTTCGCGCCGCTTCAGCAGCTCCTGTCTGGCTCGTTCCACTTCCTGATCCGAAAAGCCTTCTTTGGCCGCACCTTCGACAACGTCGATCATGCCCTGCAGCAAATCTGCGCCGGCGACCCCCTGCGCGGCCTCGCCGCCAAACAGTACGATCCCGGGATCGTGCAGGGCAAATGTCGATCCAAACACAGACGCGGCCTGCCGCTTCTTGACAAGGCCGTCGTAAAGGCGACCGGATGGCTCGGTGGCCATGATGGTGGCAAGCACGTCAACCGCTGGGTAATCGGGATGTCCGCCGGACGGAATGTGATACGTTAAACCAGCCATGGGAACTTCGCCGACTCGTCGCAGAGTGACCAGCCGTTCGCCGTCCTGAGCAGGCTCTTCTGTATAGGTGCGATTGAGTTCTCGATCAGGACGCGGCAGTGCACCAAAGTACTGTTGAGTCAGCTTCAGAGCCTTCGCCGGATCAAACTTGCCGGCAACAACCAGCATTGCGTTATCCGGCTGATAGAAGCGTCTGTAGAACTCACGCAGGTTGGCAACTGGAACACGTTCGATATCCGCGCGATTACCAATTGTGGATTTTCCATAGTTGTGCCATTCGAACGCAGCTCCCATCATTCGCTGCATCAGAACCCGCGTCGGACTGTTTTCACCGCGTTCAAATTCGTTCCGAACAACCGTCATTTCGGAAGCCAGATCTTCAGCCTTAATGAAGCTGTTGACCATGCGGTCCGCTTCCAGATGAATAGCGAATTCCAGGTTTTCGTCGCTGGCAGGCAAAGTTTCGTAGTAATTGGTGCGATCCAGCCAGGTTGTTCCGTTGAACTGTGCTCCGCGTTCCTTCATCACCTTCGGGATTTCAGGATGGTCGGGCGTGCCTTTGAAGACCATGTGTTCCAGCAGATGAGCCATACCGGCTTCACCGTAGCCTTCATGCCGCGAGCCGACGAAGACAGTCAGGTTGACGGTCACGGTCGGTCGAGACGCATCGGGAAGCAATAGCACCTGCAGACCATTGGCCAGTACGTACTCCGTAATCCCCTCGATGGATCGAATCTGTTTCGGCATAGCGTCTTCCGACAGGGCAGGTCCGGCCATAACCGTACCGATCAGCAACAATTGAGAAATAGTGAGCAAGCGATTCATGGTGAGGTTCCACACAGGACTGAGGCGTTGAACATCGTTTGGGGTCGCAGCCGGCGAAGTCATATCGTCCGGCGATCCCGTACTGCAGAATGCTAGCAGGTCTGCGGCGGCGATTGAATGATCAGTGGCCGAACCGGGGTTTCACTCGTTCCTTGCTCCAACCCCGACCACCCTCTCCAACTTTAAGATCATTCGCTACTGCACTCTGCCGGTCCAATCGTGTCAGGCTGTGAATTTTTCAACGCAGAAGCCACCGGACACGGTTGCCGGACTCAAGAGACGCCCCCCCGCGCGAGTCCGCCACTGCGGAAAAACCTGTGTGCATCATTTGATGCCAGCGCGCAAAAAAATGCCATCAGAAGCTCATTCCCGAAAGAATGAACTCCTTGATGGCATGTTTCCAGGGTCAGCACTGCGAACAGTGCCTTGCCTTATCAACTGGCTAGGCCAGTTGCTTTCTGCGGTTTACGAGCGTTCGAATTCGTTCGGCCAGCAATGCTGCGTCGAATGGCTTTCGGAACGTTTCGTTGAAGACCGTACGGTCGAAACCGGACGCATTGTCTTCGTCACTCAGAAGTCCAATCAAAACGGTTTCTTCGTATTCACCGTTCTTCTTGAGATTCTGTGCGATCATCAAAGCTTCTTCGCGGCCCATAACAAAGTCGACCACCACGCAATCGGGGTGAACAGACTCGGCCTGGATTCCGGCTTCAAAGCCACTGGAGGCAGTTTCGATCTTAAAGTCATCATTGGCCATCATTTCGTCAAGACTCGAACGAGTCGTGCCGTCTGATCCAACCAACAATATCTTACCCATCGCTTCGTCTTCCAATTCACCAAGAGGCATTCCATGTTCCTTAAGGAAGCGAATCAAATGTTCGCGTGGAATGCGTCTATCCTGTGAACCAGGAATTCGATAGCCGCGAAGTCGTCCGGAGTCGAACCACTTCGAGACCGTCCGCGGGGCAACTTTACAGATCTTAGCTACCTGTCCAGTAGTGAAGATCGTTTTCATGGGCGGGCTCTCCAATCAATTCTCACTTCACAACCCGGCTTCCCGTCCTGAGAAACCGAATCGTCACCCCCTACTGTCCAACCGCGGATGATTTGCCGGAACAAAGTCCAAAAAATCAATACGTCGTGTGACCGCAATCAGATTACGGGTCGGGGAAGTGACAGGGGTCCAATTTGAGCTGCGTGCGGGCAACCCTGTATCATCACATGACACATTGGGACGGAAGGATGATCAGAGATCGAGGATCGCACGACTTAATCAAAAGACGCACAACCACACAGACAGATTCCATTCTGCACGGTCGAAACTGATTATCCCCCCTGGCGAACGAGCCGGTCATGTTCCTGGCCTCCCTACAGCAAGCATCGGGTTGCTTACTGCCACAACAGGTGACATTCGCCTGAGAAGTTTTTCGTCAATCCGGTAGCGCCGACTTTAAGCTTCTTAACAGCGCTGCACAGAGTGCCACCTGACCCATCGGCAACGCCTGAAGCAGAACGACCTACTGTAAGACTTGCCTATCTTCTTCATAACTCGCATTCGCGGAGTTGCAGGCACAATCTGTCGCCATCCAGTCCCTGCCACCGTTCTCAGATCACCAGACCGACAGAGTTAACGCAGCTTCCCCACTCGCATCCGGCGCTGCATTCGGAAGCAAACTTTTCTTTGGAATTCTGCCGGACAGACGCTGCATGCTGCAAATCTGTCCCAAGTGCTGGTCAGAAGCAGCGCGTGTTGCTCTGACATTGGCGACTGTGAATACCGGCTAACCCACTCAAAGTGCGGTCACGCCGCGCGATTCCGGTCGCTCTGTCGCGGTACGAAGTTACCTTTCTCGTCGATCTCTTCAAATCGGACCACCAATCGCTTGGAAATTCCGGACTCCTCCATGGTCACGCCGTATAGAACGTCCGTGACCGCCATGGTTGGCTTGCGATGAGTAATCATGATGAACTGCGTTTCCTGCTGAAAATCTTTCAGCACCCCAACAAATCGCCCAATATTGGCGTCGTCGAGGGCAGCATCAACCTCATCCAGAATGCAGAACGGACTGGGTCGGCTCTTGAAGATGGACAGCAACAGTGCGACCGCCGTCATCGTCTTCTCTCCACCGCTGAGCAGAGAAATACTGCGTAGTTCCTTGCCAGGCGGCCGCGCGACGACATCAATCGCACATTCCAGTACATCCTCAGGATCTTCCAGAATGACGTCCGCTTCGCCTCCGCCAAACAGTCGCCTGAACAATTCGCGAAAATGCCCCCGAATACATTCGAAGGATTCCTCAAACATTCGCCGACTCTCGACATTAATCTGTCGCACCATTTCACGAAGGGTGTCGCGGGCCGCTTCAAGGTCCTGCAACTGCGAGTGCAGTCGCTCGAAGCGAGTTTCGAGCTCGTTCAGGTTATCCAGACTCTCCGTGCCAACGTTACCGATTTTTTTCAGTTGCCGCCGCAACTGACCGACGCGCTCGTCCACAGAACCGCGCAATTCATCGTACCGTTCATCATCGCGCAGAATCTGCTGAACAGAAGCATCGTCAACGGTTATTTCGACGGAGTCGCTAAATGGATCGTCATCGGTGTCTGTCTGTGATTCCTGCCAAGAATCGTCACTGTCAGCATGCACATTGTTCTGACCATCGTCCTGGTCATCGTCGTTCGCCGATTGTGTGCCACGGTCGGCATCAGCCTGATCGGTCAGCCAGACGACGATGGCCGATCGCCCCGACTGAACTGCCTCTTCGACTGAGATTTGAAACTCGTCCTGAATGCGTTCTGCAGAGGTCTCAAGCTGGTGATTGATCGCATTGATCTTCATTTCCGCTTCGTGGAACATCGTTTCGTGCTGACGACACGTCTCGCGTGCCTGCTGCTCAGCAGCAGTCGCCTGCTGGCGACGTTGTCGCAGCAAATGACGGGCATCGCTGCGCTGCATGACCCGGGTTGTCAGCTGATCATCATGAACGTGCAGCTCGGACCTCTCAGCATTGACATTCAACTGACTCAGATTCAGCTCCGCCAGCCGCTCAGTGCCGACCTTCTGACGCCGGGTGGCTTCCTGTTGTTGAAGTCTGCGCTGCTGCAGATCGTCCTCCAGCCGTTCCACGGCGTCACGAATCCCCAGCAGCCTCTCCTCTGAACGAGTGAGTTCCAGATCAGCTTCTGTCCTGCCTTTTTCGAGAAGGTCAACCTGTCTACGGTCCTCGGCCAGATCACATTCTGCCGCTTCTATCAGGTCCTGAAGCTTTTGGAACTGTTCTTCCGCGGCTTCCTGTTCTGTACGACCGTCAGCAAGCTGTTCTTCAAGCGCCGCGATCGCTGCACTCAAAGACCCCAGTTGATCCGTTAATTTCCTGTCATTGGCCTGTCCAGCGTTCAATGCCTGCTGTAATTCGGCAACGGACTGCTGGTGTGTTCTGAGTTCCGCAGCACAGCGATCCACGGTATCCCGGCCGGTCTGCAGCTCTTCGTCGGCCGATTCGATGAAAGCGACAAGCTTCTGCAGTCGAATATTTCGTTCAGAAACGAGGTGTTCAATGCGGTGCAGTTCATTTTTCAAACGTCGCAGTTCACTCTTGCGGGACACGACTGCAGAC
>JACLAC010016262.1_pt1 | contig 11708 bp, 11 predicted proteins | sample 8027881 | NCBI WGS metagenome assembly JACLAC01 (sample SAMN15725517, study PRJNA655200) | protist metagenome | isolation source: fluorescence activated cell sorting (FACS) single amplified genomes of... | place: Spain: Blaines Bay Microbial Observatory, Mediterranean Sea | collected 2016-01-19 | reverse complement strand
CCTTAAACCCTACCCCCTTTTTTCGCCCCGAATTAGGGCGAGACGAACGGTGGGGCCCGACTGGGAATTTACTCGCAAAGGGAGTCCCCCAAACCTGGAGGTTTATTGCATGGTCTCGGCGGTCGGCTTTGCGCGTTGCGTATCAAGTTGTTTCACGCAGCATTTGCTTGGGGTAGCGCGCCATGCAAGGGGAACGCACTCCGCATTTGGATAATGTGCTTCTGCTTGGAGCCGCTCGGGTTTGGCACACTCGGAATCCAGGGGCAGGACGGGCACACTGGGAGGTGCTTTCGCGCAGAGCCAATCACGCGTGTCGCAAGGAGGAGGTTGGTTGCTTCTACGGGGTCTGTGTGAGATGGTTGGGGCAGTTAGAGTGCATATTCCGTCGGAGGGGGTATCCGACACGCTCGATTAGGAGGAGGGGTTTGCCATATTCATTGATTTTTTGAAGAAATTGCTACCAGCAAGCGACGAGGCACGATTCCACATATTGATTCGGTTAGCCTTGTGGTTTATTCCGTAAGTTTTGCTGAGATCTAGTTCATGAGGGTCAGACGCTAGTTAGAGGAAGAGTAGCGGTGCTGAGGCACGACAGTTCGGTCTTCTAAGCTTCAAGCCTACATAACTTGCATGAAGAAGCGGGTTAGCGTCAGATCTGTAAAAAGTCAGAAAATGATGAACAATATGCCCCATGCCCTCTGGAGTAGCTTGGATTGTATTTGAGCCCTTTCCTGTCGTTAGCTCGTCATTGGACTTCTTTCGATTCGCTGACGTAGAAGCCCCACGTATGCCCAAGAGTCAGTTTCTTGGTGAATTGACATCCGTGTGTGTGTGGCGGACTTTTTCAGAGGCCAGACCATTCACTCGATTTCCTGATTCGTTTGTGATCATGCCATTCGGTGTTTTCAGGGTTTCCCATCAGAAGGTCAGTATCCATTTATGGCTCCAGGTACCCAGCGCTTGATCTTTTTTGGCAGCATACGAACCGCTCGTTTTATTTGCAACGAGCTCGACGTTAATGCACCATGCCGTGGTGGTGTGTGCCTCCTCCAGCGATAGAGGGTCCTGCGCCGCCCGAGCTGCGTGTCGACGACGCAGCGCCAGTCGTGGCGGGTTCTCGAGGCAGGCCCACTTTGATGGAGGTGCTCAGAAGGCGAGATCCCCGAGCCGCTATCGAAGGCGGTGGTGACATCAGAAGAGAAGATGAGGAGGCAGTTGTTGAGGGCCATGGTGAGGATTTCGACCGAGTCGCATTGTGGAAGGCACAACGCAGGCTCCCTAGGCTCCTCGTGCCAGACCGCGTGAAGCACCAAATACAGGGCAGGGACAGCTTGGGAATTCATTTACGCGGTTACCACTTCCTTGCAGAGGCGTTGAAGGCGGCTGCCGATGTCGGGCACAAGGAGTGTGCTGTGCAGAGCGTCGCAAATGAATTGTTTAAAGAAAGGGCGCATTGCTCAAGCTTTTGTGATGTGGCCGCGCGTTGCGAAGTCGACCAACGAAATTTCGGTAAGATTTCAAAACAGTTGGCGTGCGCAGCATGGATCTTGCCGAGGGAGAGATCGGTGGCCTTCATGGACGCGTGCGCAGTTGCGCAGCGGAAGGGGCACGTGTTGATGAGGTTGTTTTTTATATTGTTGCAGGTACGACGAGACGACGTTGAGGTGCACGGTAAGCTCGTCCCTTCCTTTTTCCGAGTTGCGATGCTTCAGCTGCGATGTCGGCGGCGATCGGAATGGTGTCGCAACCGTTGACTTGTCTGACCAAAGAGACCGTTCCTGTCCATTTGCTGCAAGTAGAGAATGGGTGGGCAATGCTGCTGGAGGTCATCGAGGATGGCGCCGAATCTGGCCATTTCGTCGTAATCGAAAGTGGCAGCGTGACACCGCTTTTCGTGTTGGAGGACACTAATTCGATCACGACGTTGCAGGCGCTATTGACGTCATCATGTGTGGATTTTGCATCCGAGCAATGTGCGAATTGTTGCAGAATGGTTTGCTCAGACAGATGTGCAGTGACTTTCGCAGCAGAAGACATGATCGAGAAAGTGCACGCTGACCATGCGCGGTGGATGCCAGAGTTGCGTTCTGTCTGCGAGGTCCACGTTTCGGTCACAACGAGCAACCGAGGGTTGAGCCTCAAGGAGTCAGCTATCAAACGGGTTGATCCAATTCGCTTTATGCTTCCGCTTCGGTGCACACATGCGGGGTCTGAGGGAGGCGCTGCGAAAGGAGATTCGCAACAGCATTGACATCGTCGAAGGTCCACAGCCCGCAGCGGCACGCCAGTGGAGCAGTCGTGTGCTGCGGATATTTGCCCCTGCCGCAGCGGCACAGCCGCTGGTGATTACGCTTTTGGAAATGCTACCCTGGGGACATTGGGGGCAAGAAGACCGTGCTCATATCTTCGTCACGCCAGGCCGTTAGGATCGCGTGTCGGTGCTTTTTACAGTCGAAGTCGTGCTGATCTACACCCTCACCCATTCATCGCCAATTACGTGGAACAGAAATCGTTGGACGAACAACGACATGGCAGTCTCCCAAGTGGGGCTCTTCCAGGCTGTGTTCGGGCTGGCGAAGCGTTGTTTCAAGCGCTGGGTGGCGTCGTTCGACAAGGGCGCAAGTGCAGTTGCTCACGAGGGGTTGAGGCCTGGGCTTCCCGCATCAGTGGGGGCAACGATGATTGCACTTACGCATGCAGCGGCCAGCGCAGCGATGCCGAGCGGTGGCGATGCTCCTGCAAGCGGTTCAGGGGTTGAGGGTAGCGATGCGCCACGTGCTCCAGTGGACGGCTGTGTTTGTGACGAGCACCCGACTGCAGAGGAGGCCAGACCATCGCAAGTTCCAGGTGACATAGACTGGGCAGCGATGAATGCAAAGAATCGCCGCAATGCCGCAGAGTTCATGAACGGCACGCCCATGTTCGATTGCATGTTGGTGAGAATATGTATGGAGCCGTGTATGCAGTACCTCAAGGCGTTGCTTCAGATTTCATCTCCAAAGTGGGAGCAGAAGCAGCGCGCAACACAGTTACAAGGCTGCGAAGCTGGCGCAGCACATGCTCATGGAGAGTTTTTCTGCGCGCGTGATTTCCCTGTCACACTTCAGGCGAACGGCGTTCTGGATGACCACTTCCGTCGACAGATTCGGTGCATCGCAACATCGGCAGATATGTGGGCGCAACGACCATGTGCCTCCTTCACGGTGGCTGCGCGCGCCCTTGCTTTCCGAGTGGCGAGCAAACCGTTATCATACCATGAGAAAAGTGTTGGGCAGGGTTCATCGGGCGTTTCCACTCAGACTCTTCCTCGTGCTTCATCATACAACGGCGAGTGTTTTGTATGGGCAGAAACGTTGCTTGATGGGACCTTGGGTCCTATCTTTTTTGGGAAAGATTTCCTCCAGGCACCAACGCGTTCAAAGCCGCGTTGTACCTCATCGCGATCAGGCTTCGAATTTATAACGCAACCTTGGAATGTTACCACGCCTTCATCCGCATAATCATCTTGAAGAGGGGGTGCCATAATCGCGTCCCAACTGTGGAAGATTGCAGCGCCGTTTCAGTTACACATCGTTTTGTTACGTTGCTGCGACATACGTTTCCAGATGGAGGAAAGGATGACAATACAGAAGCAAACGATGGCGATGACACTAATTCACCCAACGCGCGGCGCCGTCTCAGTCCTTGACAGGCATATGTCAGCGAGCAACGTCGCGCTGGCATTCATGCTTTGAGCCAGATCGGGCTGACCTATAAAACATTGGACGAGGGTCGCGTTGCGGAGTTGCGCAATGCTGCGTTTGTCGGGACGGAGCGCAAGCGCGATGGGGCGAGTGCTTTCGGCGAGATCAATCGCTCGCGCGATGTGCAACGGAGGCTCGTTCATCGATATGCAGAGCAGTTGTGCGATACAGGTGGGGCAACCGTGACTCCTATGATTGCTGACGATTCGATCGCAACTGGTTCGAGGGCAGTGGTGCCGTACCATTGCCATATGGATTTAACGAGTGGTGGGTTCACCCAAGCCATCAACAAATACGAAGTTGCGTGCGCATTCAACGTGGACGCGAATCTTCGGCATCGCAGCACTTGTCGACACTCCTCCGTTCGTTCACGGCTTCGGCTGGTAAGAAACAGATAGAAGGCCTCGCCGTGCGCATGCCAAACATCACTCCATTCGTTGGGAAACTTGCGGCGGTACCAGACCAGGGCCCGTTCGCGGTCTTTTCGTTCCTTGGAAAGCAAGAGCAGGCGGCCGTCGCCGCTGTTTCCTACGCAGTTGCTGCAGGCAGTCGCCATAAGACCAACATCGGCCCAATGATTGATGAAGCTTGGTCATCGCAGCATCAGCCCATTACAACTCACGTCACTGAGGGCCTTGCTGTTTTAGTTGGAACATTTTCGGAAGCGGTAGCGCGTGCAAACAGAGCTTCAGGTGCCACACCCACATGTTTTGAGCTCGGTGTATGCATTTGCGGTGCCTCAGGAACCAGGATATGGAATGCGCGGAACTTGTTTTACCGACTACTTAAGCAGGTGACACCCAGAAAAAGTCAAATGCGGCAGCATTTGAAGGATGGCAAGTTGGCTGTACGTCTTCGATTTTCACCAGTTTTCACCTTCTTCGCGTCAGGCGACGGCATCAGTTCCGACGTCGATGAGGATCAGTTTGTTTTCTGGCATCTCAGTGACATCAGCCTGAGCCAGTGCAATGTTTCTTTCCAGCGTTTGCCAGTCCGAGTACCTGGCAGCGAGCGCGACGAACGCATCGATGTCGAGGCGTCGGCGATGTGACGTTCGTGATGTGTTCAGCACGTTTGCCATTTGCTTAAACAATGTTTTGCACCAATCTGGTTAAGACCAGCTGTTCACGTTTTCTCCTTCGAAACACGTTTCTGTTTTTCTATTCGAACCGATTGACACCTTACAAAAGCGACTCATGTGAGGCTTCACTGGAAGCTATGTTTTGCCTGGCCGCCTTCTCTTCGATCAGCGCTCTCCTCAACACCAGCCTCGTCCACTGCAGGTTCTATATGCTGTGTGAGGATCCAATGCCGCTGGCGCCAGAGCTCTTCGTGCCAAGTTTGCAGACGCTGGTTGCTCTGCCCGAGATGGAGACGCCATTGAAGCCTCCCCGCGCTGGAGGTGGGGGTCGTGGTGGACGTGGACCCAGCGGCCGCGGGCGTGGAACAGAAGGAAAAGGACGAGGGCGAGGACGAGGGCGAGGAGGCCCGCAGCGTTTCTCTATCCAGTACCCCAGGTGCCTCATCGTCAGACCCTGCGCCGTTGGGAGACGCCAGTGGCGAGGAGCCACAGGATGAGGTCTACGACCCAGATGAAAGTTCAATCGGAGTTGATGGTGATGCTGACCCTGCAGAGATGGAAGAAGACCCAGAGGAAGAGGAGGACCGTAAGCGAACGAACGTTGTTTCACACTTGCGTTGTGTTTTCGAAGACGTGCGTGAGAACACAGGTATGCTTTATGAGCGTATGGATTCCACGCGTTTTGTTTCTTTTTTCGGTTTGGTGTTTTGCACGTCGGTTCGTCCTTACGTCTGTCGATCAACGCAGGACGTGGAGCCAGCAACCAGCGCCCACGAAATGGGTGACATCATTGCAACGGATGCGCCGCTAACACCTTTCCCGGATTTGGTCAGCGCTGCAACTGCTTTTGTGCACGAGACGACGCCTGCGGCGTCTGGCCCAGATGAGATCAGTACCGACGAAGTGGGGGCAGCGGCATTTGACACTTCGGGCGCTGGTGACCTTTTCAATACAATGGAAGGGCATGCAAGCTCGACGGCATCAAGTTCGACGACATCGTCGAGTTCAACGGTGTCTCATCCAACTGCTGCTTCATCGAGTTCATCGACACCTTCCAGCAGCTCGGCGGTTCCACCGCCACCGCCACCGCCACCGCCAGGCCCTGCTTTTGCGGTGGTCAGGCCTGGGGCGACTGGTGTGGCGGTCGCAGTGCTAGTTACACCTCAGCGGCGGTTCAATTTCTGCATACAATTATTCCCCCCAACGCAGCGGTTCATGGAAGCTCGCTGCAGAAATATATGCCATGGTATCTGCCGCAAAACCTTGAAGACTTCTCCCTATGCTGGCAAGGGGCCATCTCGACCAGCGCAAGGACGGCCTCTGGGTTATCTGGCGGCGTGGCTTTCACTGGACGCGCCATGCCATGCGAGCCACCTATCTCTTATACCGACGTACGACCAGCGCTGCGCAGCAAGGACAGCCATTGAAAACATGGGGACCGCCGCTTCCATCCTCATGCTGCAGCAAGAGCGGCCACGTGACCTCCTCATTGAAGGGCAAGAACCTTTAATTTTCTAAGTGTTGGAGATGCTTTTACGGATTCGTAAACGTCGGTCTCCAGAGAAAGATGCCGACGAACTATCCACCATTGTCCATTGCCTCTTTTGTCCTGGTTGTGATTTGATCGATCGATCCTCTGATTGATTCCTCTGCGCGTGCTACTGCTCGTGTGTGCGGCGTGCGTGTGCGAGCGCAATGGTGGCGTTGTCTGTCTGGTGAGAGTGCTGTGTGTGTTGCCATCTTGTTGAGTTTCCTCGCGGCGAGTACATACCAACATTTACGTGGAGGGTGTTTTGTCCCTGCTAGTACTTGTGCAACTTTCTTTCGCAGGATTTACTTGCCGCGAGTTGTTGTTTGTCGGGGGAGTTGTCTAACTAGTTGTTGACAAGTGGTTGACAAGCTGTTCCTTTATCGTGCGAGTACTTTTTTTACTAACCGATTTTGTTGCGAGTACTTGGTGCTTGCATGTTTATGTGTGTGTGTGTGTTGCGCATACGTTGGGCGTTCATCGTTTATCGCGTGCTCGTTCTTGCGTCCGTGTTCTGTTTCGATTTACTCGCTGGCATGTTTTCGTTCGACGGCGGTTGTGTTGTTTGCGGGCTGTGTTTGTAAACTTGCATTGCGCGAATACGTTGCGGCTTGGTTGCGCGGAGTTTGGTGGCCGCGCGAGTACTTTTCGAGTAGTTTGCGAGTAGTTTGCGAGTAGTTTGCGAGTAATGTTTTGCATCGGCGGCGGCCACGCGGGTTGTTTGCGTGCTCTTTGCGGGTACGTGTGCAGGTACCAGCAGGAAAAATGGGCAGAGTCTTGTTTAGTCTAACATGGTTCTTGCAGAAAAAGCCATGCGTCGGGCTGCATTAGGTGCGTGGTGCGTGCTGACGGATCGATCGGGTGCTGTCTGCGTTTGCGCGCGCGTGCAACTGTGCAAGTTTATGCTGATGTGTGCAACTTCTGACGCACTTCCCTCGACCGAGTCCCACTGGCCATTCTATCACATGTTATGTATGCTCTCTTGCTGCATGGTCGCGTCTATTGTTTTCTCGTGGGGACAGATTTGTCAGTCCATCCTTTTGAACAGAAGCCACAACGATGTTTGGGCCAAAGGGCATCGCAGGGCTGGTGTGGTGCCCTCATTTGCAAATCATGTGGATCAGTCGGAGCGTCCTCATATTAAGACAGCCTTGTCGATTCTATTTGTCGGTTGGAAGGAAGAAACAATCCTAGCTGGCAGGGGTGCTGCCCCTACGTGGTCGGAAATTTGACGGGTTTAGACTGCAAACCGAACAAAAAAACGTCGCGTGACATGGTTGGTTTCGAGCAATGGGCCACTCAATTTGCCATCGGTTCTTGCCGCATTGGGACAGCTTTTCCCCATACAATCATTTCTCGTGCAACTCCACCCTGGAACGTCGACACGGTTTCCTATCGTTTGAGATTGTTCAGAATCACATCAAATGCTGTTGAGTTCTTGTTGGTATCATTTCACCCGCCGTTGTCTTCCAACTGAATACTTCGAGAGCTATACGGCTCAGATTCAAGCAACCACGTTTTTTTCTTACTATCCAACAGAAGCCATTATTTGGGAAGGTGCGGCTGTCATGCTTCCAGGTTTGTTCGCTACCGCTAAGGCAGAACAGGCAAGACAGAAGTCACATTCCACTGAGGTCATTGATGATTCGTCAAACAGTTGTGACGAGTCGGATGCGCACAGCCGCAGCCGCTCCGTGGAACAGCGAGGTGGAACGCAGCACATATCAGATGAAGGCAGCGCCAATGCCAACGAGGATCCGACGCAGCCGCCACGGACGGCCCCAACGACGCGGAAGAAGCAGAAGCAGAAACGGTCCGCAAAGAATGGCGAAGATGATGGATCCATCTCGCGTTGTTCAGCTTGCCTGGTGGCCACAAGTGATGAGCAGGAGTTCTGCAAACACATCCCCGTGCTCGTTTGTATGCAGTGCCGGAATGATTGGGACAAATATTGCAGATTTTGGACGATAGAGGAATATTGCAGACGCTTGGCAGAGAGTCCCTTCTTGCGCAAGGCGATCAAAGACGCAGGTGCGAAGATGAGAAGGTCTTCTGCAGCGTCGACAGCTTCGTCTTCGCAAGTGCATGAGAAGAATTGCTGCAATTGTTGCCTCCCTCATCCTGAGAGCGCGGAGGTTGACACGGAATATGGCATCAAAATCACCCGATGTGGATATTGGCTCGACGACAAAGATGCGAAACGAAATTTCTCGATGCCGCCTTCAAAGTTGAACATCGAAAGCACCCGCTTCAAAACGGCGCAGGGTGGTGACACGTCTGGCTTCATTTTCAAGCAACCCGATGGCGCAGCGCAGCTGCGCAAGCTCGAGGTGTTTCCGCGCACAACGGTTCGACGATCAAAAAGAGTGTTGGATGGCGCGTTCCAGATCTTCGAGGGTGAGGGCGAAATGGCGGCAGAAGCCATGTGTCAAGAGCTACCACAACAGTTTAAGGAGTTTTTCGAGAAGGGGAAGGGCAACGACATTTCGGTCGTGCAGAACAAACTGCAGAAACGGTCACCCTCCACGCCTCAGAAGCCGTCGGGAGTTGAGCGAGACGAGCTCTCCATGCAGCCCCCACCACCGCCAGGGCGCAGCACTTGCAGCAAGAGCGAGAAGGGCGCCATCGTCGTGTCGCCGCCTTCAAAAGGCGAGCAGATGCCCGTGAAGAGCCCGTCGACAGATCCCGCGGCAGTTCATGGCGGTCAGTCCACGTGCTCTTTTTTGCGGACAACCGCCGACGGTGCCATCGTTGTTTTGTGCCTGACCCTCAAAGCCCCAAACGTGCTTGAGCGCCGAGAGGTTGTGTGTGTTCTGCCGACGAAGGACGGGGATGACACCGATGACTCTGTGAGCACCGCTCCATCTGTGGCGAGTGCTGACATGGCGAAGTCTACGACGAAGGAGCGAGCCAAGCAGCCTTCTTATTGAAAGTCGACCTGTACCGTCATCCTCGCAGCTTTGGGGCTCATGGACGGGCGCCAGTTCAGACAGGCAAATGAATGCGCAAAGCGGCTTCGGGCACAACACAAGGACGCAGAGGCAACTGATTTGGAGGCACATTTGGCCAACGTGGCGCATGGTGAGGTGCTCAGCAGGATCTTACCCAAGCAGGTGAAGGGGCCAACGGATACTCCAGGCCCAAGAAGACCAGATCGTGCAAGCGTTTGCTTTTGCAATGGAGGATGAGGCGGCGTTGCCCCTGGATGTTTTTCTCGAATGGTTCTTGCGGCGCGTTGGTAATGCGGTGCTGTCTTTTAAGGAGAACACCCCTTGGGTGAGTAGCACCGTCAGCGATTTTGTCGAGGTAATCAAGCCGTTCCATACTCGTCCGAAATCCGAGGCCCTGACTTGGGATTTGTCCAAACCCACGTTCGCGTCCATCGCTGAAATGCTCCCAGGTCAAAAAGCAGCGAACGTGTTTTTGAAAGTCGTGATCTCCGACTTGTTGATCCCTGTCATGCTACTGCCAGGTCTCGCCAGAAGTAAGGATTTAGACATGCTATCGAAGAGGGTTGTGCAGTTGTTCGATGATCTTCCCGACGAAGCGCAGCCAGCCAGAGAGATCGTCAACGCGCTCATCCAAGCCAGCACTGTGTGCAACGCCGTGCATTGGATTGTGAACATGGACATCACGCCCGAGACAGAATTGGTTGGGTTGGATGATCTGGAGGAGGTGATGCAGCCCGTGACACAGGACACTGTTCCAATCTTTTCATCGGTGCGCAACGCGATCAAGCAGTCTTCGGTTTGGAAGAATGTGTACAACACGTTGATGGGCAAACGACAGCTCATCACGCAATTCGCCCCAGAGATCCAGGATTCGTTCACGAGCATCCGTGCAATCAATGCAGAGCTCGCGGGGCCCAGTGGCTCCGTGTCGGAGACGCAGGCCGCGACGATCGAAGGGACGCTTGCTAAGTTTGCGAAGCATGGCACCTTGCTCCCTCCAGAGATGTGTCGTTCATTCCTCGAGTGCCTCGATACGGCTTCGAAGTCCTTCGTGCAGTGCGCAGTGCAGGGCGACCCTAACTTGCAGAAGAGCGCACAACAGGTTTTGAATAAGGCGAAGGTCGTGTTCGTTTCCAGTGCTTGGATAATTGACGAAACACTTGTGTTGGAAAAGCTTCTTCAGGTTTCTGACATCGAGCGTCGCCAGGAAGCGTTTAAAACCCCATATCACACCACTTTTGGACGAGGGGCAGATCGTTACTGCAGCTATTGACAAGTTCGCCAACACCATTCATGAGATGCCTCGCTCCCTCGCTTGGGTTACACCAGATATTATGGAAAGCGTACGTGGCTTCATTCAGCAGGGTTTCAAGTATTGCGAAGTTATGCTATCCGACGAGAAGGACAATCGGCTCGTCGAGGTCAAGGGGTGGCTTGGCCTTTACTCGTCCCGCAAGGAACTGTTCAATGATTATGGAGAAAAGAGCAAGTTCTTTGATGAGAACTCAGAAAAAAGGGCATGGAATCTGTACAAGAGCGTACATAGCACTCTCCAGGCGTGTGAAACAATCAGGCGTTGCTTGCCTTGGGTGGAAGATGCCGAACTGCTCACGGAACTCGTTGAACATGTATTTCTGCAGTCCCGCGCCACTCTCATGACACGATGCTCTGCCTACCAGAAGGAGTTTGGCACCGCGAGCGTTGCAGCAGCGTGCGCCCTGAAGAAGGCGAATCCGACGCTGACAGAGCTCTTCGATGAGCGGGTGAAGGAGTTCGTGAATCCTGCGGTGCCCACGTTGGCGAGGTTGGAGCGTGTGGCAGGTGGGCACCCAACTGATCCAGCAAAATGTTGGCACGATGGCCTAGAACCCGATGCCACGTGGTCCATCATTTGCTCTCAGGCCACCGCCACGGTGAAAGTGGCCGCAAACGCGCAGTTTGACAACGACATCGCTTGTATTCACGCACTTGGGCTTCAGTTTGATGAGTTGTGTGCCCGCTTCACCGTTCAATGTGCTTCGTGGGATTCGGCCAAGCGTGTTGTCAATAAGGCGGCAATCACCCAGATCGAGCGCAAGGTCTTCGAGCTCATCGCAGGGACTACCGACAAGGGCGCCAGGCGTGAGGCTGCCCAATCTCAGTTGTATGAGCAATGCCACGGGTACGGTGTCGATGCCTCGTCGTTGTTCACTCCAGTCGCTGCGAAATTGAAGCTGGCCTTAAAAGGCAAGTTGTGATGGTGCTCTTTCAGAGCAGCGGGAGGTGGGACCGTCTCTCAGCGAAGGGGTCAACAGCAGCGCGGCAAGAGACCAGCGCGAAGTGGAGTCAGTTGCGATGCTTCTCAGCGGGCATAAATTTCATCATCTTTTGACATCAGAGAATTGACAAGTTGTAGTTATGTCATG
>JACLAC010013729.1_pt1 | contig 11708 bp, 5 predicted proteins | sample 8027881 | NCBI WGS metagenome assembly JACLAC01 (sample SAMN15725517, study PRJNA655200) | protist metagenome | isolation source: fluorescence activated cell sorting (FACS) single amplified genomes of... | place: Spain: Blaines Bay Microbial Observatory, Mediterranean Sea | collected 2016-01-19 | reverse complement strand
ATAGGAGTTGGCTCTGCCGTCGTAGGTGCAGTCGTCGGCGCTCTGTCTGCGGCGGCAAGGACGCTCGCGCGTGCTCCTAACGGCGACGCATCCGAACCGTGCTGAGAAGGGCGGTCGAACTGCGGTGACGAGGAGTGATGGTCGTGACCACCGCCGGTTCCATAATTGTGCGCGGCGGGAGCCTCAAGGTTCGCGTCGATCAAATCGATGACAACGGCCGAATAGAACCACGCCACGTCGAGGATAACAATCGGCTCCTGATCGTGAGGTATGTTTAATAGGGAGACGAGCGCGTTCTTCGGACGGCCCTGCTGCGCGCCAAAGTCTGGGAGTATGACACTTGACGTGTCGTGCAGATAGGACGCGACCGCACGTAGAGCGTACTCGTCCGCGTGTTGGAGGCCGTACACCTCACGTCGTAGCCGCGCACCAAAATCCGTCCATGTGAGCACGCGAAGGTTCCGCTGGGATTCGGACCACGCCTGCTTTCTTGTGATGAACGAATCGATCACGCGCGGCACGGGATTCGCCGCGTTGACGAGCGCGTCGTGCTGAGCGACGTACCAATCGCGCAGCGGCCATGCGGCGCCGCGGCAGTCAAACGCGTGGGATGCGACAATGTCTGGCAGCTCTGCGCCATCCTGATTCGCGTGCTCCCGAATCGCAGAGAGCAGCTGCGTTGGCTTGTTCACCTTGTCCGCCCTTGAACCGATCAGGCATATAGGTGGTACGGTCCCGCGCGGCATTAACGCACGCAAATACCTCCTCCACCATCGCAGCTCTGCGCATCCTTGCTCGTACCCTACTTGTAAGTTGATGACGATGAGGTATACAGAGGGCGCGAGGAGATGCCGCGCGTTGCGATCATGATGGTGATGATGCATCAGAGCAAACTCGGTCTTACCGCCATAGTCGGTCACAATAAACGTGCGGCTCTCATACCGCTGATTGTGCTCCTGAACGCCGCGCGTACGGCCCGTGTGATGCGTATGATCCTCACCCGCCTTCTGGCCAACGCCAGAGCGTCTTAACGCGCCCGCGAGCGCCGTCCGTCCAGAGTTCGGCTCACCACATAGATGTACATGCAATCGCGTCTGTGTCACCATCTCACCATTACCCAACTTGGAGAGGTATCGCGAAGCGGCCGCACGCCGCTGGTTGCTCGCGAGCAGCTGGTCCGCATGCGCCTCAGTGAATGCCGACGCTCCATTGTTCTCGAGGGAGAGGGCGACTAACGACGGGTTCTGCTCGAGCGCATGGCAGACGCGCCGTACACCCTCGCTGCTCATCCCATTGAGGCCGACCGCAAGGGCGGTGAGCGTATGATTCTGCCGCAACGTCTCCGAGATCTGCTTCGCGCCCTCGTCGCCTAATTCATTGCCGTATAGATCGAGCTCAATCAGCGCATCGTTACGATGGAGGGCGGTGCGCAATGCTGCTGCTGCGGCGGGGCCCAAACCATTGTGAGAGAGGTCGAGGGATAGTAAGGCCTGATTATGGTGGAGGACACCCGCAAGAAGAGAGATGTCGGCCTCTGATAACATTGCGCCCGGTAAGTCTAACGACGCGGTGCGTGGGCCGAGGGTAAAGGCATCGCATGAGAGGCATCCAACACGTGCAGAATGCGGCTCTAAAAGCGCGGCGCCAATCGCAAGCTTACCCTCCTCGCCCAACATCGCTTTGCCGCGTAGATCGAGCTGAGTGAGCAAACAGCCCTCACATCGTAAAGCACGAGCAAGAGCGGCGCAGCCAACAGCTCCAATCGCTGAGCCGGAGAGGTCGAGTACCTGTAGCCGGCCGTTTGTCGCGATAAGAGTCGAGATGACGACCGCGTCTAAATCATCGAGCTGCTTGCCGCCTAAAGCTATGCTTGACTGCACCTCGCCACGCACGGCGAGACCACGTAAAGGCTGTACGGGTAACGGCTCACCCGAGGAGCCAACATGCAGCCAGCGTAATGGATCCTCCGCGGCCGCCTCTGACGCCGCCTCGGCCAGCGCACGCGCGCCCGTCTCTCCGAGGTTGTTGAGCGACAGGTTTAATGCAGTGAGGGTATTGGCGGAGGCGAGAGCGTCCGCGAGCGCGATAACCCCAGAATCGTCGCGTACTCCGACCTCGTCGCCAAAGTCTAACCATGAGCCGGCGAGGCGGTTCGACTGCAGGTTGAGGTGTGTGAGGGAGTTGGAGTTTCGAAGGGCGGCGGCGAGGGCGGCGGCGGCCTCCGGGCCGAGCATATTGTACGAGAGGTCGACCGTACGGACTTTTGGCGCCGTCTCCAGCTCGGCAGCGAGCAGCATCGCATCGCCGCTGCGCATGCCGCGCCGCGAGAGTAAAATCGCCTCCGCGTCTGGCGAGGTGCCGCATAGAGTGAGCGGCACGCCATCAGCACGCGACGCGCGGAGCGCCTCCGCGAGGGCGGCTGCTGAGCCGACGTCGAGCGGGTTGAAGAGCAGGTGGCCGTGGGTGAGCGTGCGATTCTTGCTGAGCGCCGCCGCGATCGCGCGGCCCGTGCGCAGCGCGTTCGACGAGAGATCGAGCGTCGTGAGACCGGTGTTGGTCGCGAGCGCATTGCCGAGCGCCTTGTCGTCGCGCATCGCATTGAGGCTCAGGTCGAGCGTCTTCACGCCTTTGCTCGCGTCCGTATCCGCGAGGAAGCTGGCCAGCGCGGTCGCGCCTTTGTCGGTAATGCCGTTGCGTGCGAGGCGGATGGTATTGAGCTGCTTGTTGCACTTTTTCAGACCGTCGACCAGCGCGACCGTGCCAGCATCCGCCAGCTTATTGTGCCGCAGGTCGAGCTCCTGCAGCGCCGTCGTCGTCGGGATAAGGCCATTTAATAGCTGCACGTCGTGCGAGTCGAGACTCTTCCACGAGAGCTTCAATTCCTTTTGCTGGCGAGCGACGGCATCGGATAGGCCGATACGCGTCTGCAGGCTGTGCTCCTCCTTTTGGTGGGCGGCCATATGGCGATTAAAAGGCTCGGCTGCTTCGGGTGGCTGCTTTATGGTTTTCGCACACGCTTTTTCGTCCGTTACAGCGCGCCGTCTTGTCAAGTTTTGACCCATATCGTCAGCCGCTCTGAGCGGGCGAGCATGATCGGGTTCGGTGCGGTTACCCAGTAGCGTCGTAGATGCTATTTCGCAAGTTTTGACACACGACGACAAAGCCAAATCTAGCGCGCCGTCACCTGCTGCACCGTACTCACCGCGTCCTTGCCCACCTTTGGCGCGAGCCCCGGATGCAACCGTCCGTCCCTCGCCATCGCTCTGAGCAGCGCATTGCCCTGCTCTAAACCCAAGGTCGCCACAAGCTTGAAGCGCAGCTGCGTCGCGAATAGGTGCTCTTCGGAGTTGACCGGCCACTCCCCACCCTTTGGCGCATCCGCTCCTTCGGCGAGCTTGCTCAGGAATTGACACGCCTTGGCCGCGTCGCCGCCAAAGTGCTCTCTGCACTCGGTCTCCAACTCGCGCGCCTTGAAGACGCATCGACGGCCGCTATCATCCCAATTCGCAAACCACTCACGATCCTCGTCAATGGAAGCGGAGGAGCCTCCAGCCACCGAGAGGTCGCGGCCGCCCGAAGCGAGCAACTCGTCATCCTTCACATCCTGCTGCTGCTTGCGCTTCTTCGACGCTGCCGTATGAGTCGCGACCGCCAATGACGCCATCGCAGAGTTTATCAAATCCTCGAGCGTCGGCGGCGGCAACGAGCGTGCCAAACGCTCCGCACGCAGCAGTGTCTCCTCACGGATCGCCTTTGTTGACCCGATCCAGTAATTCAGCGAGATGTTCTCTTGTCCCTCGTCCAATTGCTTCACAAAGTGCCAATAGTTCGCAGGCAGCCACAACACCTCGCCAGGATGTAAAGTCGTCTCCAGGCCTCTCAGCCGTGAACACGATGGGAAGCGATTTACATCGGGCGATTCGACATCGACCTGAGCAAACGCATCCATTGGATGGTCCATGCGATACGGGTAGAGCTGGAACGCGTCCGATGGTGGAAAGAGGAGGATCTGCTTGCGCCCTTGTAGCATGCACATAAAGTTGTCGCTCATGTCGTAGTGTATGGGCGTGGCTCCACCGCCATGGCCCGCCCACAATGAGACGGATTCGATGCCCTTGTTGCCGCATGCTTTGCATACCTTTGTGAGCCATCGCCAATCGATCTTATTCTGCAGATCAGACGCCATCTTGTCGCCATACGGCCCATGGTGCAGCTTCTCCGTCCCGTCGGCGTCAATCTCGCCGCCGGGTGCGCTCTTGCGATCACGAGACCCAGCCGCCTTGCCCCACACGACGGCCGATTGCAGGTAATAACGAGTATCGCTACTTGCGCGTATGCGTTCGGCAAACTCGCGAAAGGAGAGGCCGAGCACGCCACCCTTGCCAAGGCCTTCGCCGTAGAACCTATTGAAGCGAGTCGTCGACCGCGGAGCGTAGTGCACGGCAAATTGGCGGTAGCCGCCGCAGTTGTGATCGCAAAAATAGCTGAAGTTCCATAGGCCGACGAGGTCCTTGGAAAGCGGACACCCGGTGAGGACGACGGGCACGCCGCGCCGGAAGAAGGCTTCGTCGAGCTCCGGGTCGTTCCATGAACGGCGTTCGACTTGGCCGCAAACGAGCCACGACGGATACGGTCGAGAGCTTATTCTCTCGACGGCGTGCCGTTGCCGCCGGCGCCACGAGTGCGCGTGAGCAGGCGCGCGAGCGACCACTGTCCGACAGTCCAGCTGCTCTCACGCGCGCCGCACGGCGAGCACCAAACTTCCTTCAAGGCGACGCGACATGAGGAGGACGACGCGCGTGGTCGCGCGCCTCTCGCTCCGGTTCAATTCAAATTCCGCCGGCCTGCTCGCACGCCGATTATTACCACCACCGCCGCAGCAAATAAATCTCTGCACCGCAGCGTCCAATTCGGGCCTGCAAACCGTGCTCGAGCGCCACAGCATACCTCCGGATGCGGTGCCAGCGGACGCCGACGCGCACGCGGTGCTGCGACAGCTGCGCTTCCTAGAGACGCTCGGCGTTTCGGACATGGCAGGCACGGTCGCGCGCGATCCGACCGTGCTGACCCAGGACACGGAGAAAATCGCCGGCCGCCACATCGAGTACATGCTCTCATTGGGAATACCGAAAATGGGCCCGATGATCGAGAAAGTGCCGCAGCTGCTCTCGTGCGACCTGACGCACGACTTTCACCGGAAGGTGGCGATTTTAAAGGCGCTCGGCATACGGAAAATCGGCCCGTGGCTCTACAAGAACCGCGGGCGCGTCGTCACGATGGACGTCGACACCGACATGCGGCCGCCGGTCGAGTACCTCCAATCTGTCAAATCCCTGCAGGTCCACAAGGTGCTCGAGACGCTGCCGATTGGCGTCTTCGGCGCCGGTAAGAAGGAGATGATGGAGAAGCGCGTTAACTATTTAAGCGAGGACTTAGGCGTCGGCGTCAACCGTGTTGGCAAGATGATCTCGAGATGGCCGTATGTACTGACGATGAGCCAAACGGAGACGATAGAGCCAAAGGTACGCGTCGCAATGTTTGCTGCAGCACGCGCGCCTTGTATACAGGCGTAGCAGCGCGCACACAGCTCGCCATCTGCACACATTCGAGCCGCAGCCGTGACGACGAAGCGCCTTTATTGTGCGTTAAATCGGTCCGGATCTCCTGATGGTACCAAAACCAAGATATCCATCGGCCGAGCTGCGCGGAGAGAGCCCTCTCTCTCTCCCACTCTGCACATGTGCTTTTTTATGCGTGTACTCTGTGCGCTTGCCGTGTTTGCCACCGACCGTTGACCACGTTTGCTTTTGCGTCTCTCCCAGGTCGAATGGCTCAAATCGATCGGCATTGAGGACATTGGCTACCTCCTCGCCCGCCACCCGCACGTCCTTAGCGCGTCGATCCCAAACCTGCAGGCAAAGCACGATTTTGTGACGGGTGTATGGGGCCGCAAAGTCGTCGAGCTCGAGATCTTCCCGCAGGCCTTCACCTACTCGTTGCATTATTTACGCGGGAGAGCGGGCTACTTACATCTCAAAGGCATCGCAGAGAAGGGCGGGCTGCATCGCCTGCTCCGAACGCCCGACAAACTATTCGCGACGAAGCTCGCGGGCGGCACGATCGAGGAGTATCAAGCCTTCGCGCTCGCCGTCAAGTACGGCGGCGGCGGTGCCGAGGACGGCGGGTTTGGCGGCGTGCACTACGACCCGCACGCGGAGAAGATGCGCCAACCGGGCGGCGGCGGTAAAGCGTACGATTGGGGAGAGACGAGCCTTGATGAGATGATCGAGGCGTTTGGCGGAGTGCCAAAGCTCAAACCGCGCGGCCTGACTGGCATGACGCACTCGGAGCTGACGGCCGTCGAGAAGTTCATCGCGTTCAACAATGAGCGGCTCGAAAGGGATCGGCGGCTTGAGGAGGAGCTCAATCAGACGCGACGGGCCGTGAAGGCCTTCCTTGAGGATGATGGTAAGGAGTTGGGTGAGGCGGAGGTTACTCCGGTGCCGTCACCTGATGCGAGCAGCGGGGATGGGGACGAGGGAGGACCAAAGTGATTTTTGGGGTCATGACTATAGAGCTCTAGTCTATTCTCGTCCTACCAACACGTAAATACAGTACAATCGCGCGCTCTCGCGTCGCCACACAGTATAGCACAATCATCATCAATGCACGCACGCCGCGAGTCTCATCCAAGCCTCACAACCTCGCATTTGTAGCCCAACGAATAGCCGACGCGCTCAAACTCGCGCACGCGGCACAGCACGGTCGTGCCGTCCTTCCTCAATGCGTGCACGAGCTGCCCCACATAGAACCCGCATCCGGCCTGCGGCACCGGTAGTTGCAGGTCCTCCTCATGCAGCGCCTCTCCCTCCTTTGGCGGACTCGGGCTGATCTCTGACGGATGGATCCTCACACTATACCAAGGCTCTGGCGGCGCGCCCGACCCAGTGCGATCAATCTTGCTCGTACGCAATACCGTGCCCAATTCGAGCAGGCCATTCGGCCGCTCGACCTGCACAATCTGCCCCCTGTAGTACATAAAGCCCGGGTCGGGCGCCGGCCATCGGACCTCATCCTCCCCAACCATCTTCTCCAGCACTCCCTCACCAAGACGGCATCGATACATTGTCTCCAATAGCCCAGGCATCGGCAGCTCGAGCACCGTCCCTTCGCTCCACTCGCCAGAGGAGCGCAGCAATTGCACAGGCTGGCCGACATAGAAGCGGCATCCGGGGTCGGGCTTCGGCTCGCGTAGCATGTCGCTCCGGCACGTGAGATACTCAGTCGACGCCTGCTCCTCGGCCGCCTTACGCTCCTTGAAGCGGTCCGCCGGGCTGCTCGAGTTGAAGTGCTGCTGCGTGCGCGCCGGGCTGAAGCGATCGGAGAAGCGGCTGCCGCCAAAGCGCGTCGGACTACTCGTCAAACCGTCGCCCGCGCTGCGCGAGAGCAGGCCTCTCGCATTCGCCAATGCCGCCGCCGTCTGCTCGGCCGCCGCTGCGAGATTCGCATACGCGCCGACCGCCTGCTCCCAATCTGGCTGCGCAGGAATCCGTGAAGGCGACCTGAAGGATGCCGGTACGCATGCGCATGAGCGCCTCGCGTGTAAGCTCCTCTCTCGACTCACGCCGATCAGTCGCAAAGGCGCTCCAATCGGCAAAGGCAATCTGAAGGATGCCGGTACGCATGCGCATGATCGCCTCACGGAACTTCTCCTCCCGACCGTCGATCTGGCCACGCACGGCGACCGCCCAGTCGTAGAAGGCGACCTGCATTAGACCGTGCTTCATACGCATCAGCGCCTCTCGGATGATCTCCTCGCGCTCGTCACGCGCCACCTTGAGAGCATTGATGAAGGCGCCCCAGTAGAGCGAGAGGTACATGCGCTCCCTGCCTGAAAGGAAGGCAAGGGCCGTCTCGAGCTGATGATGGCGCTTCGCGGCTTCTGTCGCCGCCTCGGCGGCCCAAGCAAGGAAGCATTTGGTGAGGATCTGGTTGTTGTACCTCGCGTACATCTTGGCCGCGAGCTCTGCGCGGCGCTTGATCGTCTCTCCCGCCTCCTTGGCCCACGCCTCAAAGAAGATCTGCAGGATGAGCTCCGCTTTACCAGACATGAGGGCCATCGCTTTGAGTTTTCTCTTCTCCTCCTCCTCCGCCTCCCTTTGGCGCTCCTCCTTCTCCTCCCTGACAAAGTCGAGCCACACGAGGTAGACCTTTGCAAGGAGCTGGTTGCGGTAGCGCGCGACCATCTTGTGGCCGAGCTCCTGGAAGCGCCGTCTCTCGTCCGCAAAATCATGCCACTTGTCGAAGGCACGCGCGGCGAAGCTGCCCTGCCAGCGCAGTAGGGCGCTCTCCATTGCATCGCGTGCCTCCCTCACGTACTTTGCCCATGCTTGATAGCACTGCACGACGCTCTTCATTCGCATGCGCATCGCCGCCTCCTTGGCCAGCTTCCGCTTCGCGTGCTCTGCCGCGTTCGATCTCTGGGCCTCCTCCAGCCACGCGAGATAGCATTTGGCGAGGAGCGTCTTGGCAATCTTCGCCGCATAGCGCACGCGCAGGTTGACGTCGTGCGCGACTTGATCACGCCAAGCGTTGAAGGTGACCGTCAGCAGACGGTTCATCATCATGTTGGCAAACGGCCGCATGACGGCCTGGCGGCGCTCCTCCTCACCCACAACCGTCGCCCACGAGTCATAAGTGAGTTTGAGAAGGCGGGAGCGCATCATGTTGAGCGCGGCACGGATGACCTCACGCCGCCTCTCCAACTCGTCGCGCACGGTCTCATACCATGCGTCAAAGCACCACTCCAACAGGTCGCCACGCATGCGGGCCACAACCTTGCGAGCGAGCTTTGCCATGCGCCGACGATGCATGCGCATGTCGACCCACGCCTCGAACGCACGGCCGACGCCGGCCGACTTCCAGCGCTTGATGAACCGCGCCATCCTCTTCTGCGAGATCACCGCATCCGTCCACACGTCAAAGGCGCGGCCGACCTCGTGGTTGGCCAACCGGCCGCCAAATCGTCGCAGCCGCCTCACCTCCGAGTAGATGTCGGCCCAATGGTTGAAGGCCCTTGCGACGCCGTGGTTGAGGAAGCGGCCGGCGAGCATTCGGATGCGATCCCTCTCCTCAATCATCTCTACCCATCTATTGTAGGCGTTGAGGATTCCCTTTGACAGGATGCGCTTTGCAAACTTTGCGAGCAGCGCACGCTCATCGAGCATCTCTAGCCACCTCTCCCACGCGCGCGACACGCCGCGATTCGCCAGCCGCTTCAAGAATCGGCGCATCTTCGCCATGTCGCCCATTGTATCGAGCCAAGTGTCAAACGCCTTTGCAAGCCCCTGATTCATCACCCGCTTCGCAAACTTGGCGAGCCGCATGCGCTCCTCAAGGAATTCAATCCATCGGTCATACGCGCGGCCAACACCAGACGCCATGCCCAAGGCCCTTCCTGCGATGCCTTTGATCCGATTCATCTCCTCATTTTGCTCGAGCCACGCGTTCCACGCGCGGAGCAAGCTGCCAGACATTGCACGCTTCAGCAGCGTGAGCTTCCTATCGCGCTCGTCGAGCATCTCGAGCCATGCGCGCCACGCCTTGCCGACGCCGCCGCCCATGATTTTCTTGCCCTGCTCCTTGAGCCAGACCAGCGTCTCCCACACGCCCAGCCACTGATTGAAGGCCTTGCTCACGCCGTGGTCCTTGAAGCGGCTCATCACCTTGCGCATCCGCGCGCGCTCATCGCCGAGCTCGAGCCACGCATTCCACGCGCGGGAGAGCGACATGTTGGAGATGCGCGCACCGATGCCGCGCATGCGCTCACGCGCCTCGATGAGCTCCATCCACGAGAGCCAACCTCGCATGAGGTCCTTGTTGAGCACGCGCTTTGCAAACTTCTCGAGCAGCGCGCGCTCGGCGAGCATCTCGTGCCACCTCTCCCACGCACGTGACAGGCCTCGGTTCATCACGCGCCGCAAGAATCGTCGCATCTTCGCCATGTCGCCCAATGTGTCGAGCCATGTGTTGAAGGCGCGAATGAGCGGCCCGCCAAGCATGCGCGCGCCGAGCTGGCGGACGCGCCGCGCCTCCTCCACCACCTCACCCCACGTATTGAAGGCGCGCGTGAGCTCGCCGTTGAGGCCGCGGTTGATGATCGCCCGAAGCCGCTGCTGCTCCTCTATGACGGCCGCCCACTGATTCCAAGCTTTCGTCAAACCGCCGTTGAGCGCGCGCTTTGCGATGCGCCGCATCGCCGCGCGCTCCTCGACGAGCTCGAGCCAGCAGTTGAGGGCCTTCGTGATGCCCTGGTTCTGAAGCCGCTTGAGCATGCGCACCATCCGCTCCCGCTTTTTGGCCGTCTCCGCGTTCGCCTCGACCAGAGCGATCCAGCTGCGGAAGGCCGCGCCGAGGCCCTGCGATTTGAGGTGGCGCGCCGCGCGTGTCCGCAGCTTGCGCTCCGACTGGATCACCTCACGCCACCCGCCAAAGATCGGCGCGAGCATCCGCTTGCGCAGGTTGATCACCGCGCGTTGCTGCTTGAGCTCGCTCTCCTTCGCCGCCTTCTTTGTAGCGCCCGCAACGTACTCTCGGCAGCCGGCGACCGAGTGGACGAGCTGCTGCAGGAGGACCGAGATACGCGGGTCGATCGGGAGCACGTCGCGGACGCGCTCGAGCTGGACCGCGCCCTTGCCCTGCGGGTCGTACATCTCGAGCAGCCGCGCCCACAGGTCGTGGTCATCCATCAGGCCGCCGAGCAGCAGCGTCGAGAGGCCGCGCTCCCAGTCGAGGCGGCTGACCGAGCCGGACGCCGTGAAATCAAAGAGCGAGAGTAAAGTGGCGCACAACGAGAGGTCAGATTTCTTGTGCGTCGGCTTGGGAGCCACGTACGCGTCGGCGAGCTTCTCATGGTGAGCATCATACTCGGATTTGGCCGCCATCTGCAGGTCGGCCGGTACCGCAGAGGCCTCGGCCCGCGCCCACTGCTTCGAGCCGTCAAATGAAGGCCGCTGCTGCTGCTGGGCGGCGGGGCTCTGCCATGGCGCCATTTGGCAGCGGCTGCTGGTGCAGCAGAGCAAGACGGCTGCAGCAGCGAGCGCGCCGAACAGCCGTCCACGGCTGTCAAATCTACCGACTCGGCCAGGTGCGCTGGGCCAGGGGGGGCCAGGCAAAGTTAATCCTCCCTGCGCTTGCGACCACGCTTCACACGTCCACGGCAGCGCCACGGGGTTTTATAGGAAAGGGGGAGAGATGGCGCACTTTGACCCGCGCCTCGACGCCTGACGCGCGTGGGCGCGCGTGAAATTTGCTCTTTTCGACGCGTCGGCGTGTCTGATTGACACCTGATTTTCTGGCTCACGTGCTCTTTTGCTCGTGTCGCACGTGGGCCTTCGACACGTGCTTTTGCCGGCTCGCGTGCCTTTCGCACGTGGTTCACGTGTCGGATTCGACGGATGGCGCTCATGAGCCGGCACATGCGCCCGGGTGAGCCTGGCTCGTCTGGCGCGCCTGAGCCGATGTCGCGGCTCTCGAGCGCCCGGGTGAGCCTGGCGCGTCTGGCGCGCATGAAGTTAACGGCTTAGCGGCTCTCATGCGCCCGGGTGGGCCTGGCGCGTCTGGCGCGCGTGACTAAGTTAGCATTCTAGCGGCTCTCGTGCGCCCGGGTGAGCCTGGCGCGTCTGGCGCGCGTGAAAGAGTTAACGGCT
>JACLAC010013543.1_pt1 | contig 11710 bp, 7 predicted proteins | sample 8027881 | NCBI WGS metagenome assembly JACLAC01 (sample SAMN15725517, study PRJNA655200) | protist metagenome | isolation source: fluorescence activated cell sorting (FACS) single amplified genomes of... | place: Spain: Blaines Bay Microbial Observatory, Mediterranean Sea | collected 2016-01-19 | reverse complement strand
GTCGCATTTTAAAATTATTTTGGAAACCAACCCTTTTATTCGTTTTGTATTCTAATGTGTTTTGATAGGGATATTTATTACATAGATTACGCGTAAATCTCCGATTTTTTTTTAAAGTCTCTTTTATTATATTACGACAGTGTGGTATTATACGTATTTCATATAATACTGTAGCTATAAATAGCAAGCCAATAAAAAAATTTCAAGGAATTTTTTGAGAGGAAGGAGGGCCTTTTCTTGTTTTGTTGTTTCAATTCGCCTCTCTTGTTTCCTCGTACTGTATGTAGTGGCACACTATTAATGTACATTGCATGTATAATTTTGTCGCTACAGAGGTACAGAGGTTGGAGAAGAAATGAGTGCGTCACCCACCATCAGACGGCCATTCATAAACACAGATGCTATTTCTATATTAATTATAATTATAATTATATATTACTACACAATAATTCCTCCGTCCTGTTATTGCGTCATCCTTCTTCAATTCCTCTCATCTTATTTTATTGGGGCGGGGGGCCGTTTTTGGTAGTAATAGTAGTATGCATCACTTTCGTTCAGAGTTCACATTTGATACCGATCATTTTGAATTAGAAATGGAGCGGAAACAAGCACGAACATTTACACAGAAACTTTTGTGAAGAAATATTCTATTGACGAATATTTTTTATTTTGCAAGTGCAGTGAATTTTTTGTCTGTTTATCTCTTGTACGATGAGTAAAGGCAAGCCAGGATTTCTAGCAAGTATGGGTCTGGCGGGGACGACCGCCGTGATTGTTGTAAACGCGACCCACCCCATCGAAGTGGTCAAGACCAGGATGCAAATGAGCAAAGCTTTTTCTATGGGGCAAATGATAAAGTCGGAAGGGATGAACTCCTTGTACAAAGGCATTCAGGCTGCCTGGTGTCGCGAAGGGTCGTACACGTCGGTCAAGTTGGGCCTTTACGGTCCTATCCGAGAACTGTATGGCGCAGGTGGTAAGGATGCACCTTTTGCGAAGAAGTTCGCTGCTGGCGCAACGTCTGGGTCTCTTGGTTCATGCATTGGCAACCCATTTGATGTGATGAAAACGATGCAGATGTCTGGAGAAAAGACGCCTCTCCCAACGTTGATGAAGAGAATGCACGCAGAACAAGGCCTGAAAGGCTTCTATCGGGGGATCTCAGCGAACATCATGCGAGCCTGCGTACTCAATGGTACCAAGATGGCATGCTACGATCAAGCGAAGGGCTTCGTTGTTGACACGACCGGATTTTCGCGGAAAGATCCGCGGTGCCAGTTTCTTAGTGCAACAATAGCAGGTTTTTGTATGACATGCACGGTCTCCCCGTTTGATATGATGAGAACGCGGTTGATGAACCAACCTACGGATAAGAAGCTTTACAACGGCTTCGCTGATTGCTTCACAAAGATATTAAAGAACGAAGGTCCTCTTGCATTTTACCGCGGCTTTTTTCCGATATGGGGTAGGTTTGCACCGCAAGCAACTTTGCAGTTAATTGTGTTTGAGTTTATGTTAAAAATGACCGGGTACGAGGCCTTGTGATCGACCGATTCCGGTCCTTTGGCAAGTATTACTTTCCAGCCTTTACGAGAAGATTGTTTTAAAAATTAGGCGAAGATTCCCGTCCTCGTAAGTAAATTATATAGTCGTCTAAAAAAGTGTATTCAAACAAACTGTTGAACCTTTTATTATAGATGGTGGTATTCAGTGTATTTTAATATATTATGTATAAGGAGTGTTTTATTAAATACCAGGTATACCAAGTACCAAGTACGACCTCGTGGTACTTCGTCTATAAGCAGAGTAAAGTACAGTACATCGACCAGATGTGCGATTTTTTCTTGTTTGCCACTGTTATTCCGTCCTATTTTTCTAAAAAATTTCAACATGACCGTCGTTGTTTTTCTTTTTGTCAAATGCCATCGTAGACACCTGTTCTATCAGTCGGTCAATGTCCTTGGCGCGAAAAAAAATCCGACTCAAATTTCAAAGCATCGAAGCATTTGGCCAGAACATGACAAATGAATGCAAGGAAGATATTTTTTTACATAAATCTAGCTCAGAAATCCCGCAGGCAAACTGTGCGAGCTCTTCGACGAACGTATGTAAATTGTTTGCCCTGGAATGACTTGGAAATGCGGTTCCGAGGGACAATTTTTTGTGAAATGGACGATTTCACCCAAACGCCACACGAAGAATCACTTGTTCCTTATTTAAATTTGAAAAACGAATCATACGGACATAATATTGTGTATCCCAAGCCACTTTTGGCTCTTTGATATTGTAAGAATTATCCTTTTTTCGTAAAGATCTCTTCGTTTCAAATAGTTAACAAAAAGTTCCTCGCGATGTTTCAATTCCGCGCCAAAGATACTTGAACATCTAAATATTCCTCTCCGTTGATTTCTGTGCTGTGTTTATATTAATATTTCATTTTGGCTTTTCTTCTACCGTACGTACTACATCAAACCGTTCTTCGGATACGAGGATCTGAAAGATTGATCCACTTTAATTTTTAATTATCCTTTTGTTGTTTTTATTATTTATGCGTATACTTCAACTTGTGATTAGAAGGCGTTAACAAAAACATTATCACATTCTTTAACTAAAAACTGCTTGCAATTTTCTTATGATATGATTGTACGTTGAGATCAGAACCAATTGGAGTACAAGGCAAGGTAGAGATCGGTACTGCAGAGTAAACCACAAAATGGGTGGGGCTGAGGCAGTGCCTAGTATAACGGCCATCGACAAGTTGGTGTTGGCTGTGTCGAATTTTGGGGTGTACGGGTGCATCGCCAGCTTTATCTTGCATGGTCCTATTCTCTACACGACATACCTAGGCGGGACCCCGCAAGCCATTGGCACGATAGGCGTAATCATGGGCTTCTTCAACGCTGTGAACGGTTTGCCAATTGCTCACCTTGCGGATAGTGGATATTTGAATGAAATTTGCGTAAAATGTTTCCCTGTTGCTAGGTGCGGACGACGTGTGCCTTGGATCGTTTTCGGTGTGCCCATAACAGCGTTCGCAGGGCTTTTTATGTGGGTGCCACCGGTTTACGGGGGCGGGCCCGAGGCAATCGCCGCCTGGTATGCTGTGATATATTTCGTTCTCTCGTGCGGGTTCACGGCTGCTCTTCAATCGATGATGGCAGCCGTCCAAGAGCTAATGCCAGATGCAAAATCAATCAGCCAACAAACGGCGCTGGGCCAGCCGATAAATTTAATGGCATACACGATTACAGGCTTGGTTTTTCCTTCGATAGCGTTCACACAAGCACCGGACGATAGTACTATCAAAGTCGGTTGTTGCGTTCAGCCGTTGCAGCGGTGTACATTGTCCGATCATGAAATTTTACCATGCCCATGTTTTGATGATGGAAACACGACGTTGGGCACGTCGGAAACAAAAGCCTACAGCTCGCTGTTGATTTCAAAATGTACGCCGACTCTGGACAACAGTGTAACGGCGGCATCAACAGCGTGGAATGCCAGCGGGTGCAACAGGAACGCGCAACTTTCTGCACCAGGCAATACAAGTTCGGTAGAAAACTTTACCTTGTGCGGAATTATTCTCTTTTTCATGACCCTGGTCTCTTTGGTTGCCATTCTACCATCACGGAAAAGCAGGCTGGTGTTAATAAATAGAAAGGAGGGCGAGGGGGAAAATGACGGCAAAAATGCGAAAGGCGTAAATGGCGGTGGGAAAGAATCCAAACGACCTGAAATATTGGAGTCAATTAAAGTAACGTGCAGCATGAATTCGTTTCGATGGACAGCAATCGCCAACCTTTTCGCTAATGTCAACGAACAGCTGACTGTGCAACTGTTACCATTTTATTTAATATACTGCGTTGGTGTTGATTTTAGAGATGTTGGTAGTTCATACACCCTGGTTGCTGGAGGACAAGTGGGAGCGGCATTAGTGTCTGTGCCAGTGTTTGTTTATTTGCTATCACTAGAAAAAGTGGTCCAGACAGCAAACAAAATACAGGTTAGAGTCCCAAAGATCCACCCAACCAAAATAATGATGGTTGCCGCAACAGTTAAGTTGCTGATTCAATTGCCGTTAACAATTATGGCGGCAGTGAACCATGACGTTGTCCTCCTTACAATAGCCGGCATTGCTGGTGGAATGAGCACGGGTGGTCAAGCCCAGGTGACGCAGGCGTTATTGGGCTGGGTCATGGACGATGATGAAACGCAAAACGATGGTATCCGACGCGAGGGCATCATCCTTGCTTCTAACGCTGCAGTTCAGCACATGTCTTTTGTGTTGATTAGTTTTATCCTCGCCATGTGGGGTGCGCTTGGGATGGACGTGAATGAATGTCCCATGGACAACCCAAAGCAAGCTCGGGATGCAATTTTTTTCACATTTACTTGGCTAAATGGAGCATTTTTGTTGGTGTACGTTTGGGCATTGTTCTTTTACCCAATACAAGACGATAAATTGGTCGAAGTCGTAAAGACGGTGACCCTCAGAAACAGTACCGCCGATGAGGGGTAAAGAAGAAAGGGGGAGGAGGAGGAGAGCAGTAGTATATATATCCCCTTCATTATTCGGCTTGCTCCCTGGGGATTGGACACATTTGGGTATTACAGGCCAATACTAAGATTGAGTTACAATTATTAAAAACCTACTGCACAATTGTCGCCACAGAGTCCACCATTCTTGACGTTGGAACTTGACGAGTTTCCGTAGCAAATTCGTAGACCAGTCGTTCCACAGCGCTTTCTCGCCGATCAATTTCCTGACTTTTCTTTACTTCACCCTCGTAGTACTGGTCCATCAAACCCTGCAGAATCTTTCGAGTGTCGTCTTTCATCCGCCCCAGCTGTTTTTGCGTCAAACTTAACGAGGAACTCGATGGTGTGGGCAAAGTAGGGGATAAACGAGAAATCATATCTTTCGCGGTCCCTCGAATTTCCCTTATTGGACTTTTGCATGCGACGACCGGGTTGGCAGCAACGCCTGTCGTTGTCTGGTCTTCTACGGTGTTCAGTTTCACTGATGGTACTTTCGTGATCCGATGTTTGATTTTAAAGTATTCTTTTTCCGACAGAACGGTCTGTGAAAGGAGAACCTCTGTTTTCCGCGGTTCCTCAAAAACTGCGGTGCGTATCATGACTGTCACCAAAGTCTTTGAACTTGCTCTAAAGTATGTCTTTTTCTCAAATTTTACGCGCGTATTCAAGTGCCATCTCCGCAACCCGTACTTCAAGCGAGCAATGCCCCAGTGCTGAAGGGCGCTGTCCAGTATTCGTTTGCACAGCTTCGCTTGGGCATGGAACGATACCCACGAGTTCATAGTTTTTCTAAGGTTTATGTTGAGCCAAAATCTAGTTGCAATACGCAGCTTGTCCACGCGCGTCATTTGCGGGGGCTTTTGATCCCAAATGTGCATGTTCGCATTGCTATGTTTTAATTGAACCATCCAGCCGGGGGTGCAGTCTTGCTGGACTTTGTTAATCCGGGCGACAGAAGTCTGATCCCCTTCTTGTATGATTCGTTTTTGTATAAATTTCTTTTCGATTTCTCTTTCTTCTACCGTCTGATCAGGGTGGTGAACGTATGGCCCGCGGTTCTCTTTTCCACTCCTTCCTGCTTGACGTTTCAGGCGACGTGCGGCACGATCGATTGTATCCCTGCCCATCAATGCCGTAGCCGACGCTTCGTCCACATCCTCATCGTTTGGGTCTTCGTCCAATTGAACAGCATACTTTTTCTTTTTCCTGCTTCTTTTCTTGATCACATTGTGGGTGAACTTTGCTTGATGATTGGGATCAAACCGATTCACACAGTCCCGGCCAAATGGACACTCGCCTGGTTCAACCCCCGTCGCCCGACGATCACTTATATCATCAAACCCGCCAGATAACGGCGGTGGCGCGCGCAGCACCGACGCTTTTACTTTTTTGCTGAACTTTTTTGCTGCGAGAAGACCTTTTAAACTCAGCATATTGGCGCCCGAAGACAATCTCAAGACAGTGCAACTGCCAACGCATTTCAAAGCAGAGTAGCTTGCAAATATCGAATCAACCGTTCAATCATTTCCTGTTTTAATCACGTATTGCTTCCTATAGTATCAATAGTATGTGTAACACGATAATGAATATATAACAATAATATGATGTATTATTATTATATAAAATTTACAATAATAATAATATAGTCTCTATATTCTATATAAAATAATTAAAATATACAAACAACGTTCCTCCTCGTATATTTTTATAATCGTAAGGTATTAATATTCTATTTTTGGAATCTTCTTATCAAAGAAGGCACATCATTGTGGTACCGTAAATATAGAACTAGAATATTTCGTATAAAAATATTCTCATACGTGTAATACATACTACGGTACTGTGTATTAATATCTGATACCTGTGCAACGGTGATGTAGTTTTCATTCCATCATTTCGTAGAAGTCGTCTATTATTCGTTTATTATATTGTAATACCTGGTACCAAAAAAAAAAAAAAAAAAACGGATTGATTTTGTATATATATTATTAATAAGAAGGTGTGGATATTGTGACATATTTTTCTTCTTCCTTCTCATCATCAGATGATCATCATCTTTAAAATTAAATGCTTTCAAAGTTTTGTATTGATACATGGTATAAAATTGGAAGAATATACATAGTTTATATAACGTATGCATAATCCTCATATTTGTACGCATGATTCATATAGAACGTTTGTTCTGGTTCTCTCCGTAAATGGTTGACGAACTGGCTAAAATTGCGCGATACAGGACGTCATTGCGAGCGCGCTGCAGCGAAGTGCAGGTATCATAGGGGGTGCCGAAGGCATTGGGTACGTCTGACGGGAGTGTGCCTGGATGGACAACTCAACCGCACGTTTTGTTAGGAAGTGGAGAAAGGTGAGCCAGAGAAAGGCGAGGCCTGCTGTGATTGCCTTTCGCAAGCTTCAGAAGCACCCCCAGCCAGACAAAGCAATTGTGCAGCTACAAGAGTATTTGAGGAAATGGCCGAAAGACGCACTTGCTCATTACAGCTTAGGGATCTTGCTGCTGAATGTTAGGCAGGACCCAAAGAATGCTATAAAGGAGATTTCAATGGCTTTGGCGGAGAAGCCGACGGATGGATTTTTTCATGTCGATCTGGCCTTGGCCTTACTTGCTCTAAGAACCGAGCGAGGGAACAAAGACGCGTTGCGGACTGCGTTGAGAGCAACGGAACTAGAGCCACACTCCGGAGAGCCGTGGTGCGCTCTAGGAGCAGCGTATGGTCAATCCCAGAAAGTGTATGAATCCATCCGGGCGTTTAAAAAGAGCCTCTTCTACGACTCCGACCAACCAGGGGTACATAGAAACTTGGGGCTCTTGTTTCGAAGATTGAGCCAGAAGCGAGATGCTGCGGAGCATTACAGACAAAGTTTGGTTCTGGATCCTTACAATAGACAAGCCTACATAAATTATACAAACGTTCTGATAAGCCTACGAAAAACAGGAGAAGCGGGACGAGTTCTAGAGGAGATGACGAAATTTTTTGTCGGCAAGCAGAAAAAGCTGCCTGTCCTTCTCCCCCGTGTACAACTGGTTCAACAGAGAATGAAAGACGCCGAAGAAATGTTCAAAACTAGGAAGAAAAGGTAAGAATTAAAAAAACAAAACCAAAATGCGTAACTAAGGAATTTTAAAGATGACTTGAGATGAATTCTTAATTAAAGAAACCAGAACAATTGGCTGTTATTTTTTTTAGTAATTAAAATAATTATATGATAATCAAAAAAATAAATAAAAATATAGTATGCTTTAAGACTCTCCTTTTAAATCAATTACGATTTCATATAATACACGAAATTTGATTTGAATAGGATAGACTATTAATTACGTCGCTCGTTCGAAAGAGTGCCCACAGGAAGCACACGACACGACTGTAAATTTTTGTACCGCACTCCGAACAAGTAAGCAGCTTCCCTTCGGTCCGGACGACGCCTATTCATCCCCTTCTTCTTCAGCCGCCGCCGCCGCAGCAGCAGCTTCAGCCGCTCTCGTTGCAACAAGCTCAGCAGCTTCTGTGCGCTCTTCTTCTGTAATGCGTTCTTCGTCCAAATTTTTAAGCCTCGGGAGCAATATGATGACTTCGATTCGATAGTTATCGGTCCCAGAGACAGGGGAATCACTCAAGTTAAGATTTCTCAAATTTGGAAGACTATTCAATTTACCTACTTCTGCTACCTCAGCCACACCGGTACCACTTGCATTTACTGTGTTCAAATTCGCCAGAGCTTCACTAGAATCCTCGCCGAGCCCACTAAGGTCCACCAAGCCAGCATTTCCAGACACATCCAAACTCTCCAGGCCGTTCAAACCATCCAATTCCACCAATTCAGTAATGCCACAGTTTGACGCGTTCAACGCCTTGAGCGCGGGCAAGCTGCCGATCCCAGCTGTGCTGGTCAAAGTTTCGTTTCCAGAAATATTCAGAGAATTAAGCTGGGTACAGCTTTGCAAGCCACCTTCCAGAGAATTAAGCGCGTTCGAGCTCGCATCAAGCGAAAGGAGAGACGGTGTACCGGTTGGAAACCCAGGGTTTTCCAGCTTGTTTCCACTCAGCCGGGCAACTTGCAAGTGTTCAAGCGTTACCTCCGGTAGCGACGACAGTCCGTTGTCGCTCAAGTTCAAAGCTAGCAAGTTTGGCGTTTTGTCCAAAGCAGAGGCATCCTCCAGCGAATTGCCGGAAGCGTTCAAATACCGCAAGTGGGAGAAATTGTCGAGTTGTGCACCAAGCGAATTAATGTCTAGGTTAGACACATCAAGTTTCGAAAGGGCCCACCCCGTTCCATCGTTCGTTCGCGCAACTTGCGACAATCCTTTTGCGACTTGAGCAGAAGTCAACGCAGCCATTGTATACGTGCAATAGAGTCAGATCAGATTTCAAATAAAAACTTGCCAAATTCGGCGCTATAGTTAGGACAGCTACACAATGATCGGAAGGACGGTACAGATTCAGTTTTTGGAGATTCTATTGACACACATACACATATAAAACACACATTTACTTCCAGAATCAGATTCCTCGTAGTTTAAAGTGAGATGACGACTGTTGTTTTTCGTTGCACTTTTTTCTTCTTGTCTTTTTTTTAATTTTTCTTCTTCTTGATGTTGTGCATATGCTAAAAAATCCGCCTGTTTCTCCTCTTCTGCTGTCTGTTATTTAAATTTTTCTATTTTTTTGGTTGTAGAGATCATTATTATAATATAATAATAATGTACAATACGACCGACGCACGAAGTACGTCGAAGTACCGGTATTATTATATTAGACTAGGAAGTAGAGATAGGGAAGCAATGCCAAAATATGAGTGTGATGAAACGGATTGGTCGTCTACGTACCTCGTACGTACTCGTATTTATCATCTACACAAATAATCCAATAAATCCCTATTATTATTATTCGTCCTATTTATTTATTTTAAATAATATTTTTTGTTGCTTTTTTTTGTTTCTTTTTGGATCTTCTTTTCTTCTTCTTGCTGCGATCTTTTTCTTCTTCCTCTTCTTCTTTAATAATATTCTTCTTTACCTGACTAATATTCTATCCTCGTAGTACCAAGTATTATTGGCGGAGGGGCGATATAATAATAATAATTGGAAATCTTCTTTGTATTATTATTTATTGGCTATTATTGTTGTACGCCGCCTTGGCTTTTTCTTCCTTCTTCTTCTTCATCACTCTCTTGCTTCTTGTTGTTGTTGTATGTTGTCTAATTTTAATAAAAAAGAATGTGTCTAACCCATATAACATTCATTATGTTTTACATATAAAATAAGTTGACCGCACATAAAAAAGGAATTGGAACAAGTATTTATTGGTTCAATAATTTCATACGTAGAACGTAGATATTGCGACCGACCGTTGCAATTGATCTAACTTTCTTTAGAAAATATTATGGCGAATTTAAATCCACGACGTCTTGCTACGATAGCGAAATGGCAGGAAGACCTTGTAGAAAGTGGCAAGCTGCCCAACGTTCAAGTTGTAGTGTGGAGAAATGGTGAGGTTGCCTTCAATGAAACTAGGGGGAATCTCAGAAAAAATGTCGCTGCCCCGAACGATGCAATCTATAGATTTTATTCGATGACAAAACCTATCGTTTCAGTTGCTCTAATGCAACTCTATGAGCAAGGCAGGTTTCGACTGACGGATCCGGTGCACTTGTACCTTGGCGATAGGTGGAAGAAGAAGAACATGAAAGTATACCAAAGTGGCGACGTCAAAGTTGGCATAGAGACGACCAAGTGCGAGAAAACAATAACGATACACCACGTACTGACCCATACGTCAGGAATATCGTACGGGTTTGACACTGCAGGAATTGAGAACAAAGTCGATGCCCTTTACTACAGCTCGGGTTTACTCAGCCGTGGTAACTTTAACCCGGCGAAGGAGAGGACCCTACGAGATTTTGTTGACCTCTTGGCCGAGCAGCCGCTGCTGTTTCAGCCAGGGATGTTTTACAAGTATGGATTTAATACAGACGTAGTCGCACGGATAATTGAAGTCATTTCAGGAGTGTCAATTGATCAATATTTACGAGAAAGGATTTTCGAACCATGCGGGATGGTCGATTGCGGTTACTCGGTGCCTACGATTAAAGCCCATCGATTCTCAGACCTTTTCTTGGACAAAATGTCGATGGCTCGGCTGATGCCTTCAAAGAAAAAGATCAAACCTGGGAACGAGTTGGTAAATGTAACAAATATTGACGGGGGCGCTTCGCTTGGTGGAAAGTTCAACGACCGACCTCGGAAAAACCGCCATCTATCTGGCGGAAGTGGGTTAGTGGGCACTGCGTTGGACTATGCGCGTTTCTGTGAAATGCTCATGTACGGGGGCGAATCTCGAGATGGCCATCGCATTATATCACCGAAGACACTAGAATTCATGACACAAAATCATTTGTACCAGGATGGGATTGAGCAAGACATGGAGGAAATGATGGCCCCAGGATATACGGAGACGACAGCAGCAGCTGGAACGGGCTTCGGTTTAGGTTTCAGTTGTATTTTGTCTGCATCACGAACAAAGAATATAAACTCCTTTGGCTCGTTTCGATGGGGTGGTGCTGCGAGCACGACGTTTTTCTGCGATCCAGAGGAGAACATGTTCTGTGTCCTTATGACACAGTTGCTTTTGAGAGACGAGCACAAGTTGCCTTTAACTTCTACTCTGAAGCAGTTGGCATACGGGGCCATAGACGACAGCATTAAGGAGCGCAAGTTGCGCAAGATGACAAAGGTTTCACCCATTTCCACCTTAGGAGTGGCCAAACTTTGAAAATATTATACTTCACATTTGACAAATTATGTTGTAAAAAAAAAAGATTTGAGGTACGAAGTAAAAACAAGAAAAGTAGCTGGTGGACTACGAAGTATAAAGTAACAAAAAATTAAAAAAAACAAATTATAATATAATACGTATAGTATGCTTTATCATTAGTTTTTTTTATTAGATGCTTTACGAGGAAGACTCTCATTTTATATCAATTATTTTACTATTTCAATTCCAACCCTAATCCTATCTTGTAATAAAAAATTATAAGCTCTTAAGTTACGAGTAGATCAGACAAAAAGCCTTTTGCTCATATTGAACGCACAACTGCTGTTATTAAAATCAGAAATCAATGTCAACGGAAAGCATCAGGTCCACTTTTCTTCAAAATTCTT
>JACLAC010010580.1_pt1 | contig 11710 bp, 14 predicted proteins | sample 8027881 | NCBI WGS metagenome assembly JACLAC01 (sample SAMN15725517, study PRJNA655200) | protist metagenome | isolation source: fluorescence activated cell sorting (FACS) single amplified genomes of... | place: Spain: Blaines Bay Microbial Observatory, Mediterranean Sea | collected 2016-01-19 | reverse complement strand
AGAAAGACTCACGCAAAAACTAGGTCAGATTCGGACCGTCACGCTAGGTCCCGCCAAATCGCCCCGGAGCAGATGTAGCCATTTATTGGTCAAGTAGTTTGCAGTCGAATGGGTACGCCAATATACCAGATTGGAAGACGGTTTCGGAAGCAAAACATTGCCAGTAGAAGAATGCAGATGGCTGCACCCAATGTAGATATGGGTCGCCCTGGTTGGTAAGTTTATTTTTCTTGTCAGACTTAACTTTGAACCTGAAGCCTGAATGTGGATTATTCCCTACTTGCCCAGAGTACCCGATTAGATCACCTCTGTTGAGGATGGTGCCGAGCATTGGGTCACAGGATTCCGGATTGTTTTTCGACCTGTCTGTTGAATTTTCGAGATAATAGATACGTCCTTTTTCAGCACCCGAACCGGTCCATTTTTCTTGGATTCCGCAGTCGTCTTCAGATAGATGAGACCGGAGAAGCGGGCTTGTATAGAGGTGATAGACGCACATAATCATTCCTGGCCAGTCTGCTGATACAGACTCGAAGCAAAGCTCTAAATCATCGAAAGGTTCTTGGCGGGGCGAATCGGGAGTATCTTGGCGAAAAGCTGCGCTTCGATTCTTAAAACCAACGAATTCCATGGTGACCGGCGCGATAATCGGGGTCATCAACGGCATTTTGACGTTAAGACTGTTCTTGCCTTCGTATGGGGGGTAGTTGGGGATCCCGCCGTTGGTTGGGCCCAGAGTCACTGTCGATGGATCGGCTTGAGTGCCGAATCGAATGTCCGCCTTTTCAGATCGCAAAATGTCGTGCATACCGTTGACGTTGGACATATGGGCTGGCGGATGGGTTATCGCTGAAGCCGGTTGCGTCAGTGGCGCCACGCTGACCGCTTTATCGATAGCTCGCTGATCAGAAGAAGAACAACCCACGGCAACCGCCATTAGTAACAGCGATACAAGTGTTATTACTCTTGGCTTCGACATGCCAATACGCTTATCCCCACAGATTGAGCTGAAGAGTTTCAATCCAATCGATAGCCCTTGATCTTTTGGATAATCGGAGGTTCCCTGTCAATTGCAACTAAACGGCAGAGACATCCACATCTCTCAACCACCGAACCTCGGTTCTCTCATCCTATTTAAAAAATCCTTTGCAGTCAGCCGTTGGGCGAAACGCCATCATCGCCGGCCAGGAGCGATAATGAGGCTCATTTAAAAATTGCAGTTTCTGGTTCTCCTGACATTATACAGACAGCCCCCGCCGCATCCAAGCGGCGGGGAGCAGTGGTCCGGACTCGGTGATGCTTGTCAGGCGGACACAGCACACATTCGATGCTGCCGCCCGCATCGCCCAATCTTTCATGGCCTAGGTTCAAGCGTTCGCCCGTTGCCTTTGCGGTTATGCACCCCGACCAAGCCATTGCCGTATTCGTCAACTTCAAGCATTACAGCTTGGTCATCCGTAAAGTTCTTGATACAAATTCTTCCACCCGTGACACCAACATCAAGACACATAACATCCTTATCATATGTCCGCTACAAGTAGATGTAACCACTCTTCGAACCTGCACCTATACCTACAACAGGGTCCCCATTTAGGAGTGAAATAGTTAGTCCGACAGCGTCCATGTATTTGGCTGCAACCGTATCGAAATTGCCCTCCTTCATGCCTTTCGCCGACATCGTCACCATCGCGCAGATCGCCAACTGGGATACCGTCAGAAGCCGTCTGACGTCAATAATCCTGCCGCTGTTTCATGGTCATCGTAGCCGCTCTTTTGCTCAAAAGGAGACTGATGCCCGGTTGATTCCCACACGCCATCCGAATGCGGCTATGAGCGCAGAACTTTCTCAATCAACTTCCCGCTGGCCAGTTCATCAACAAGCTTGTCCAGGTATCGGATCTTCTGCATGAGAGGGTCGTCTACATTCTCGACCCGCACACCGCACACAGTTCCTTTGATCAAGGAGGCATTAGGATTCATGCAAGGGGCTTTGGCGAAGAAGGCTGTAAAGTCACTACCCATTTCGATCTGCTCTTCCAAACCCTCTTTGTCATAACCTGTCAGCCACAGGATACACTGATCGACTTCTTCCTTAGAGCGTCCCTTCTTTGCCGCCTTGTCGATATACAATGTATGTATCGTACGAAACGACATTGAAAAAATGGAATGTGCCATGGTCGGGTTCCTTTCCGCAAGGTTTGCCGACAGTATACCCACTGCCCCCGTCGCATTCAAGCCGATGGCGGGGGCAGTGGGATAGTATGTGGCGATGCTCGTAAGGCGGACGCAGCAAACGTTCGATGCTGCCGCCCCAGCCTAGCTCAAACTTTCATGGCACAGGCTGAAGCGTCCTTCCTTTGCCTATGCGGTTGTATGCGGCCCCGCTTAACGAGTCATCGTGATTTTGCCTTCTATTGTAGCGCTACCGTCAACCTTATCGAAGGTCTGAATTATAGACGAGTCGGTTATTCGACATCGATTCGATCTGATAGGGATATTCATTATATAGGCAACCGTCCGAGTTGGTAATCGTAAGTGTTGACCCCGATATTTAACAGTTGTATAAAATATCCCAACCGACAAATTCTACGGTCCCATCAGACGAAAATGGCCAGAATGGCTCACCCATATGTTCCCAGGGGCCAATGATAGTTTCGGCATACACATCTTGCAACACCGATGACCCCGTAGGAAAAGAATCCTCGTGGCCGCATCCAACAAAACACACGACCAACCCCATCATCAGCACTAATCCAATCATCTTCTTCAAAAGGCAACGTCCTTCGTTATGATTAGGACGCAACCGCATAAGTGACGGGCGTGGCTGTACAACTCGATGCTGGACGCTCCATCGCATCCGGCCCCTCCCTTCATCTCACTTCATCGAAAGTTGGAAGTCTCGATGTCCGTCTACCGCCGAATCCTTAGGGACCGAAATTACTCCTTTTCATCCTGCTGGCCGTGCAAGTAGTTTAAGGAGCGACCGCGGAAAGACGCGGACAGCGCAAACAGTGATTAGAAGCTGGGCCCGATGATGGTATGCGGCTAGGCCGAAGATGGCATAGACACCCATTTCTGCTCATTACCAGACTACCGAAACTACCGGTAGGAATTGCAGCTTAGTTGAGAGTGAAATCGATTGTAGCTGTAGCCTTCATATGTAGATATCAGGCTATTGCTTTTAAAACCACAATCGTTTGGTCATCGAGTTGTTCTGCCGAGTCGGCAAACTGATCCACGTCCCGCATAAGGTTTGTTATTATATCTTCAGCCGATGCGCTCCTACTAGACGCTCTTCCAATAGCCTCAGCCGTCCGATCAAAACCAAAAATAACCTGCTGATTCTCAGCTTCGATAATCCCATCTGAGCATAAGACCAATGCATCACCTGGCTCTAATAGCACCTCCATTGAATCATACTCTGACCCGGCCCGAACCCCAAGGGGAAATCCATCTAAACACAGCTCTCTAGTCGTTCGTGTCGCTGCACTATAGTGATATGGATACGGACAGCCGCCGTTGGCGAGTGTCAGTCGTTGGGTCTCAGTATCTAATGCAACCATCGTACAACACACAAAGGTGCGCCGATCTAAGGCCCGATGCAGCGATCGGTTAAGACGAGCAAGGTGTGAATTGGGAGCAATAAATTCCTCCATCTCGTTTTGCATGATTCCACTAAACAGAACCGTTGGGATAGCCGCTTGCATACCATGGCCCGTCACATCGGCCAACGTCAATACGACCCCATTCTCACCTGCCGTGTAATATTGGAAAAAGTCTCCCCCAACATGCGTTGCTGGACGGCAGGTGCCCGCAATATCAAAACCTTGTATCTGTGGACTCACCTCGGGCATGAGACGCATTTGCATTTCGTGCGCTTTTTCTAGCTCATCGTTGAGCTCTTTATTCTGCTCTTCAATTCGTCTAATCAGTCGCGTTACGACAACGCCGCACGCGATAAAAAACACGAAACAGGAAAATAACGCCAGGCGACCGGTTTCTTCCGTGCCCGTGATAAACCGATCTGATTTTATATAGGAAATGACCACCCAATCGGGGGACTTAAAATACTGAGCACGCAGAACCAACGTGCCGCTAGCTGTCTCTAAATCAGGTAAAACCACGGCATTCGTATCAATCACAGCGCCAATGGTGGATAACACTTCTGGATAGATACCCTCAATATGCTCACCGCAAATGGCTTGCGCCTCATTGCAGAATACAATGCCACCAGACCCTCTTTCGAAAACTATCGTATAAACCGTACTTGAGGGTATATCAAATAACTCTTCTATAGCGAACTGGGTTATCGCAACCCCTTCCTTACCGCGAAACTTGATCTTAGCCATTGCACTAATGTATCGATCTCCGCCCTGATCGTTGACCGTTTGTATACTGAAGCGCTGCGCAGAGGCTTGGATATTTGCTATATCGTAAACCGAAGCGGCTTCATCTAAGTCAGCACCGATTTCTTCTACCTGAGACACTCCAACAGAAGGCGCCGTGAGCTTGTTCGCATATAACTCGTGGCCTTGAAAATCGACAAATGCTATGGTGTTGAATTTTTTCTTTGCCTGCCCGCGAAACCAGTCGACGAAATCGGCTCCTCTTTCCTGTCGCTCTACAATACTTGCTGCCTCTCTACCGTAGAGAACGGGTAACAGCGCGTTGCGGGTTAGGAAACTCAGTTCCCTAACAATTTCACTGTAATTCGTTTTTATTCCTGTAAATACACGCGCAGAAGCCTCGTCAACCTGGACCTGTAGCGCATCCTGTACAGAACGAATTGACTGGAAGTAGAAATAGATACAGATGGCTGAGAAGGCCGCCAGCATAACTATTAAAAATGCAGGAAGATAGTGTAATTCTTTATTTTTCGGGACCATTGTAAACCCGCGTTGTGCGGCAGTCTAGGGAACGATTCTGTCAGCGACAAGTTCGCTAATATCAATTTTCCATACTTCGCTAACGAACGGTTCAAGAAGTAGAAATGCGATTCGCGTTCCGCTTGGCGAGGCCACTGGCACGACGGGCATAAGGCCATTGTGTTGTTTGAACACAACTCTGCCGGTTTCTTCGTTGGGCTTCTGGATTATTATCCCACTGCCTTGAAAACCGTGAAATGAGATCACGTAACTCCCGTCCGGGACAACTCTGGCAAAGTGACCTTCGCATCCGCCCCACGTCCTACCAGCTTCAGGAGCATCCCTTATTGGATATTCCCATGTGTCGCCCCAAATCCCATTGTAGTCATTAGTCCGATTGTTGTGCCCCCATCCCGTAGTTCCATCAGCAGACCAATTGAAACTTCCTCCAAGGCGGGCTAGCAACTTGGGCTCTCCACCCAGTGATGGAACCAACCACAACCCCTGTTCCTGAAAGCAAATCATATCTCCCACAGGCGACCACTGCGGATTATCCGCGCCTTCAAGATTTAATGTCACTTGTGATTCGAGATCGGTCTCTACATTCTTGACCCAAATGTTCCCATCGCGTGCAAATGCAACTTCGTCCATGTAGGGAGACCACGTTGGACTTTTACCTCGAGCAATCTTTTTCGACATGAGCGAATTCAGTTTTACGCTGTAAACCGAAGTATCCGTTGCCGCTGCAACCGTATAGGCAATCTGCGTTTCGTCTGGTGACCACGCTAGCCGTTGGAACGCCATCCCCATAGGCACATCATTTTCGACCACAACTCGAAAATTATCTCCAGAGGTATCAACCACCGCTATCATAGTCGGACCTGCAGTCCAAGGTATCGACGAGGCCGTCGCAAAGATGCTCTCCCCATCCACATTCCAATCAATTTTGCTCAGAGAGAAGTTGCTTATCTCATTTCCGGGTAAAGCAATGAGAGCTCCTCCTTCAGCTGGAATAATATAGTGAGGATTAACTTGCTCAGAATCTGTTGGGCCCTGAAACAGAATCCACCGACCATCTGCTGAATAAGACGGATAACTTGCCTGAACACCGCCAGAGTCTATCGGCAAATGCGAGCCGTCTTCAACAGAGACCAGCCATAGATTCCCCTTTTCGTGTGCCTCAGCTTGCACGATCACGTTCTTGCTATCTATAGCCCATTCAGGTCTGCCAGAGATTGCTAACGAAGGGGCAACTTCAGCTACTTTGTTGTTAGATGTGTCGAGAACGAGAAGTTTTTGTACCTCTTCTTCGCCCAGTGCATTTACGGCAATCTTGGAACCATCATGCGACCAAGTGACATACGTATTCCAAGCACCTCGAAATTTCTCTTTCGCAAAAAGTTGTTCAGGTTCACCGCCTGATATTGCAACACGCCAAATACTAGTTTTTCCCCCGCTGTCACTATGTCCGACTCCAGCAGTGTAAACCAAAAAAACGCCGTCCGGCGACCACCGCGGATGAGCCAGTATATTTAGTGAGTCCGTTAGACCAACGATTTCTCTCGCATTTCCCCCATTGGCATCAGCTACCCAGATACTTGTCCAATGACTGACGTAAGCGATGTATTTGCCATCGGGCGAAACAGCAGGATTTAATAGCGGCGGCGTTCCAACAATCTTTTCAGCACGAATGCTACCCCCTAGATTATCAACCGGCTGCCACTGCCCTGCGTGGGCAGGAAGACAAAATAGAAGAAACACAATTAGAACCATTTTTTTCATCACCGTTGTGCTCGTTTTGAGTGCTAACCTACCGATTCAACCGCTTCTTCCTCTGTCTCATAAATAGACGAAAGCTGACGCAGTCCCATAATCTGAAAAGTCTTGGCAATTGTTGGACTCACACAGCAAAAGCTATAGGAGCCACCTGCATCAATAGCGTCCTCAATCATCTCTATCACGATGGCAATTCCCACGCTATTCACCATCTTCGAATCCTGCATATTGACTATAAAATGCTGCACACCATCTGAAGCGAGTTTTGTGCACTCAGAAGCCATTTCATCCGCCGCTTTATCGTTGACGTAGCTCTGAGCCTTTAATACCGCTATACTGCCTTTTACAGACGAAACTAAAGATTCATTAGCGTTCATTTATTTTACTCCATAAGTGAATTTTCCTAGCGATACTTTGTCATTTTAACGAGAGTACCGGATTCGGTCGAATCTACTTCTACCTCATCCATCAGTTCGCTCATGAGCGTCAACCCCCACCCGCGCTTTTCACCTTTGTTTCTTTTTTCTGCAATCCTCTCCAATGCCTGTTGTAAATCGAATCCTTCTCCACCGTCACTTATTGATATCGTCATGCCTCTGTCGGAGATCTGGAAGTTCAAGTTAATTCGCCGTTCTGCACTTTTACTATGTTCAAACGCATTTATGCAAGCCTCGATAAGAGCCATCTTCACTTCGTCTATTTTATCTGTATCGAGACCAATAAAAACGCCTAACGATTCGGCGACAGTTATTGCCGTCAATTCCATATCAGGCATCATCGGGATCGTAAGATCCACATTCGGTTTATCTGCCATTGCTTCCTCCTCACCAAATTCAATTGGTATGGGCGTGAAAACGCAGCATCCACTTATTGAGAAAAACCACAGCTATATCGACATACTATTTTACATCTAAGTAAAAAGGAATAGCAAGACCCATTCGATGCTGTGCGTTATTACATGGGTCTACTCGTAGTGTATGAATACCGTTATCCAACCCACTCAAATCAATGAACCCCCCCAAGGCGTCTTCAGCAGTCTTCTGTACCCAAACCATTTTTTTGGGCTTTTTATCAATCCAAACCCCAAAGCTAATAGTGGCCCATTTTTCTAATGCGCCGCGTTCGTTGCGCAAAACGGACCCTGAATCGTCCAAGCAAGTATGGACCGCGTGAGACTGCCATACATTGATTGTTCGCTCTGGAAGATGAAGGTGTATAACGGTGTTTTCTATCGTAGCGGAAGGTATATGAGGTACTTCTATTTCACTGCCGGATACAACTTCATCAAGGTATACAAACGGCTGCTCTGTTTCAACATCTACAATAGGATGGAGGATACCAATTACAATGCACAATGGAGGCAAAGCGATTGCGATCGGGATGGCCACCATGCTTTGAGATACAAGTGTGCCTTTGAAAAAGTAGAAAATCTCGAAGAGCGGCTGTCGAATCGTTCGAACAACGGAATTGCGCCCAACGCGCAGGTAGGACCACAACACAAAGCCAAACAGAGCAAAGACCATAGACGCGACGACATAGAGCGTTTCTTGGGTGCAAAAAATACCAACGTCGACAAAGAAAGGATAAATAGCCCGAGAGGCATACGCCCCCAGAAAAGAGCATGCAAACACGATAGATATCCACGCAAACAGAGAGAATACCGAACACATAAATATCGCGTATACCACGCTACACAGACGCTCCATCTGTATAGTCAACCTAACGCTGGTATCTGGAGCCGTAAGGTGATGGTACATCCTGCGCTGTAACGGACCTGCCAGGTTCTGACGGTTCACACCCCGTGGATACGAAAAACCCAACCCGACCATGCCAATCCAAACACAGCGCAATAAAAGATGGGCAAAAATGCCTATTCGCGACGTCCAAATACCGATGACAAGAGCCGAAGATACAACGCCCACTGTTTTTGGCGAAAGGAACAAGGGCAAAGACCACAGCCAATCGTCAATCGCCCCCACATCGACCGCAACCAAGCCGGCCAGCAAACCCACGGTGATAACAATCTCTGTCTCGTGAGACTCATTGCGGATATTGTGGATGTACTCTATTTCATCTGGATCGAGTTCGTCGTGGTCTGGATCAAAACTCCTTGGCGAGCGACCGAGCGGCCACCACTTGGCAATAAATCGCCCCCAACGGCTCCGCTCATCGATTTTGTGGAATAAGAAAAAGCACAATGCACCGACACCGGAAAGAAGGCCCCCTAAACCGACTCCGTAAAGGGAGATAGATACAGGAACACATAATAGAAAAACAATTAGGGATAAATAGAATGCAAGCACGTTGATCTGAAGTTGAAAGAGTCGTATTGATAGTCAATATCACATAATAACCGCCCGATACGTGAGAACTCTCACAAAACCTCTGATTTTTATTTAGTTTTAAATAATAATCGACTATTCTATTGGAAAAACGTACTGTCCCCGCAATTATTCCAACACAGACATAGCCACAACGGTTTGGTCGTCTTCTTGTTCATGCCCATTGCGAAATGCATCAACATCTGTAATCAACTGATCAATTAGATCCCGATTAGATCGGTTTTTTCGGCAGCCGGATTCAATAAATTGCCGAACGCGATCAAAACCGTATATGTCACCAATCTCACTACTTGCTTCAATTATGCCGTCCGAACAAAAGACAACTCGATCGCCAGTCTCTAGCGGCAGATCAATTTGCGCATAGTCTGCCTTGTTCCTCACTCCTAAGGGGAAAGCGTCTATTTCCATCACATTGTCTAGCATGCCACTAGAGAGCACGTTGGGGATTGCCGCCTCCATTCCATGGCCAGTTATGGGTGCTGCTGCGCATTGTACCGCTCTAAAACGCGATTGGTCGGTGAACTCTCTTGATCTGTATTCTCGTGTGGATATTCGAAGACCGAAATACCAGCAGACGGGTTTATTACCAGAGGGATTTTACTATACGTCGCAATGACGGCCCAGCGGCCTAATGCCTGCATTATGCGAGTGAGCAGCCTAGAAGTCACTGAAAAAACAGGATACGACAGATATTGCCCGCCGACATCGTATGACCTGCAGACTCGTCGACCCCAAGTAATCCAGGTATCGCTATCTTTGCTAAGGCTATTTCGGCTTCTTTGTAAAGCGGTTGACCCGTCTTACCGGTTGCAACCAACGGAAAACCTGCGAGTAATCCGGGCATGTCGTTATACAAAGTTTACCCGCCTTGGTTCCATTTCATTATGTGCGGCCTGAGCTAAGGGCTTCGTCGTAGCTTTCGGACAGAATCGTTCGTTCGCAATAACATTTTCTTTATCTTGCCTTGAAAAAATGACAATTGATCGCGACTCTGTATTCTGTCCGCAACTATAGTTCGTAGATCTCTAAGTTGATCGTCAGCACCCCGGTTGGCTCGACCGCTATCGTATCGGCATGGTCCGCACCTTAGCTCAGCAAACACCGTCTCTCCAAAGATTGAACCGGTTGATACCACATAAGTCTTTGATCTTATAGTTCGTGCGCATTTCTCCCCCGTTTGAGGCAAACAGATGTAAGCCGGATCGCTCAATGCCAACCCACGCGCCAGCACTGCGCATTGGCCAGCTCCATAACGAGCACAGTATATACCGACTTTGTCCGCACAGCCTCCAAACGCACGCGGTCAACGGGCCCCTCAGCCCGTTCTATATGAGAATGGACGACAAAGTGTTTTTCGCGTTGCTGCGGTTGGAGTTTCGTCCACTTTGCCCCCAGCAAAATCGCATCCTTATGCATCCTCTGCGCTTTTATATCCATGCTAATTACTGCCAATGCCGTGCCGCCCCGCAGGGCAACATCTTACGCGGTTACTGAGTTGAAAAGACAAAAGACGCCCGTTTGCAAGGTCTATATTTATAGCATACCAACTCATTTGAGATACGAGCCAGCAAGGCGAGAAAATAGCGCATCTTTCGGATGGGGCACAACTTTTGCAAATTGACCGGAGGCATACTAGTCGTTATAAATAATCTATCGTTTTTCGCGTCTTGCAAATCTTTTGACAGAAGGAAAGAAAATGAAAATTCAGGTATTTCAGTCGTTCTGGGGCATGACCTCTCTGCCATACGACAGCGACGCGGAGTGGAATATCGAGCAGAAGTTGGAGAAGATCGCCGAGGCTGGTTTCGACGGGGTAGAGTGGTTGATGGAGTACGAGGACCAGCGCAAGAAAATGGTGCCGATTTGCGATCGGTTGGGTTTAAAGCGTTCGAATATCGTCTTTCCATGGACGCCGGAGGATTTCGTCGACGACATCAAGGCGGCCGAAGACGGTGGCGCTTCACATATCAATTTGCAACCGATGCCAATGCCGCGATTGGTGGCGCACGGGGTGCCCTATATCGTGCGCTTGATCGATATGGCGGCGGAGGCGGGTTACCAATTATTCATTGAGACCCACCGCGACCGCATGACGACCGATATGTACTTCACACTCGATCTGATTGAGGCCGTGCCCGATATGGTTTTGTGCGGGGACCTGTCGCATTTTCTGGTCGGGCGGGAGTTTTCTGGACCTCCACTGACGGAGCAGACCCAGGCCTATATGGAGCAGCTCCTCGAGCGTTGCGGCGCCTTCCACGGACGGGTGGCCTCGCGTGAGCAGGTCCAGGTGCCTTTTCTGTTTGAACACAATAAAGTCTGGTTGGATCTGTATGCGAGTTGGTGGGAATTCGGCTTCAAGAAGTTCAAGGAACGGGCGGGCGAGGACGACGTGATGACCTTTGTGGTCGAGTTGGGGCCGCCAACCTACGCGATACAGGGCGCCGACGGCAAGGAGTTGTCGGATCGCTGGGAGGAGGCGATCTATTTGAAGGATCTGGTGCGGGATATTTGGGATCGGTGTTAGTTTCAGCGCAAGCGTGTTCCCCGTTCTGGCGACCAGTGCCCGGAACTTGGTCCCGTTCACGACGACGCTGAGGATGACGCACTGCTATGCCGATGTTACCGTTCAGAAATACCCTCTCGCACTGGACCCTCTATGCCGGCGTCCTGTGCCTGCTGGCCGCGTTTTTTTTTGCTGGGGCCAAAGACTTGAAACTTCTCGCA
>JACLAC010018680.1_pt1 | contig 11711 bp, 18 predicted proteins | sample 8027881 | NCBI WGS metagenome assembly JACLAC01 (sample SAMN15725517, study PRJNA655200) | protist metagenome | isolation source: fluorescence activated cell sorting (FACS) single amplified genomes of... | place: Spain: Blaines Bay Microbial Observatory, Mediterranean Sea | collected 2016-01-19 | reverse complement strand
GTGCTCATTTTCGCGTGATGCGAACAGGGGCGTGTGTGAAGTTTGCACGCGTGGCGTTTTGCGGTGCTCATTTTCGCGTGAAGTTTGCGTGTTTGCACCATCGAGTAAGATTATGTTCGCGTGCACGTTGTTTTTAGGATCGGAAATGCACTTCACATTCACTCCCGCAACGCGTTGCGATCCTCACCAAATATTTGTGCTACGACGTGTGTCCAATGTGCGCAATTATCACTCACTTTTTATATCCTACCACCATATGCAGTTTCTGGGACTGTGGGAGGTGATGCAGTGGAATCGTCACGATACGTCGGCGGGAGCAAGCATCATGTATCTGCCCAATTTCGGGTGTTGCCGCCGGATGAAGAAGATTTGACGACGTATGATGTGGAACGTGCAGCATGGATCGATGCGATTGAAGATGCAAGGTCTCAGGCACTTTCAACGGCAGGCATGACAAATAAAGCGATGAAAATGATGGGCATTGAATCTCCGATTCGTCAAATAGGGGGTGATGCGGAAAGTGTTCTAGATCCTATGCTTGTGATGACAAAAGAGGAGTGCAGGAGAATCAGGAAGCATCCACCGATTCTGGACCCCAACATGTTGGCGGCATATCTAAGGACCACTGATTGGACGAATGATGATGATGCATCCACAAGCATCGCTAACATGCATGATTGGGCCCCCATCGTGAACGCCAGTGGCGCGATATGGCTGTTGCATGCTATGAGTGACTCGCGGGTTAGAACATTTGCAGTGGATTCCCTAGACGTCTTAGATTTGCCCCCAGAAGAAATTCGATTGTACTTGCCCCAACTCATACAAGCGTTGAAGGGCGAGCGATTGCCGGAGTCATCGCTTGCTGATTACTTGTTGCGGAGGGGTTTAGCGGACCCAATTATTCTTGGTTTGCCCACCATATGGCAATTGCGTGTCGAAGCTGCTGCTGCCAGACATGCTCAACCATTTTTCCGCGTCATTATTACACGATTTCTTGAAGCGCTGGGTACATCCCGTCTTCGCCGCATTTTCGATGATCAAGATCGTTTGTGGGGCCAAGCGGGCGTGTTCAGCCGCGTGAATAGAGCAGTTCTTAGGTGCGTTCAAGTTTTTCGTGACGCCAAGTATTCATCTTGTGCCAACACCCGTTTTGACACAAATTGAGGCACAGAGTTTGCTCGAATCGCACATGTGACACGTCACGCTTTTCCAGGGTGAAACGAAAGAATGCGGAAGCATCTTGGCGATCATTACCTGAATTCTCAAGACCTTTGGAAAAAGTGAGTGGTCTCGGTGCTGATGTAAGTGGCAATTTGAAATTCAATGTTGTCATTGCTCCGTCGGAAGGACCCGTAGTATGGGAGGGTGAATTATCAAAGCGCCCGACTAGCGGGAGGGGCACCGCACGATGGCGGAATCGGTACTTTGTCGTGAGGGATTCGTGCATATTTTACTACCGCTCTCATTCCGAATTTGATCGAGGGCTTGAGCCCCGCGGTACAATTGCTTTTGATGACGTGGCTGAAGTTCGCGAAGATACGGCGGTAAAAGGGAAGAAGACGACGAATTTGGTCGTCGTAGAATGTTTGGACAAATCTTTGTGCGTACTAGAATATTTTTTTTGTGAGATGGATCACGTGTTTTCATCCAACGGTTGCAGACGCTGTGACACATAATTGAATTGCTTACCCATGGCTAAGATGGATTGACACGATCGTGGACTGTTGTTATTGTTCATTTTATTCATTTGTAAACTCATCTGTCAAGGATTCGCATCGGGTCCCATCCCTTGAAATCCACCTTCACAAACCCGGTCGTGATGTTCTTTGTATCCATGTGTCACTTTGTTCTCCTCTCTTATTTTTGCGTTACCACCTCTCTACCGCCCTCTTTATATTATCCCGTGGCGTCATAACCTAAAAATTGCGCAGAGTTGTCAAGGATGCAGCGGACTCGGAGAATGTGGCGCGCGACTTTTTCCGTGCTGTCCAAGATTTACTCGATGCGTCTTTGGCGGAATCTGGCAGGTCCAAGATGTCGGCGTCAGTACCCGGTCGCAATATCGCTGATAGCGGGGCAAGCGAATTGACTGTGGATGGCACGCATCAAGTGAGTGTTTTGTGTGCAATACTGTTGTCGATGCCCTCTGAAGAGGCTGTTGAGCGGCTCTCACTGTTTATTTACTCGACGGATTTCGGCTTCTGTGTGTAATAAGTCACTCTCGCAAGCTTTAAGGACGTGCCGTCGATGGTACTTGCAATTGTTGACTCTTTGTCGCTAAACCATCTATGTGTGTGTGTGGGGGGGGGGTGATGTGTGGTGTGTGTGTGGTGTGTGTGTGTTTGTGTGTGTGCGCGCGTAGTAATATGATTCATGGAATGTTTGTCATATTAAAGTCTGAAATGACGGATAGTATAGTTAATGACGTATTATTGCAGCACGTAGTGCGTACTTACACGTTCATTTGCTCAGGTTCTCATCGAATTGAAGCGTGCTGAGAACCTTTTCGATGTAGGGGGTCGTGGTGGAATGTATTCAGTATATGCGGCCATATCGATTGAGTGCAGTGATGGCATCAGTGACGATGACGGTGAAGCGCCAGTCGCGTCGGAGGATTTGGATTTTATGAACGTGTCTACGTCACGTGATAGTGAGGTGACCATTGCCCGGAGCTCATCAAGGTGCACCTTGAACCCACGATGGACAAGTTGTGTTGTTCGAAAGATGGTTCCTGATATTTCGTCATCAACGTTGACAATTGATCTTTACTGTACCACTAATGTTGCTGGTTCTGATATCAAGAGTGCAAGCGAGAAGCCAGTGTTTTTGGGGCGCGTTACGGTGTCGCTCTTGGATCCAGGTCTCATGTTAGAGGAGCAAGAGCGTTTGTCAGCAGTCGCCGCTGGGCCAAAGATAGAGGAAACTAATGCATCAAAGCGCTCATCAAAGTCTCTCGAACGAAGCCTGGAGCATAAATGGGGTGGTCCTGTACTCAAGGAAGGTTTCATGCACAAGCTTGCATTGAAATCTCATAAGAATTGGAAGAAGCGCTATTTTCGTCTTTTCCCGTGAGTTGACCACAAGCACGCGATATTCACAAAATGTCACGGAAGTGTTCGGGAGGGACGTGTTGCGCTCTCATTTATCTCGCCAGCGCCTGTGTTGTGAGCACAAGCACGCGATATTCACAAAATGTCACGGAAGTGTTCGTTAGGGGCATCCACGTGTATTGCGCTCTTATTTATCTCGCCACCACCCGGTGATACATGACATTGTATTCTGCCCTTAATATGCTTATTCACCCCCCATCCTCCGCCCCTCATCGCCCCCAGTGATGCTCTGTGTTATTTTTCCAAGTCTCGAGATTCCATTCCTCGAGGTATCGTGGAGTTTTCAGGGCATTCTAATGTGAGTAAGTCACCAATTCGGTCAAATTGCGTCATGTTGTCCACGGAGGATGGTGAACTCCACGCGTGCTGCAAGTCATCGTCAGAATTCTCGTCATGGATGGATGCAATACAAACTGCGGTGCTGATTGCAAAGCGGAAAGAAATTGATGAAAAGGCCAAGGATGGGCCATCATTGGTGTACGCGATGTTTAAAATTGGCGATGACCTGCGACAAGATTCAATCGTCACGCAGATGCTGCAGTTGTTTGACTACCTGTGGTTGAGGGATGGTATGGACCTACCAATGACGCCGTATGCGACCACGGCGACGTGGAATGATGGTGGAGTCGTCCAGATTGTACCAGATGCCACAACATTTGCAAACATTCAGCACGAGTACGGTGGCAAGCTCGGCGCTTTGAGGGTAAGCCCACTTAGTCAGGTGCGTGTTATGATGTTGATTATAATTATGTTGTGGCACAGTTGGACGGGAGGGGGGGGGGTGATATATCAGATGTGAATCAGTGCCGCGTGGCTCTATGAGCAAGAGACTACTTGTCCTCAGTAGTCACGCGCTACGCGATGAGTGTCAACTCAACGTGTCTGCATCGCACTCGCCGACAAGTGTGTGTAAGCTGTCGCCTGCCCCATCCTCGTGTGATGTTGATATATGTAAATCAGTGCCGCGTGGCTCTATGAACAAGAGACTACTTGTCCTCAGTAGTCACGCGCTACGCGATGAGTGTCAACTCAACGTGTCTGCATCGCACTCGCCGACAAGTGTGTGTAAGCTGTCGCCTGCCCCATCCTCGTGTGATGCTGACCGCACTCATCATTTCGTGACCATAACTACCCACCTCTCCTTTACCTACCCACCTCCTCGTGACCGCATGCATGATTGCGCGTATCCTTTCAATTTTATTTACTCCGAGTCACAGTACTTGCGCGAGAAGAATCCATCGCCGTTAGAATTTCAAGCAGCGGCAGATATTTTTATGCGAAGCTGTGCTGGGTATTGTGTCGCAACATATTTAATGGGCATTGGTGATCGGCACAACGACAATATTGTGAGTTTTTTTGTCGTAAAATCGTGAGTGCAGGCTCAATTCTGACCTCATGCGAGTCTTAGATGCGTCTTAACACGCGCCGAGAAATATTTTGGTAAAGAAAGGACGGGGGGGAGAGGCGTATGTGTGTGTGTGAAAGTTGGCTCGGCTCCGAGAGCGACACATCGGAGACGTCTTTAAATTCCTGGCTCCATGACACATTTTACCTTAACTATTTAGCAAGTTGGAATTGACGTGGTTGCTTTTTTCTTGCCAAATTTAGCCATTAGGCTATTTTGAAGTGCTTGATTATTGACCGACTGTTTTGCCTCATCACGTGACGTTGTCCAATTTTCAGATGATTACATCCCGTGGTCGGTTATTTCACATCGATTTTGGTCATTTTATGGGCGTGTTCAAAGCATTTCGTGGCATAAAGCGTGAGCAAAGCCGATTTGTGTTCACGCGCGAAATGGAACGCCTTATTGAGTCGCTTGGCGCTGGGGAAATGGAACGCTTCAGGGAGTTATGCAGTCGTGCTTTTCAGACGTTGCGCGAGAATAGTGATGTTGTGCTGCGATTGTTTACGATGATGATACCTGCGGATTTGCCTGAACTTCGTCATATCCCAGACATGGAATATGTGCGGGAGATGTTGAGGCTTGACTTGACGGTGCGATGTGATATTTTTGAGTCTATCATTTGCGTATTTGTGATATCACCCGCTGTTCACATGGCAGCCTCTACGGTACCTCCCATCACTTGAAATTTTCGCGGCATGTCTTGTGAAGGTTGATGCGCGGAGTTTTGCAGCAGGGTGTGCAATTTATCTTGTTGTTATATCTTATCTCATCACAACGTGTGCAACTTGTCCGTAACAAGTGGCTCTGCCGATTTTGAAAGCGGTTGAGAATTTTGTGCGCGTCGTCGTTGGCGAATGTGCCTGTTGTTTGTCGAAATTAACGCGCGTGTCATGTCACAGGATGATGAAGCCAGCGTTCACATGACTCGATTGATCAATGATAATATTGGAGCAAGGAAGCATCTCGCAAAGGGCCTAGATAACACTGTTCACATTATTGTCCATAAGGATCCAAAGCGTGCTGCTAAGGTGAAGAAGCTGAGTAATATAGCACGGCGTGAATTATTGGCTCGGGTTGACCAAGTTGGAGACGAAGTTTGGCTACCGTATGGTATCAAGCTTGGCGCATTGCGGCCAGAGAAGTGTAAGGTTCTCAGTAGCGCCGCATTGCCATTGTGGCTTGCCTTTGAGCAATCAGATGCGCCTTGCCCAGGTGATTTTTTCGAGACTTTAGAAGCATCTCGACGGGAGGCAGCGATAACATTTGGACGGCGGCCTCACGTGCGTTTCGTGTACTCGAAACATCCATGCGCAGATCCCACCCACCCCTTCATTCATTTCGCCCCCTCTCAATGCGCCATAATAAAAAGTGAAAATATAGTCAACACCATGCATGCGTGAGGAAGCGATGTTTTCATGAATGAGCTGATGCAGCACTTGCATTTCGTCGTATTGTGTTTGGACGTGGGGAAGTGATGTTGTCATGAAAGTGCCGATGCGGCACTTGCATTTCGTCGTGTTGTGTTTGGACGTGGGGAAGCGATGTTGTCATGAAAGTGCTGATGCGGCACTTGCATTTCGTCGTATTGTGTTTGGACGTGGGGAAGCGATGTTGTCATGAAAGTGCTGATGCGGCACTTGCATTTCGTCGTGTTGTGTTTGGACGTGAGGAAGCGATGTTGTCATGAAAGTGCTGATGCGGCACTTGCATTTCGTCGTATTGTGTTTGGACGTGGGGAAGCGATGTTGTCATGAAAGTGCTGATGCGGCATTTGCATTTCGTCGTGTTGTGTTTGCACGACATGCATCCGCACTTTCTCACTTATATTCTGTCATCACATGTTATGTAGATTGGAGGTCAGAAGCGGCGTCTGTCAAATCGATTTTCCAGGAGTGTGGGTGGTGCACGTGAAGAGGAGTTGGTGCACGAAGGTACTCTGTGGAAGTTAGGGCGTACCATCAAAAATTGGAGGAAACGATTCATGAGGTTAGAGCTGGCCCATGGTGTTCCCACAATTAAATACTTCCGCGATGAAACAAGCTCGAAGCCGAAGGGTACCATTGCGCTGTCGAGAGGAACAGAGTTGCGGGCGCCATCTCCAATATTGGCATCGTCTGGCAAAGGACCATGGAAGGCAGAACGTTACCCGAGCTTTGAAGTCACTACTCCACATAGAACATTTGTATTTTGTGCCAAGACCCATGTAGAATGCGAAATTTGGCTGGAAAAAATCAGGTCGGCACTTGGCGGGGTTAAGTGAGTATCGATACTTTACATTGCAGCCAATCATGGCTGTCAAGCTCCCTTCTTCAGCCCCCCGTGGTCCACCCGACACTGCACAATCCACGAGAACGCAGTTTGACGGATCCGACGATCGAAGCAACTTCGCGATGGCAGCTGTACCGCCCCTTCCCCCGGATAGCGCACCTGGCATTTCTCCTATTTATAGTACTAGAGATAATGTCCAACGCCGTGTCACCCCCGAAATATGGCTTGACTTGTGCCGCACCTTGCCTTTATGGGATTACGAGATTGAGCAGCTATTAAGTGGGAATGATTACTCGATGCAAGCGCTCAGTTTCTTAGATCTCTCAAAGCAGCGCACTCGCAAGTATTTTGATGCCGCGGACACGGATGAAAGTGAGTTGCTCCGTTGTTGGCCATAATGATTTTACGTGACAGCCAGATACAGTACCTGTATTCATCGTATGCTTCTATTGAGCATTTTTTTTTCAATTCTTTAAATTTAAGACATTTCTCATACTCTCAGATGGCCACATCACTTTTGAAGAGGTCACCCACCTCATATTGAGGATGGCGACATCGTCGTCAGAATTACTTGATGTTGCAACACCAGTAGTACCTCGTAAAGATGGCCCAAGTGACTCCAAGCCAATATCTTCTGATATTGCTTCACCACTACGTGAAGTTTTTGAGGCTTTGGACTCGGATGGTGACGAAAGTTTGTCATTTGAAGAGTTCCATGTGCTTGTGCAAAATTTGAAGCTTGCGTGCCTCATGAAGGATCGTGGTGATATTGACCACTCCAGAATGAGCGTATCTTCTACCAAAAGCCTGTATTCCACCGAGGGTGATGCGGCGGTGCCACCTCTTTTTTTTGGGTTTGTTGAGTACGGAGAAAATTTTATCGAGGTGCGTGCGTTATGACCGTCAGGGTATTCTGAAAGATTTCATTTCTACGGCGTATGACAGTGAATTTTGCTCGCCCGCGCATTCAGGGCATTCCTGTGAGGTGCAACGTATGCTCGAAGGTACTGTGTCTTGGAGAAAAGTATTTCGAAAGTGAACAGTCTTGCGGGCCATGTGACAAAGCAGGGCGCAACTTTGGTTCCGGTGATGGCACAGCGGTGATACGGCGATCATCTTTTGATGGGCGTAAACGCGCGGAGGGAGAAAATTCTGCCGTCCAAGATTTTCTATTTGGTCACCGGTTGTCATTAACTCACGTTCGATGGGTGTCTATCGAGGGGACACGTTGCAGTGCTTCCGACAATCTCATGTTGCTTCGTGTTGCAATCAAGTACCAATTGCATCCGTTGGCTGTTGAAGATACTTTGAAAATGGTGATAGCAAAGCGTCCCAAAGTTGAGATGTATGGAGATCATTGTGCGTTCATGTCTGTGTTTGGCGATGTTGTATGCGGAAAGTATTTCCCCCACCCCTTATTTCTAGTGTTGTGGGGAGGGAGCATTTATGCAAATACCTTTGCCTGATAGCATGTGTGCACGTATGTTCTCGGATATAAGCTTCTCGCATTGTTCACGTAACTCACTTGACCTTGATCAACTTTAGATTTTGTCATTTTGCCGTGTGCCCAGCTGACTGGCAATGATGTGGCACCTATACATAGCTTATCATCCCCCAGCGTGGAAAAGTGCAGTCTAGCGATGTTTGTTGCAGGTCCCCCTACTTATGGTGCGTGCAATGCAAGACAGCAACCGTGCAGAACTCCGAGTTTCGGGGAGGGTGTTATAAAGGTGCTGCGAATTTTCCCGCACCTCATTTGCTTGATGACCACCAACTCGCCCGTGGCGGGATTTGGGGAGGGTGTTATAAAAGTGCTGTGAATTTACTCATTTGCTTGGTGGCCAACTCTCCACAGGCGATTGGTCACCAAAGTTTGTTTCGTTTTAACTCTCACATTTTTCGACATAACAGACACTGTCATCACGGTGCGGACACCGTGGACTCAAAACTACATCAGCGAACTGCAAAAGACGGCGAGTGGGTGGCGGAGGATCATTAGTTTATGCAGTGCCCTGTTCGGGCGATTCTCGTCACGCATTACGCGACGCACAAATTTGCCACGCTCTCGCCGCTCGACATCAATGAATCAGAGCCGAAACCCTTTACACAAGGTACCTCATGAGGTATTGCACGAAGTCTTCAAGCCGCGTCTGCTCACAGAATTCAGCAAGCTCAGACAAGGTAATAGTAACGAGCTCATGCACGAGCTCATCGATTTTGTGGTTGATAAGTATCGCCCAGTTGCCACGTGTTACGCTTTGAAGGTTGATTCATTTATTACAAAGCAGCAGCTTTCGCCCAACTCCTGTGTTGCGACGTTAAATGAGGTTAGGCAGGTTATGGTTTTGAAGAGAGAAATGACATCGGTGCGTGGACCATGTGTCGAGGTGAAAGCTTTACCCGCGGGTGGTTTAATTGCCGCGATTTCATTTCTCGTGAATTCAATGCTAGGAATGTTCGTGCACCTCATTTGCGCATAAAGTATCGCCTTGCGGCGAGTAGGTGTCGACGATGACGCGTCGCACGGATTCAGCCAGTTTGATGTCGTTTGGAATGTCACGCAAGAAGCTATGTCATGAGCTCCACAAACAACATCGAACTGGCTGGCTCCGTGCGACGCGCCAGCGTCGACATTTCTGTCTCACAGTATGTGAACCATCACTCGCATCTCCCTCGGAGGATACGCACATCATAGTCAAGTTAGTCTTTTCCGGGGATGGGACGATTGCTGTCGATTTTGGGTACTACCAAACAAAGAACATACTTACTCGCCTATTTTATTTAACCCCCCCCCACCCACACACACAAACACACATGATTACATTGTGTTCAGCTTTTAAAAGAATTGCGCCCTGTCCAGAGTGTACTCAAACATATAATTGACGATGATCGCATTGGCGCCGAGCAAACTAGGTACTATCAGGACGTGTTGGATCACCTCGTCGAGGTCCTAGACGATTTTAAGAGCAGTATCGAAAACTGCGTGTCCATCTCCCAGGCATACAGTTCCACACAAGACCGGCGCATGAATTCCACACTTTATGCATTAACGATCATTACCACGCTGTTTGTGCCACTGCAAACACTTACAGGCGTGTTCGGTATGAATTTCGTGCACAAAGATGGGTGCGTGCATTTGTGATTTCAATGTGAATGTTCGACGAATGGGCTTGAGCTAAAATGTCGACGATTACATCCCACAACATTCATGGGGATCTTGATCGTAGTCTGCACACGTATGTTTGGAAAGCAACAGTATTTTGACGCATTCTCTCAGGCCCGATGCTGGTGATCCGGCAATGCCATTGTTGGTGCATCCTCATGGCTACGCGCTTTTTTGGGCGCTCAGTTTGATGTTAGGCCTGTGCACCCTTGCATTATTTTTTCTTATTAGCAGGTCATAGGGAGCACGCTGATATTAGCGTGAAGAGTCGTGCTTGAGGCACATTAATTGTTGGCACGTAGTGCGGTTGCTTCAATTTTTTGCGCGATTCCAATTTCCTCATTAGACGAAAAGATTGTGTCCTATTGTCTCATTTTTTATTTGTTTATGTCATGTATCTCATACAACACTCCTACCGTCTAGCATCCCCAAACACTGACTGCAAGAAATTCTTCAAAGTTGGTGGGGATAAGGTGCTCACTTCGTTGCTTGTTTCATCGTCACTGACATCATCATTAACGACTACATTGGTCGATTGGACAGGTGGATCAGCCAGATCACTGTCTGCAGCTATATCGCGCCCCCGTCGACGACTTGGAGTCCCACTGGCATGCACGTGTCGACTTGGAGTCCCACTGGCATGCACAAACACATCATTCATGATCGCATCTAATCTATCGCGTTTTTCCATCGCATCGATGAGACTTGCATTTTCTTCTTGCAAGGTGTGTACACGCCCCGATAAATGCGAAACTTTTCCCCTTAAATCAGCTATAGTTTCCGATGCATGTACTAATTTTGCATCATGTAACTTTGTGATCCGGGATATTGCATGTCTCATTTCTTCCTGATTTCGCTTCACCATTTCTCGTACAGCCAAATCAACCGCCTCATCGATTTCTCTGATGACGGCTGCCTCTGAAACTACCATTTTCCTCATGCTGGATTCATTGTCGTGATCCTTGTGGAGTTCTCGATCTATAATTCTTGGCGATTTTAGCTCGCCGACTGGCGCATTTCCCCTAGAATATTCCATCAGTCTAGATGTTAACGACGCAATAGCCTCAGAATGCCGGGCTTCGCTAGCACGTTCAATTTCCAAGGCATCAAGCATTGCTGCCTTGACACGAGCATCGCAGTCGCGGCGCATTTTTGCTAACTCCGTACTAACAAATGCAGATGCATCCGACTCCCGTTTACGCAACCGCAACTCTCGTTCACGCAACCGCAGAAAGCTCGTGCGAGGATCCATTTTTCGTGGCGTCCGGCTTGCCCTAGTATGCATTGTTCTCGATAATTGAGTAGGCTCATGGATGAAGTAGGCTCATGGGTTATTTCGTCGGCGTCTAGTATCGTAGATGGCGGTAGCACGCCGGACGAAATCGTGATGAGTGATGATGAAAGGGGGAGGTTGAAAAAGAAGAAGAAGAAGAGGAAGGAGAGAAAGAAGGAGAAAAGAAAATCGAAAAAGAGGAGGAGAGAGTTTAAATCATCATCAAGCGATGGCGATGGCTCGCAGAAGCGTGTGAAGAAACAGAGTGGGGGGGTGTTTGATTTTTTTGACAAGCTTGCAGCTACAGAGGCAGCAAAGAGACCAGTTGGCACAGTTCATGTCAAAGCACCTTCTATTGATGGCGGCGATGATGACTCGAACAGGGGGGACTGGATGTGTGCATCTGTGCGGTGTGGTGCAATGAACAAGAGATTCATGGCAAAGTGCGAAAAATGTGGTGCTCTAAAACGGCCGATGGGTGGGAACGCC
>JACLAC010006161.1_pt1 | contig 11711 bp, 8 predicted proteins | sample 8027881 | NCBI WGS metagenome assembly JACLAC01 (sample SAMN15725517, study PRJNA655200) | protist metagenome | isolation source: fluorescence activated cell sorting (FACS) single amplified genomes of... | place: Spain: Blaines Bay Microbial Observatory, Mediterranean Sea | collected 2016-01-19 | reverse complement strand
TAGTTAATAAATTGTAAATATAGGAAACTTGAAAATTGTTTTTATGACGCTTTGCAGGGTTTCATTGACAAATTCGATAGTATCAGCAGGATGCAAATCTTATCTTCATCTGACATTTTAAAATGAGTCGGTATGAGTCCGAGAGTTTCCTCGAGAGTGAATTGATACAGCCTGTTTCCGACACTTTTCCCGTGTGAAATTTTGACTTTGAAGTCCGAGGAAATTTTTCCTTGTGGAGATATATTTTCGACTTATAATTAATATGTATAATTCACTATTAAATTATCATTTAGCGAAAAAATTATAGGTCTAAAGCCATTCGTTGAATTTTAATTCCATAAAAACCGATTTGAAATCCGGATTATCCATCTGAATGAGTCATCGTTAAAGGGTCGAAAAAAATGTGTTCGCATCTCGTTCGTGAAATCATGGATGAGTCATGAGGATGATTCGAAAACATGTTGTTATCAAGTTGACCATACTGAACGCTGATTGGTCAACGGATTTTACTTCATGACTCAATGATTCAGAACTTCGAAATCATTCCACACAAACCAGAAAGTCAAAATCAGAAAACCGAAATAATCGAAATTTGAAAAAAGAGATCCAGAATGAAATTAGTAGAAGAACTCATAGTTCTTTCCGTGTACCTTCTATGTTACCTTATTCTTATCATTGTTATAATTGTGTGGATTTGCTATTTCATTTTTATAATATATATTATTATATATATTGAATATATGATTATATATATTATATAAATGAGCCATGCATAAGAATAAAGTACTATAAACGGTACAGTGTCTTATAAATTACGATTTTAGAATGTTTTTCGGGTATTTTTTCATCGCAATTGTGGCCAGTGATCTGGTACCAAGAGAAAAACTCTCCAAGACTTCTACATCTACTACAACAACTACTACTACAACAACTCCAGGGACAGTTAGTGTTAAGACTGAATCAAGTGAAGGTATTATCAGTATAATTAGTCTAATTTATTCAAATTGAATTCCATAGGCACGAGCATTGATCCATGCCCATGCGCCAAAATCGATGATGATTCCAATCATGATTTGGATACAGGTGAGAATTAAGTCACTGTGACTCTCCTAATCCTCTCGTTAAGACTTTATCCCATGTTCAAATGGATTCATTGATTTAACCGATATGGACAAGGATATTGCACTTTGCTTTTTGGTTGGATACATGTTAATTTCCGGTAATATATAAACATTTTGAATTCAAAATAATATTCACGTTCAGCTATCATTCATGCCATTTGCTTCAAGAAGCATCAAAATCAAACACCAGCTGTTGATGAGAGTGAGTCCTTTATAACCGAGTTTCGACTCAAGTCTTATATAAACTATTTAGTCGCCGTTCAACAGATTGTCAGAGAGCAAGACGTTCCATCAATCGCCGGAGAATCACAAACAAGTAAGTAAAATATCTTTTTATTTATTTTAATTAAACAGTTTTCAATCGCGCTTGGTTCAGCTGCTCTCCTTGAACCAGTTGAAGATGAACAACCAAATCCAAATATCAATATTGGAATTGGACATGGCTACTTCTTGCGATCCGGTAGACAAAACAACAGAAAACGAAAATAAATTTCCCTGTGCCTATCATTCACAGTGCCATTAATAAATTATTAGATATGAATCATTCGTGTTATTACGTTTTCCATCATGTTTGAAAAATCGTTTTCGTTATGTTTTTGCCAGTATCTCTTTGATTCCTTTTTGATTTTAGACTTCATACTTTATTCTGTCTTGTCTCAAAATATCAGGTTTCTTTTGGTTTGGGTTTGAGTAATATAACTTAAAAATGGAACCCTTTCTGCCGTCTGATATTTCCATGATTTCAAACTTTGAAAAATTATCTTTGACCGTCAATATATTCTACAGTTTCGCTTTTGTTTTTTTCCGTTTATTTCATGATTATATTTTTATTTACCGAAAGAATTGAAACGTTATGATAGATAGTTTTTATTTTACAGTCAAAAGATGGAGGTCGGACTGTATTCATCATTTTTCAAACTTATCATCTTTCAAAAATCCTTGTCGTTTCTCACTCGACCGTAACGATGAGATTCAAATCGTTTCTGTTTCAAAACACTATTTCATTTCACTTAGTAAAAACGATTTGTTGCTAACTTGTCTTCATTTTATTTAACAGACCAAAAATGAATATGATAATTTAAAATTGATTTGATTTTTTGATGATTTTCGATTTGATGTTCGAGAATTATGATGCCTCTGGAGGCAGTCCTCTAATTTGAATGGTTAGTCACGGTAGGTATTTCAGCAGGACATCGGTTTGGACATTCGGCTTAGTTCCGGTAGGGTGTGGTCGGCATAGTGTTTCGCGATTATATATTCGAATATTACAAATCGATAATCAATAATCAGTCGGGTTGGATTTTTTCAAAATTGAATTTCATTTTAAAAATGAAAAATGAAACTTAACCAGGATGCTATTGTATGAAAAGTGTCACATTTAGAAAACTCAAGAACTATACTCTATTAACATTTGACTGTTTAAAATGAACCATTGCCTTTTAATAAATATTGAATAAATAAAGTTCTTCATTGAAATGAATTTTGTCTCTTAGTGATCACGAAAATTCCGTTAAACCTTTCAAAAATCTTGATCAAAAACTCTTCTTTTATCCGACTTTTATATAAAATACTGTAAATTAAGAATAGAATAACAATTGTACGTTTTTTCTGTGGCTTTATTATTAAAGAGCGTGTTTTGTTGTACTGGTTAAGAGGTTTCTTTATTTGGCATCATCTGTTTTTGGTTCTTTTCTTTGGCATTATTTCTTTGGCATCAGTTTCTTTTTTTAAAATATCCAGAATTCGGCGAAACTTATTGTGCTTAAAACTTTCTAGAACATTAAATTTCAAAACTTGAAATCATTCCTCATTCACCATTTAGTAATAAAAAATTAAAATGGCGAAAGGTAAATGGTTAAAGCCGACCAAAAATTCGGTCGGAAAATCGACCGGTGTGGCCCAAATAACGCTGATATGCTTGTTCTGCATGCAGCCCCACAAGCGAAGAGGGTTCAAGGAACACTGGTCTACCCACAAGAATAAAAAATTCAAGGTAAATCTAATATTAAGGGTTTAATTTATTTTAATTGTCTTTTATTTAATTCGATTTAATTTCATTTTATTCTAGAACAAATTGTGCCAAGATTATAACCTTGGCGAAAAAGGGTTCTACAACCAGGCCGTTCTGGACATGGTCAGCCGTCCTCTCACCGTAACCCCCACCACCGCAACATCAATTAACCCCCGGGTTCAATTTGTTCTGGATCGCCTGGTCATCGCCCAAACCATTGTCAACAATTTGGCATGGACGATAGAGAGTTGCATTCAATTCAAAGGAGTTGGTTGTCACTTTTTTGGTAAGTTATATGAGCAAACCCAGAAAGGAGAAATTCGATTTTCCCTTATAAAAGGTATATTTTTTAAGCAAAAATTAAATTTCTCCTTTCTGGTTTCGCTTTTTTATCACTAATAATTCTCCCCCTTTAGGAGCCCCGGGCTGTGGGAAAACGAGTCTGTCCCAGCTGTTGGCCAAGGCTTTTGATTGTGAAACCTTGGAGCTTAATGCTATGTCTCTGGATAGTGTTACCGGTGGCCAAAGACAAATGAGAGAATGGGATACACTGCAAACCCCGAAAATCAAATGTTTGATTGTCAACGAGTGCGACCGAGGTGTGTATACTTTTCCGAATATTCTAGAACCTTCTAGAAACTTCTAACTATTATTTAGGTGGCCCACAAACGATTCTCAGGTGTGTACAGCCGATTTTAGACCGTCCAAAGCACTTGGTCTTTTTGACGACGAACATCGGTTCCCTGGAACAATCAACCTTTGAGCCGAGATTCAATGATCGTTTGACCATTCAACTGAAAATGGAAATGACGCCAGATATCCAAGGCAAGATTCTAGATCGCAATCTGGCTGCCATTTGCCCGCATTTGACTGTTCCAGATCCAGTCCGAGAAGCCCTTCTTACCATTGCTTCCACCCAAGGTCTCAGAAGAATGCTCGATACCATTATGGTATCATCTCACCGGAGCCAGGCTGATGGACAATCAATTTTATTTGTATATCCACTTTTGTAAATATCTTGTAAATATCTTGTACATATTCTCTCTGTAAATAAATATTTTAATCAAAATCAATATTTTAATCGCTAGATGGTGCTAGAATTCACGTGGTAAAATTTTGAACCGAATGGTTACATTTTTAACCGGTAAAATTTGACCGGTTAAGATATTGACCGGTAGCGAGACCATATGTAGGAAACCAGCTGGTATTACCGGCTGGTTTTCTGCGTTTGGGCTTGCTGGCCATTACTACTTCCACTAATCCAATCGAAAATGCATTTTTAAAACCTTGAAATAAAAATAAAGATTAAATTGATTGCAATGAAATCATTGCATTTTAAATGATGATATTAGACAGAATCTCAAGCTCAGACAAGTAACCCTTAATAGAACTGTTGTTTACAAGCGAGTAGATCAAAACAGGCAAAAACGTCAAAATTTTTCTATTTAAACCTTTAATCTTAAAAGAACCCAATTTTCTTAAATACGCAACAATGCGTTTTTTTGTTTCTATTGTTACCTTTTGAAATTAGGTTATTTCAGAACCTGATGTGGCTGTTGCTAGTACTGAAAGCGTCATACTTGACCAATTAAACATGAATGTTGATCATGTGATATGATATAGCGTGTGATGGTACACTATATCTGATTACAGCTAGTACCGTAATTTCATACTTTTATAACTCATGAATTATTCAGTTCTATAAAAAGTGTTATTGCTAAAGTTTAAGTTTATGAAAAATAGAAAAAGAAGTACAAAAAAGTGAAACGCAATCAAATGAGAACCTACATGAGTCAGTACCTCCAAGCGAGAATCAGCTACACCGGAAGTGATAACGGAAGTCAGGTACAGAACAGATAAGTCACACGAAAGTTTACTGTATATTGCGAAGTGAAGGTTAAAAAACCTCAGTCAATGCAATAACGAATTGACGGTCAACTTCTGCGGTTCTTTATAAGTAGTGAACTAAGAAATACTTTAGTGCGAAATTCATTTTAAAGAATTGGTTTTTAACAACTAGGAGAAATGATATCAAAATATCGGTTCCCCCCGTAATGTTGGTGAGAGCGTTATCTTGGTGACCTTAAGTTGGTGACGAGTTCTAGATTTCGGTGAAAGAATTGAGATAACTGTCACCCGTAAAATGGATTCTGGGCCCGAAAACCCCGAAATTGAACCTAATCATAAGGGCAATTTTGATTTCGTTAAAACCAATGAGGAAACTTTGAACGTCAAATCGGGTCAAATCGGCGGAGAATGTTTTTGTTTTCCCAATCTTAAATATTAATTATATCTTAGATGTTCAAATGATGTTCTATTCCGAGGACTGTTACCGGATTCATCTCCATTGTGTAGTAAGAGTCCTTGTAAATGAATAAGGAATTCAGAGGGTTGAAAACAGAACTTTTAAAGTAGAGGAAAGAGAATTAAAAATCGGATCTCATTCAAAAGGAATCCACCTCACCTGCTAAACCGTTGACAAAGAAAAAAAGTTGACAATTAAAGTTGACAAAAAACTTGATAGAGAATCAAAAAAGTTGACAGAGAACTATCTGAACTAGAAAATAAGAAGAATCTTGGAGTGACTTAAAAGTGGCGCTGGAAAAGGCTAAAGTGTCACTCAAATGTCACAATCATTTAATGGTTCTGTCAAAAATGGAGTCGGCCACTCATATCTAAGAGTAAGTAATATCATCATAGTATAGAAGTACAGACAAATCTTACTTTTACCCATTAGGGAACAAGACGGAGAGGAGTCTTAATTAGACTCTGTTAAAGAGACTTGTTTCAGATAAATTCATAATGTTCAAATACTTTCAGAAACTTTTGGAGTCATTTTAAACGATTTATTTATGCTCGAAGGGGGTTTTATTGAATAAAAAGGGGGCCATTGTTAAGGTCAATTTAAATTTAATTTTCGTGAATTTGGCGATAATTTTTCCAACTTTTCCGTTTACAAAAACCATCAGAACTTTTGTCTGGAACTTTAAAATTGAAAAGGGTTATTTGATAATCTTTATAGCCAAGCTTTAAATGAGCTCTTAATGTTTTTGGTGTGATTGGGATCTGTCGTTGAAAATAGAGAAATGGAATACTTCAGTATGAAGTTGGAAAGTCTGAAGTTGGAAAATCGAAAGTTATAAAAACGGAAGTTGGAAAATTCTTTGAATTTAGCCAATTATTCCTGTTGAAACTTTCTGTTGATTTTTATCAATTTCGTTCAGACTCTTTCAACTGAAATGGAACTTTTACAATTCAAGTTTTCCAGCTCATAACTAATGAGTCATAAGCCAGATAACTTATCTGAGATAAGCCGTGAACCCTGGTCAAGACAGCTGGAATCTTAAAGTTAATATTTGAAGTTAATTCAACCTTGAACTGGAATTAACACGAGGAGATCCTCATCGGTTGTTCTCGTTCTTTATCACCGTACGAGGAACCACGAATCGCCCATGACCGTGTTGAATCATTGTTGGAATTGATAAAGACCTTGCCGCTGTGGTTATGAGTCATAACTTATGACTGCGGTCGGCCATATGAATTTTAGAAAAGATTCATTTTTTAAATAATTTGCACTTTTATGCACCTAAACTGTCTACATACGTATTTTCACGTTTGGTTGGAACGAATCGGAGAAATCGAAACGGTTAAAAGAGGATTAAACCGGGAAACGATTGCGTTAGTCAAGTTCAAGTAGGGTACATGGGCGTTTCGCCATTTAGAAAACTCGAATTCTACGCTTGGATCAGGAATAATCAGCTGATTTTGTAGCAATCTGTTGATGGTAGACAGAGTTTCATTTTTCGCTGACTTGGTCTTTTTTGACCATCAGATCCGTGGTTCATGATAGAATATTCTGGAAGCCACAAAATCCAGCTTAAATCGGAAAGTGCACACTTTGAAACAGTGTCAAGTACCATTTCGACTGACTGTAGTGAACATCTTTTTCCTTACCTTATGAGTGGCTTCCGTCGGAGCCAAGTTGTTCTTTTGCGGTTTAGATTCTAACCTTTAGGGAAAAAATACCGAAAAACCTTCAAAACTGACCCTTGACTTGACCAGGAAAAGTCTTACCGTTATTCAGTCTGTTATTTTTTAACTTTTAGACTTTTTTCAAACGCAATGAAAAGAACAGCACACTTACCTTTGCAATACTTTCACACTCTATTCGACTATCGGTGTTGGTGACAGATGTTGGAGACGAAATGTGTTGGTGATAACTATTTAATCTTGGTGTCGGTTTTTTGATCACCAACATCCTATCTTTTGACATTAGCGTCGGGCGCCAACATTCAAAAATGTCACCAACATCGAAATTCAGTCACCATCTAAGAAAATTTTCGGCAATAAGGGTTGGACTTCATTTAGTGCCTCCACACAGTTTGGCGATGTATGATGTTGGTGATGATTGAAATGTTATCAACATATTGAAATTTCAACCATATCGATTTTTGTCACCAAAGATAGTCACCAACGTCACTATAGCCTAGATGTCATTTGCAACTCTAACAGCGTTAAAGTGACTTGTGCTAGGTCACATTGTATGATATTCTTTTTGGGAGGTGACTTCATTATTCAAAGCCGATTTCATGGTTTGATCATCTTGGATCAGTTGAAAAGAAACTTTTGAATATATTGATAGAAACTTTTAGAATGCAATTGTTCTAGCGATTGAGCTTTTTTGTTCATGATTCATGGTCTTTGGTAGGGTTTTCTAGCGAAATTCCGAATCTCGGGCACAACGGACAGAATGGAAATTTTGAACAAAGTCAGATACAAGGTAATCTCTATCTTCACTTGTAACCCCTCTGTGTTAGAACCGATTTTTCTCTTATTCTAGATCGTTTATCGAAATTGAACTAAAGACAGAATGATAGAATCATTTTTATTTTAACAGATGGGTTTCGTATCTATTTGCAATAAGTTCCGAAGAGAGTGAAAAATGGTTTCGAACGGAGAAGGGGTAACAAGTGAAGATAAGGATCATCTCGGATATAGTTCATCTTAAACTGGTCGAGCCCAGCATACACCCGGACAACCTTTGAACTCACGTGGATTCTCAACTCTGATCAGGACCATATGTCAAGTTTGTTAGTATAGCCCGTGGAGAAGGCAACTAATGTTCAACTCATGTCATGTCATTGAATGACATATCGTCCCTTTAGCACACGTGATATGACGAAATTCTGTTTAACTTAATGCCCAAAATAAGCATGAGATTCAGCATAATTGATTAAATTTCGTTCCAAACTCACCAATAATTCTGTAATATTGACACATAAACATGTTTTATCAGGCTTGAAGATGATTATAAACGGCCAAAAGTGAGGTTTTGTCGAATTTGAGCTCATCATTTATATTTTTTCAATAAAATATTTATAATGAGCTATCAAACACAGGTTTAACACGTGTTTTGAAGCGACTTGTTTGGCCTTGTTAGTTAAGATGTGAACGTTAGACTGCAACGCAGTTGCAAATGAATGCAAATAAAATATATTTTGGATTGATCGACGTCTGGAAAATTATTTTGAAGGAAACGATCTTAGAGAAATCACTTTTCAATTTTTTGAATTGATATTGTAAGCATTTTAGATACAATTCAGATTATTATGGCCTATACTAAGCACCCTTACCATAGAGTAACTAGATAAAAACGTTCACGGGCTCACCAACCACCACAGTCGAACCCTGCACATGGACCATGTGACATGGTGTTCCTAAAAATTTAAATAGCCATTTTAGCGGCGACCCTGTAATGTGAAAAGCTTATAGCGGTAAGGTTGCTACCTATAATATATCTACCATAATGATTAATTTGCGATAAAAAGCTCCAAGTTAATATGAAATGAACCCAACTAGGATAATAAATCTTCAAATAGCAATTATAGCCTTCTGATTTACTCCACAAATACTTCAATTCAAAATGAGACTAATTTAGTCTCAAATAGATTATTCCAATTAACTACTGTAAACAGTCTGAAAGGGAGCCAAATATACCTGCAATTTCAGTTACGATAGGGATCATATATTACTGCAATCGTATATTTAATCCCAAACGAAATTGTTATTGCAAGCATATTTTGTCCCTACCTTGACCGATATTGCAGCTGTGCAAGCTAATGTTGCAACAATTTTTGAAGTTCGTATAAGCCAATTAACTTTGCATTTTCAAACAAGAAAAAATACAAAAGTAAATTTCAGTCAACAAGAAATTTATTTTAAACTCAGCTTCAACCTCCAGTAGCAACTCGTAGTCTTCGAGTCGTAGATAGCGGACGCACCATCTACCCCCTTATCGAATCTTCATTTTTAAAGTCATTGGAGTGCAATATCATTGGATAGCAATGTCATTGGAGAGCAATGTCATTGGAGAGCAATGTCATTGGAGAGCAATGTCATTGGAGAGCAATGTCATTGGAGAGCAATGTCATTGGAGAGCAATGTCATTGGAGAGCAATGTCATTGGATAGCAATGTCATTGGAGAGCAATGTCATTGGAGAGCAATACCATTGGAGAACGAAATTGAGTTTAAAATAATTTATCAAAGGCAATCAATAAAGAGACCACGAATAGTCAATAGAATGGTCAATAGAACAGAATCTGAGGATATCAATTTCAAAGAGGTGAATTAAATAAGCCTTGAAATGACCATGAAATGACCTACATTGAATTGACCGACCTACACTGACTGGTGTGACCCAAGATCGATTTCTGTTGAGAAATTAGTTTGTTGCAGGATATGGATCCTTGATAAAGGTGACGGTCTAAGATCATTACCCGGTTGGATTGGTGTAAAATTTGAGAGCGTGATGTAATATTCGAATATTCAATAAAACAAAGCATCAGTCGGTTGTGTGCGCAGTTGTCTAGTAAATGAAAGATTGATTTGATATGCTCAAAAATAACATGGGTTCGAACTTTTGGTTCAGAAGGATAAGCATTTCAAAAAATAAGAGTACAGACAGTAAAAGGCCATTTAGAAGAAGTTCGATTTCACAATGAGAGAGGTTTGAAGTTTAAGATTGAAAAATAAGTGATGTTGGTGACAGAGTCATCTCGATTGGTGACGAATTCAATTAAAATGCTAGAATCTGTCAGCATCATCGTAAAATTGTCACCAACAAATTTCCGTCATCAATATCGATGTAGCTCTTACCGATTGCTAAATTATTTTTTGAAGAAAACTTATTAAATAATATTTTGTACAATTTGTGAATAAGTCTTGAATCCAAAGTTAGGGCTATACACCGACAACATTCCGATAAATTACTGATTTCTATTGACAAAAGTAATACGATTAGTATCAGACGTAAATTATAAGCTGTAAAAATTTTCATACCTGGTAGTTGACCGAAATTGGGTAACGGCGAACCGAGAAACAGAAAGGATTTCAGGGCTCACTGGACTACACGACGTCCTATTGACCTAATCGAACGAATACAGTTGAAGATCTTAATGCATGGTTTCTATTCATAACATATGGATCATGCACTATATAATATATTGGTGTATATAGAATATAAAACCTAGTTTTAAGGCTAAGTGAAATGCTTATGGGCCTAATGAACAATTTTGAAGGGTGTTTGACAGATCAAGATTTTGAAAACTGAGAAAACAAAATGGATGATATGAAATGAGAAGGGTTGAAGATTACAGAGAATGTAGACTTCGGATACGAGTAAGAAGGCATTTTTGATAACGTTTCATATGCGTTTGTGTTTTCATCGAAAGCGTGGGCAGGGTTTCTACTAGAAACTTTCTAGTTCGAAGGTTTAGGTTTTGGGCAGGTTATGAACCGAACTGATTAAAACTAGTCTGCCAGACATAGTCCACTAGTCAGCCATATTTCATACTTCAATAATACAGCAGGTAAAGCTTCATATTCAATACAATGGTCATGAGTTATCTATTTGATTGCATAAATCATTTAAGACATTCGTCGGTAATTTTCAATTATTCTTGGCATGCAACATTGCTTTAGCTGCAATCGGTAACAATCAGTTTATTTTTTGACTTAAGTTAAAACTCAACTCGATTGATTCGAACTCGAAATTCTGATTTCTTTAAAATCCACAGACTGACCATATGATAATAGACGACAGACTGGTTCATAAATTAGACTGAAACCATATGATGAAATATAGAACATATAAGTATTTGAACATTATGTGAGAGAATGTGCGCTTCATATCTATATGATTTTTTCCGAACCTTTTTCCTTATCGGCATGGATACCGAACCGCTATTTGAATTTATAAGAATATGTTTGGAATCCAAAAAACAGTTCAAAAAAGGTTTTACTCAGTTTTGAACCGAGTTTTTTCGAATAAAAAACGACCAAGAAGAACATCAAGAAACAATCATCAAAGACTAAATGAAGTAGGTACAATATAGCTGGGTTAGGGTTTTTGTGAGGACATTTTTTCGTTTATAAAATTGGAACTGATTCAGTGATTGATGCTGATTCTGGAGATATCAAAAATATGGTCCATTATACCGGGAATTCGATTTTTAAATTTCAGCACAAAGTTTGATATTGCGTAAAATCCAAAAATCTTCGATTCCAAACTAAATATAG
>JACLAC010006026.1_pt1 | contig 11712 bp, 10 predicted proteins | sample 8027881 | NCBI WGS metagenome assembly JACLAC01 (sample SAMN15725517, study PRJNA655200) | protist metagenome | isolation source: fluorescence activated cell sorting (FACS) single amplified genomes of... | place: Spain: Blaines Bay Microbial Observatory, Mediterranean Sea | collected 2016-01-19 | reverse complement strand
ACAATAGCTCAGGCGGACTCCCGGGCGGCTCAGCGAGGCGTGTCCCTGAGAGTACATTCTCCGCAACCGTCGTGTCGCTCGGGATGAGCGCATACGGGATCTCGGCGTCGGTGAGCAGCTCCCATAGCGTCACGCCGTACGCCCAAACATCGCTCTTCTCGCTAAACCGGCGGCGGCGCAGCGCCTCGGGCGGCATCCATCGGAACGGCACTTGCTCGCCGGGGACGCTCATATGCGTCGCGCCGTATGCGTTGACCGTGAGTCCAAAATCGGTCACCTTCACCACCGGAGAGGGCGCATCTGCAAAGACAAGGACGTTGCGGGCGGCGAGATCACGGTGGATGAGACCCTGCTCCGCCACAGCCGCCATGCCACGGCAAATTTGGTGCGCCATGACGAGCTTGTGCTCGAGGGTTACCCGCCCCTCGCGATCGTTTAGAAAATTATCGAGCGAGCTCAACGGAGCAAGCTCGGTGACAATGAGCGTCTCTGTCGCGGCCGTGCACATGCCGAGGTAGCGGACGAGGTGAGGGTGACGTAGACGGATGAGCACCTTGACCTCCTGTAGGCACTGGGCGCCCGGCCGCATTTTGAGCACAGCCACCTGCTGACCACGCAGCCTGCCTTCGTGCACCGTCTTGAAGGATCCGGCACCAATCTCGCGGATGATTTGAATATTGTCACGTGTGGCGATCTTGAAGGTACGCTCGAGAAACTCCTCAATCGAGTTGCGCAGCGCGTGGTTTGGCGTCAGGTTGCGATGTACCAGCCGCCCGCCCGTCTTTGGGCTTGTATTATGAGTTGCGAGCCACTGTACAATTTGCTCACGCTCGTAGCTGTGGCCGTCGGCCAGCGTAACTGGGTCGACCATCAGCTCGCGGCTGATCGGGCAGTAGAAGGAGGGCGGCGCCTCGCTCTCGGCGAGCTCGGAGATGTCCATCGACGTGCGCTATCACCGACTCACCGGCGCGTGTAGATCCGCGCAACACAAGGCACCCTCGCGAGGTCGCGCCCACTACAGCTCTAGTTTAGTCGTTACTTTGGACTTCGTCCGCCGTATTGGGCACAATAATTTTCCTTTAACCCCACAAATGTACAACAAATCTACCTTCAAAGTATTACACACGAGTCCTCCTCTCACACACACGCTCACGCACCATCGCCGCTCAGCAGCGCCTTTGTCTGCGCGAACGCCTCCTTGCCAAACACTCTCTCACGGTTTGCATTATCCGGCGAGTTCTCCGCGGCGACGTGGCGGATGATCGCATCGCGCTTCGCCATCTCCTCCTTTGCCTTCGGCGGCAGTTCCTCCGCGCTCTCCACAAATCCCGCCCACTGTGTGGCGAGCTCCTTCACCGGGTCGGCCGCGAGCTGCAAATTGGCCTCCTTGCTGCCGTCGAAGAAGTATCTTAGGCCCGACGGCGCGAGCGCGCCTCTCGCGTACGCCGAGTCGGACACATACGCCTCAAACTCAGTATTCTCGAGCAGCTCGAAGAAGCGCTCATTAAACGGCTCGTAATACTTTGCCGCGTAGGACGCGTCCGTGTCCGTGTCGACTCTTGGCACCATCTCGAGACGTATAAAGACGCGGTCTGGGTTGACGGCGGAGCCGGAGCCAAAGTAGAGAGTCAGGTTAGGAACGTCGACATCGGTCTTCGGCCAGAGGGAGAAGCCGCAAAAGTACGCGCCTAAAGGCTTGTTGAGCGTTCGGTAGCACGTCGCCCATGACAGGACGCTCGGATCGACGAGGCGCGTGTACAAGGCGGCGGTATCCGCAAGCTTTGTGAGCAGCGCGCGCTGCTCTTCGGGAATCAAGTACGGGTCGTCAGGCCCCGCCGCAACGAAGGATGCGAGCGCGCCGTCAAACATGCTCGCATCGCATTCGGCATTGGGCACCGTCAGCTCAAGGGCCTCGTTCACAATCGCCCAGCACTTGTCGAATAGCTTCGATTGGATTGGCGGGGCGGCGGCAGTCTACTCGGTGAAGAGTGTGTCCGCCGACGATGGCGGCGCAAGATTAATCTGGAGAGCGTGCGAGGGAGACAAAACGACAGAAGAACCCCCCAAATCTAACAAATCAAACCCCATCGGCCGGCCGGGATGACACATCGAGCGTCGTGGTCGCGCTGGGAGGTGGGAGACCCCTTCCTCCAGCAAGTGCCCGGCAAGCCCGACGGTGTCACCGAAGCGCGCTGCATGGTTACGTGCCCACACTGCAACGAGAGCATCAACGTCGCGGCCGCCAACGCGAGGAAGAACCTGTCGCTCACCACAGCACACAAACACCGCCTCTCGCCAGACATATCGACATATCGCACACACTGTTCCGCTTTGTTAATCATCCTCATCCGTCGAACCCAAATAAACCTCATCTGGCTGCGGTGGGCACGCAGCCGGATTGTCCTTGAAGATGTAGCGCATCATGATGCTCTCGACATCCTTCTCATGATCAAGCTTGACATCGACGTACGCATTCTCTGCTTTCTTTTCTTTTCTGGGATTTGGATCGATCTTCAGCGTCTGGCGGATGCGTCCGCCTTGCAACTTCAATCGCTCTGTATCCGTGGCCTTGTCGAGAGCCTCATTGTAGAATAGCTTGAAGCGCCTCATTATCTCGATCTTATTCAGGTGGATTTGTGAGCAGTGAATCACTCGAACGATAATGTGCACGTGCAGCCGGCGTGTTTTCGGCCCAACCTCGAGCGCGCCAGGCGTGAACTCTACCTTGAGGATAACGTCGGCGACCTTATCATTACGGAAGTGCTCCGGGTCCGAAGGTCCAAAAGTGTAGCAGGCTCCGATCTCGTCCTCCAGGCGCCGCAGAGCGTCCATCCAGGCATTATCCGCGACGCTTCTCAGGTCGTCTGGCACCACCTTGTTCGGATTGATTGTGACCTTGAACACACTCTCGCGAATCCGACGCGCGAGCTTCCCCGGTGAAGGAGGCTTTGGGTCGACATACTTTGTGCCGTTGATGACGATAGGCATGCGCTGAATCTCAAAGTTCGGATACTTCCACGCCTGCTCCGCCTTATTGTTGCGTTTTGGCGACGTCTGAGGTGTGCGTGGGTCGATGAGTGCAGGAGCCGGTGCAGGCCGCGACTGCGGAACGAAGCGTAAGCTTTCCATCCACGCCATTGGATCGGCCCTTGCCGCGGCGTGCTTGGCTGCGTGCTCAGCTTGGGTCGCTGCAAGCTGAGCGTTGAAGTCGGAGGCCTCGGCGGCCGGCGCCATTGCCTCCGCGGCCTCTGTGGCGAAGATGTCCAGGGCCATCTGCTCATCCCGGCGCTCCTGCTCTTCCTTTGCGTTTAGCTCCTCGCCAAGCCGATGCGCGGCAATCCGCTGCTGCTTCTCGTCGTCCCATGGCGACATGTCGTGATCAGAGGGCGGCGGCGTTACGGGCTGCCTCGACGATCCAACGGGTCTCTTGCCTTCCGGCGTTGTAAGTGCTTGCTCAGCTCGTCGCTTTCGTGAGCGCTCGCTCGGCTCGTCATTGCCGCGGGAGCTTGCGCCTGCCTCGGCGACGGCGGCGGCGAACACACTTTGATGCGGAGGCGGCGAGGAGGCGGCGGGAGCGGCCGGCACGTCGTCTTCCTGAGAGCTGGTGAGATCGATCATCACCTTCTCCGTCTCGGTCGTGGTCTTGGGCGTGGGCGAGTCGGCGACGACCTCGAACTTGAAGTAACCGTTTGGCAGCCACTTATCCTCCGCCTCGGTCCAGACCCGCCGCTTCAGGCACACCTCGTCGCCCGCCTGCAGCTGCCGCTGCTCGCCGGAGCCGAGCAACGTTGGCTGCCCGGCATTGAGCTTGACGCTGACGCTCTGCTTTCTGCCGTCGTGGAGATGGGCGCCGTAAATTACGACGGCGCCGGTCGTGTCATCTTTTGTCACAAGGCCGGCGTGGGCCTCCGAGCGGGGGATGCCACTTGCGGATACTTCGCCTGCCGTGTGCCCGCCGCCGACCTCCGAACGTGCAACAAAGCGTTTCTGGACGAGCGACCGGTCGAGGACGACGCCGTGTGGCGTGATAGGAATCGAAGGCGGACCGCCTGGGAGGAGCGTGTTGCCGTCGGCGGCGATTGGGCGCAGGCTGTAGAGCATTGGCGAGCCGACGGAGCTACAAGCAATGCAAGCCGCTTGGGCCGCTCGCACGAGCGTCGTGCTGCACCGTCTTGTAACCGACGCAGGCGCTCGTGTGTTTGGCGCTCGCAACACTCGTCGAGTTGCTCGTAGCGGCATGCGCGCTGCTCTCCGCCGCCCGGACGGCACGCTCATCGAGCTGACGGAGACCGTGGATTTAGTACTCGGGCGCGAAGACGTCGATGAGAGCTTCAGAGACCTCATTCATATCTCGAGGAGAGAACGAGGCCAGGTTTCGGTGCGCTATGAGAATGGCTCGTGGCGGGTGACGCACCACGCAAGGAGCGATATTCCCAGCGGCTGGCAGGCGGGCGGCGCTAACGAGTGGGAGCGCTTATATTCCGATAACTTCCGCGAGCTCAATCACGGCGACCGAATCGCCCTCAACAAGACGTTCCATCCAGCTACCATTTTCACCTTCCTCGACCTCGAGCAGTATGGCAGCCGCAGCCCGGCAAGGCTCCATGGTGCGAGCATCGGAGAGAGCTCCACGACTCCAAGCTCGCCAGTGGCAACCACTTCGACCGCTCAAGCCGCCTCACCTCGGACAGTCGCCCCCGGCGGGAGAGTGAAGGCTCGCCAGCCGCAAGCGACGCCTCCGCCTGCGGCGCCATCTCCTTCAACTCCGCCTGCGGCGCCTCCGCCTCCGCCTCCGCCTCCTGCGGAGGAAGCAGCGGCAGCTGCGCTGGAGGGGGTGCTAAAGTACGTGCCGAGGCCCATGTGCCATTGCCAGCTTCTGTGCCGGCTTCGATCAGGCCCGCACGGCCGCTTTTGGTCGTGCGGCGACAAGCACTTTCCAAAGTGTTCCTACACGGAGGCGGTAGCGTACGTCGAGCACGGCGGCACCGCCGATGATGGTGCCGGCAGCGTCGGCGGCAACGGCGACGGCGGCGTCGGCGGCGGCGGCGATGAAGGCGACGAGCCTCCGTTTGGCCACGCCCCGGCGTTCGACGAGCGCCTGCTAAAGCGCCTCGCCGGTGACCTCGCCGGTCCGAGGTATCCGAAGAGGGCAAAGAGTCCGAGGATCAACCCACAGTACGAGAGAGGGATCAATCAAGAGGTGATGAGCGGCATGATTGACGGCGAACTGAGGCAGAGTGGCAGCACGCTCACTGGAAGCTGCCGCTCGAGCGCCACAGGTGAGGTGTACCAGCTGAGGCTCACCTTCGATGCAAGCGGCCAAACGCTCACGTCACGCGCGTGCACCTGCAAGGACTTCCTGGACAGGACGACGGAGAATCCTTTCCTCCCGATTCCGGGCTCGTCCTCTAAGCCGGCGATCTGCAAGCATCTCGTCGGTCTCGGCAGAAAATGGCTCGTCAGTCGTCCGTCGTTCAAAAAGTCGGGCGAGAGAAGAAGATGAATGGATGTGAACTGTTGTGGCTAGCGATGCGTGTGATCGGTGATCGCAGATCGGTGGTGAGGCACGTGCGGTGTGTGAGAGATGGCGGCTAAGCGGGGGCGTTGGCTCTTTTTTGTGGTGAATCGTAATGCGGTATTTAAAACGTAAACTGCTGGCACCTCAAAAGGGCGCCGAGTCCTCGTCGAGGATGAACGACAGCATAGCAGGCGCGTCGTCCAGCTCGCTGACGCGCAGCTTGATCGCGTCCGACGACTGCCTCGACTTCATCTTCGCCTTCGGCTTCGCACCGTACTCGGATGGCGGCGGTGCGCGCGGTGGCGGCGGCCTTTCGGGCGGCGGCGGTGGCGGTGGTTCCGGCTGCTCCGCCATTCGTGTTTTCTTCCTGCCCTTTGTCGGCGCGCGAGCCAGCTCGACATTGTGAGTCCCTCTGCTCGTCATGGCGAGCACAGGACGTGCTCGAGACGCTGAATGCTCACACGAGAGCCATGCTATCGCTCGGTTTGAGCGGCCTCTCGGGCTTCAACGCCCGCGTTGAAATTTCGTACCGGCGTACCACCTCCCCACACATATGTCGCGCAACGCCCCCCCTCTTGCCTTGTGCCATGGCCCCGGCCAGCAGCGAGTGACCCGGCCTGCGGCGATGGCCGCAGATGCGCCCATCAGTCCTCGCCACGCGCCGCGGCCGGGCGGAAGCGGAAGGTGGCGCGTGCAGGCGGCAGCCGCCACTCGGACCCAAAGCCCATGAGGACGGCCGAGTCGCGCATCCGGCAGGGCGTGCTCGTCAGATACTCGTGGCAGCTGCGGCACGCCCGGCGCCTGCAGCGAGATGGCGCCAAACACCGAGTCGGCCACCGAGTCTCCCACCGATTCGGCCACCGAGTTGGCCGCCGAGTCGGTGGTGAGCGCGGCGAGGGCGGTCGCCACCGCCGTGCGAGTCTTCGTGGTGCACGCGGCGAGCGGCGCAGAAGGCTGTAGCCCTCGCGGACACGACCGCCCTCAACAACCCGGAGCACGGTGCTCCGAGATCGAACACGCTGCTCCGGGTCGGAGCACGGTGCTCCGGGTTGCTGCTCCGGGTTCCGAACCCGGAGCAGCACCGGGTTCCGAACCCGGAGCAGCAAACGCTGCTCCGGGTCGCTGCTCCGGGTCGATTCAATGCTCCGGGCTGCTGCTCCGGGTCGGAGCAGCGTTACATAGTAACTCGGAGCAGCTAGAGTTGAGCTGTCGAGCAGGCTGCTTCGCGAGCGCCATGATCGAAGCACCGGCACCGGCGCCCTGGCAGACGGGTTGGCGGCAGCGCGTTGGACGCTGGCTGGCTGATTTGGCAGACACGCCTGCGTGTATTTGCCTACAGCTCCTCGCCATCCTGTTCATCGTATGCACCTTCTTCTATTGGTTTCTAATCAATCATCCACCACCAGGTCCGGGACTCGGAAGAGCGCAACTCGGCTAAGCAATAATCATGTCGATCATTCTCCCGAACGCATCCTCCTCCGACCAATACGTATATTCAATGTCGGCCTCCAAATACCTTCCGCTGGCGACCGGCTTCGACGAGCGCTGGACCATTCCAATTTTAAACGCCGACCTCCCGCTCGATCGCTGGTGGGGTCATTTATTGGTCGCGATGCTCAAGCGGCACTTTATAAAAAGATCGGACGTCGCCGCCGCCAACGCCTACCTCAGCCGTGCGCTCGCCCGAGCGAGTGCACGCGATTATACTCTCCTCGCCGTCGTGCTGCATGAAGCGGCCTCATGCAAGCAATTCCAATCCTTGATGGCAAACGACGCGATGTGTCTCGAATTTGGCGTCTTCCGCGGCCTCTCCGCCAACATCACGGCACGCTACCTTCGCGCCTTCTTCAGCGACAAGAAGAAGAAGACGCCTTCAACACCAATCAAAAGCCTTCCGACATTCGACACGCTGCTCAATCGATTGTTGGATCCGAATCACGAAAAGAGCCAATCCGTCGTCGACGGCTTCGACACATTCACCGGCCTGCCGCGCGCGTGGCTCAAGCGCAGGAACTTCCACGGGCCGATCAACGTGTACTTGCAAAAAGGGTCCTTCACGAATAATGGAGTCATGCCGCCCGTGGATTCGCGCGTCCAGCTGCATCGTGGGTTGTTTGGTGAGACCGTACCGCCCTTTCTCGCAAAGCAGCCTTCAGACAGGCCGATCGCGTGGATGAACTTGGACTGCGATCTGGAGGGCGGCACGAGCGTGGTCTTGAATGCGTGCGGGCCAAGGCTACGCCCAGGCTCGCGGCTCCACTTTCACGAGCTACTCAAGCTGCCCGACATTGACCGCGCGAGCGCATGGATGCGCGACAAGCGATCGTGGGCGCGCGGCGTCACGAGTGCGGCGCCGCCATCGGATGAGGCCCGAGCGCTCCACCTGTGGCTGCGAGCGAACCCGGATGCTGTGCTGTCGCTCGACGGACGATCGGGCGCGCGGAATCGCGAGGCGGCGCTCTTGAGATTTGTGAGCGGTACGGCGGCGTTCAGCGCGAGGAGGACAAAGCTGTTTCAGGAGTGAGCATGCATTAAAGTGAGCATCTTGGGTGTCAAAACAGCGATTGTAGCTACGCCACGCGCACCCGCCTCCCCTTTGACCGAAACATCTGGTAGTGACTGCTCCAGCCATAGGACATATGGGCGCTCTTCGGGGGCGGCGGCACGCACAGGCCCAGCTCCAGTGGCGCCTCATCGGCGCCGCCCGGGTACATGCGCCGAAGCTCGTCGAAGCACGCGTGGCCCGAGAAGAGGTACGGCGACGGCGGCGGCTCGCCCCTCTCTCTCTCGCACTCGGCGTTGGCAAAGCAGCCGGGCCGCGCCGTGCGGCACGTCGCGCGCCCGTCCCAGCCCTTGGCGCCCGCGAGGATCAGCCGGCCGACGCGCGCCGCGTGCCTCGCGGGCACGGTGAGCCACATCTCGTTGACGCAGCCCGGCCAGTTTGGATTGCCGCAGCCGTCGGAGAAGCAGACGGCGTCCGCGAGACGACAGCGCCATCGCGTCAGCGGCGTCTGCACGCGCACGTCGAAGCGCAGGACCACAACGACGGAATACTCGGCGGCGTGAAGCATCAGCTTCTTCGCGACGGCGAGCATCGACGCGGCCTGGTTCGCGTGAGGCGCGGGCTCGAAGCCAATCTCGCGACCGCCAAGCGCGTCAAGCTTCCGTCGCGTCGCGTCGCGCAGCGCTCGCTGGAGCGTCTCGTTCGCGCACAATACTGTCGGCAGCGAGATCACATCGACAGGAAAGTACGACTTGCAAAGCGGCGCGACGACATTGTCCAGTGTCGTCGAGAGGCTGCGCGTCTGCCAAAAGTTGCCGCCTGCGTCGCAGCCGACGCGGAAGGGCTGGCCGCGCAGCATGACGAGGGCGTTTTTCATCGATCAAGTCCGATACTAAATGGTCGGACCCGACGTCGAGCGCGTCATCTTTGCGCATCTTTGTGCGTGCGCCGTCTTGAGCACCTCTTTGCTGAGATAGACGCCCGAAATAACTGTTGATTTTTAGTGCCTCACGTGTTTCTTAGTTTTTGGCGAGGGAGGGAGACGGGCCAGGGAGCAGAGCGCCGTAGTGGTGGAGAGCCCGCCGTCGCCCGATATTCTTGGGCGCTTTGTCGCGCCCGTCCTCCGAACGCCCACAGCTTCCACCAATGAAAGACTTCCTCGGAGGCGGCCGCGGCTCAACCCAAACGGGCGCGCAAAGGCGCGAGCGCTTCTATCAGGCGATTATATGGCTGCTCGTCATCTGGAACTTATGCTTGCAGGCGCGGTCGCTCTCGAAAGCCGCGACCGACGTCTCGGTGCACGTATCTGTGCCCTCCGCGCTGCCCGCCGCGTCGTCCGCGCCGCCATCGTCGGCGACCGGATCATTTACCGACCCGACACACACGCCCGACGCGTACGGTCATGCGGCGGTCGTCTGCTCGGGCTGCACGACGACCGCCGGCAACGCGAGCGGAGGCGGCGGTGCGAGCAACGCGAGCGCAGGCAACGGCGCAGGCAACGGCGCGGACGGCTTCAACCTGTTCAACGCGACCGATTTTAATTCGCCGCTCCAGGCGGCGACGCTCTCGGCGAACGCCGCCAAGCTGATCGCCCTCAAGGGCAAGGGTAAGGTGGTCTCCGTGCCGCCGGCGCCGCCGATACCGGCCGGCCTGCCCGAGGGAGCGACCTGCTCGTCGGGCTTCAAAGGCGACGCGAAGCTGGCGCAGTGCCTCTCCTTTTGCATCGGCAAGTACGCGCGCACGCACTGCCAGCGGTGCAAGTGCAGGGCGTGCTCCTTTTGCCCGCGCGACGCGAAGGCAGAGGCCGCCGACGCCGCCGCACTTAGGAGCAGCAGCAGCACGGCGACGGCCGCGACAACAGCGGCCACGCCGGCGGCCACAGCGCCGGCCGCGACGATGCTGCCATGGGGAGCGGCGGGCGCAGCGGCCGCGACGGCGGCCGCGAGCACGCCGGCCGCCGCGACTGCTACTGCCGCCGCCACTACTACTGCTGCGAGCCCTGCTGTCGATGCCGCCGCGACGCAAGCAGCGCCGGTGCCTTTGCATGTCGCCGCCGCTGCCGCGGATCCCGCGCTGCAACAAAACGGAAACGGCGGCGCGGCGGCGGCGAAGCCGGCGGCGGAGCCCGAGCCTGTATTTTATGGGAATGGCGGAAGCAGCAGCAGCAGCAGCGTAAACGCGACGACGACGACGGCGACGAGTGTTGTGGCCGACGGCACGAGCGCAGCTGCGGCGGCGGCAATACCAACAGGATGACCCGTAGGTGGTTAGGAGACCGAACCAGAAGAGAGTGTGTATTTCAGAATTTATTCTCATCGAACACACTCGTCCACACGGCGCTTCCCCTCACCTGTCACGCCCTCTCCGCCACCGACCCACCCGACCGCATGAGGCAGCTGCTTTGGCAGCGGATCCGCGCGTATCGGCGCGCCGCCACCAAAGCGCACGTATACAGGAGTGCCATCCTTGTCATCGATGCTCGGGAAGGGCTGCTCCCATCGAGGCGAGTGGAAGACCGCGCAGATGCGGTTCTTGTAGAACTGCGTCGTCGCCGGCCCGTTGCGGAAGGCCGACGTCTGCTTGGCGCTGAGGACCTTCTCGTCCTGTATCGATATCGCGTTGCTCGGCGTCGTGTTGATAAACTCCTTCGGATGAAGAGGAGCAGGGCGCCGCGGTGTAGTAGTACCAGTCGACAGGCTCATCTCGGGCGAGAGAGGCCGGCAACCATTCATGCCTGCTCCTGTGGTGGCCGCGCTCCACAGGCCCGAGCGAGGGCTCAAGACGGCAGGCGATCCCATGCTAGGCGAACGCGGGCGTGGCGAGGTCGCTGGTGAAGTGTTGCCGCTCGACAATGTTATCATCGGCACTGGGCTTACACGCGGTGGGCTGATGGTGGGAAGGTGGCGCTCGATCAACGCCGTCGGGCTCAGCCGCGGCGAAGGCGAGTCACGCACTCCGCTGTTCGCAGGACCTCCTCCTCCACGAGGGGAAGCCCGCCCGCTACCACCAACTCCCCTCGACGCCGTCTCCTCTCGTGCTTCGTCTTGCCTCTTGCTCGTGCCCATGCTCTGCCCGACGGCCTTCACATTGATCAGAAACTGCTCCTCGAGCGTCGCGCGTAACGCGTGCTTATTCTTGCCCTTTGTGTGGATCTCGCCCTTCATGCCCGGCTGTAGGCTTGAGGAGAGGCTCTTCTTCATCATGAGGCCGCTTCGTAGCTGTTTGGACATCTCCTGGAAGGATAGAGTGCCCGAGCCGTCGGTATCAATAGTATCGAAGACCTCATCAAGCAGGCAGACATCCCACGACGCCTCCCAACCCATCGCGTTGATCGCCTTGCGGAATTCGGCCTTGTCGATCTCGCCCGAGCCGTCCGCGTCAAATTTCTTGAAGACGTCCATCACACGCGACGACTCCTTCTTCAGCTTGTCGCGCAAGGCATAACAGACGTATTCTGCGTATGAGATCTCTCCACTGCCGTCCAAGTCAAAGTCGTCAAAGAGGGCGTCGACGACGGCGGGCTGCGCGGTTAAACCCAACGCGGCGATCGTGTCGCCAAACTCTTGGCGCGATACAAGCCCATTCCCATCGACGTCCATCGTTCTGAACAAGGAGGAGGTGGCCGAGATGCACTTGGAGAGCTGGGTGCGGAGGGCGCGCGTCTGCTGGCGAATCTCCTTCTCCTCGAGCA
>JACLAC010023525.1_pt1 | contig 11713 bp, 10 predicted proteins | sample 8027881 | NCBI WGS metagenome assembly JACLAC01 (sample SAMN15725517, study PRJNA655200) | protist metagenome | isolation source: fluorescence activated cell sorting (FACS) single amplified genomes of... | place: Spain: Blaines Bay Microbial Observatory, Mediterranean Sea | collected 2016-01-19 | reverse complement strand
CTAAGGTCGGAGTGAGTAACAAACCGTTAGCTGGATCCAGACGCTCACGGTTAGAGCACAGTCTCCACGGCTTTATATGCGATGCACGAAGCAATTGCTCAGATGCAACCCCGGTGACCGCGCATGCCCCCCATAGGCTAATAACGCCACTTCTGAACAAGGCCTGGCCAATCCGAGTATTGGCCAGAGCAATACGTTCGGTTTCAGCTAATTCTAACTCCGCCATAGAAACAGAGGCACCCGGTCTCATATGCTGCATCAACCAGGTGGGCAGTGACTCGTTTAGATCTACGTAGTCGAGGATGTTAGCCAGACCCGGGTGGTCGAAACAAAAGAAATAGCCCTGATTGACCGTACCACGCCGAGTAAGCGCATACCCTGTTGGGTGTTGCTCATTTACGAATCGATGGCGAAAGGAGACTTTCGATACCGGCTTTGAAAGGACGAAGTATTCACTACGAAATTGCCAGCCCGCAATGTAGTTCGCCGGCAATTCGTCATTTGCCTCACCGTCTTCAAGAGCCCTACTGAACGCAACAATGTGCGGCCCCCGGGCATGCACTACTATGTCATCTCGTTGAGCCTGGGCTACGGTCTGTCTATACTTGGTATCGGCAGCAACGAGTGCGTGCCCGCCCCCTACGCGCTTATATCGCGATGATCTAACAACCCCATCGCCGTACTCAACATCCCAACTATCAGTTTGATTAACCCACCATACCCGTGGACCTCTATTTACGTCCGCGTCAGTAACTCCATCGGATTGTACGGCATTTTTAAACTCAATTTCATATATGTCCGTTCCCAATTTGGTGAACTCAATCAATGGGGCCGGTTCGCCCACACGGCCGCCAGCGCGTACTTGAGCATACAATGCAGGCCATTGGCCCTGCACTTGGGGCGCAAATTTCGGCCAGAACAAGCGATAACGATCGTGCACGGTTTGCTCAATACGGGCGCCATACTCGGTGCCTTGATAGCGGAGTATGATCTCGTGCCTATGGTTGTCTGGAGTTGCCGCCCAGTCAAAGAACGCGATGCCTTGACGGGGGATTGCGGTACCCTGGGTGAATACCGACTTATCGATTGACTTGACTGCCGTGCGCGAGGACTTGAATTGCCAAGAGAAAGCATTTAAAGGATAGTTCATTCGGAACCACTCCGCGCCGATAGAAACGGGTCAACAGGCTAGTTCGGTCTTATTGCGTGCATTCGACTAACAAAACGAAGTCTTTAAAATCTGTCGCTGTTGATAGAGCGAGACTAAAACTATTGTGGCTTAAACGCCGATTTCGCCCTCATCGTTACGCCCAGGCGGCGGATCTGTATTGTGCTCCCATAAATTCTCATCGGACATCAACTGCATTGAATGCCGCTTAAGCTCGCGGCATATCTTGCTATCCATACTCTCACTGATATCCTTGATCTCATTGGGATAACCGCAGTATGACCAAACCTTGAAGCGTCTCAGCTCGAGTTTCGACCGTTCAACCTCACATATCAAGAAACCCTCTCGGTCGTTCGTTACATCAGCCAAACGAACAAAGTAGGAACGGCTAAACACACTGTCCTCACTCATAATCACGCACCCCAAACCACTTAGTCATGTTATACGCCTCTGCTGCATACTCTTAGATAAACAAACGTAAGAGGTTTCGTCAATATTGATTGGCACTTGACTATAAGCAAATCTATTGCGTCGACTTGGCCCCTAATTGGCTATTTGTGAACTATAGCACTGCGCAGATAGGCGCACACATAGCCTCAGATAGATTGCAGGGACTACGACCAAAAACCCGGCAATGCGCCTTAATTGCGACGAGAATAGCCCCCAATAACAGCTTTTTGGCGAAATACTTACGCAGCGCACAGATGACTGGATAGGCATGCCAACAAGGCTTATATTTTGCAATACTGCACAAATGAACACTGGGTCGTGCCCCCGGCCAAAGATCAATACAAGGAGATCCCGACATGAGCTCCCATTTTGCACCAATCAAATCGGAGTGCTTCAATAACCTGATGGAGCATTTTGCAAAAAAAGCGAAAGCGCCCATGGCCTCACTATTGTTGCAAATGCTATTTCGGGCCCGCTATAGCGAACCAGGCATACGGAACGGGGTCGATTTAGAACCAGGCCAACTACTGCTAGGCCTCGATGAAATTTCTGAGAAAGCCGGAATCTCCCGAGAAACTACGCGGAGAATCCTAAAGAGACTAGAGGCGCTCGAAGTGATAACGAAGCAAACGACACCCCAGGGACAGATCATAAGTTTCTGCCGTATATCGAATTACATTATGACGCGTGCTGAAACCGACAACGAAGCAACAGCAATGTACCCCCCAAAACCACAAGTAACAGTAGAAGCAAAAGAAACATTAGAGACAAAAGAAACAATAGCCCCATCACCCCCCCTTACTAACGGTGTGGTCGGTGATGATCTCAAAAAGGATAAGCGTACATCCAGCTCAATGACCAAAACTCGGACCGCCCTTACAAACAATAGATCTTGCCAGGTACCTACATCGACTGCCGAGTGGAGAGACCTTATCAGTACCGAAAGAATGCGCTCAGAAGAACATCGAGAACGCTTCGATGCAGCCAAGAAGCTAGCCTTACTAGTGGATCAACCTGAAATCTTCAAAGAGATCGTTGGCGAACCGCTCCTTGAACCAGAGCCAGACTTTTGCGAGAGGGACCTCTACGAACAATGGATGAATTGTACTACTGCACGGACGGTACCTGACGTAAAGCCAATGGAGATCGCCTGCATCTTTCGTCTTATACACCAGCATCCGGCTTGGAACCAAAACTATAGATGGACTCAAGAGAAGCTCGTCCGTGTTATTGAGAAGGCTACAAAAAGATCAGCCTCGGGTATCCCGATGCTCACAAACCCATTACGCCTAATCATGATAACTCAACATGGCGCTGGCGACCGACTAACATTTGAGTCCATTGCCGACCACAATCAAGGAGTGACGCACTGGCAACCGGGGCCACATTACACCCTCGCAACTAGGCCAACACGTAATCAGTCGGTTCAGATTCATCCAGATTCAGAAGCCACATCAGCAACCACACCCCCTAAAACAAACGGTTAAAAATGCTACGGCGTAACGAAAGAGGCCAGGTATGCGGCGCAGGGCCAGGCCGACCCAAAGGCTCGAAAAACCGTTTCACTCTGTTACGAAGAGAGCTTCTGGCGACATACGACGAGTTAAATCCGCACACTGGTCGTGAACATCTCGTCGAGTGGGCCCGAAAGAATCCGACGGCCTTCTACAGGATTATTGCCCGACTGCTCCCGCGCACTCCAAGCAAGCTAAACGGACACGGCACGTGGAGCGATCAACCCAACAGCACCTTGCTCGATATGATTCAAGACGCAGACGCAACTCCGACAGGCTCCCCAAGCAGTATAAAGAAACGAGGCGAAGATGGATGAGTTGATGAACGTGAACGAGGTCGCCGACAAGTTGAAAGTGTCGCGATCGACGGTGTACACCTACATGGGGCTCGGATTAAAATATTTGAAGCCAGGCAACAGAACGACGCGTTTTCGACCGAAAGACGTCGAAGAGTTCGTTGCAAAGCTGGTTAAAGACGAGGGACAAAGGGCCCGCTGATAGGTTTTCGTTTTGCACCTTTTTTGCACCAAAGCCCCCCAGAACCCAAAACAACCACCTACGAATTAACGTAAGTGGTTGTTTTTAATGGTGAGCCCACTGGGAATCGAACCCAGGACCTACGGATTAAAAGTCCGATGATCGACGATTATTACTACATTACCTAAGTCCTATACCCACCTATATTTACCATTCATCCAATTTAATATCAATAACTTATGCTATTTTAACTTTGTAAATTGTTGTAAATTAATGTAAAGCACAATAGCGGTTGTCTTGCTGTAAATTTGCTGTATTTTATTAGCACCATAGCGAGCGGATCGCCACCGCCCGGCTCTGCCGAATAATCGTGCAAAAACGGGAGTTTCATAATGACTCAGCCCAAGGCACCCAAAGGATATATCCCGGTCAACGTCGAGGGAGACGTTGAAGTTTACATCTATCAGCCTACGGATCCCCGCATCAAATCGCCCAGTTGGTATATCTATTACTACTATAACAAGAAGATCCAGCGACAGAGCCTGAAGACCAAAAACCAGAAAGCCGCCCATCGACTCGCAAGGGAGACGGCTGAGAAGCTCAGTAGCGGCCAGGGCACCCTTCTCCAGCAGGTTCGAGCTAACCGCGACGCCACCTTCGCCCACCTGGTCGAACGCACGTTGACCGAGTATCCAAAGTGGACCGATACGACCAGAATTCGCATCGAAGCCCAGATGAAGATCGTAGTGGACTTCTTCGGTGAGGATCGCCCCGTGCAGCAGATCACGACGCCCGCAGTACAAGAGTTCCTCGGCTGGCTCAGGGCGCATGGCGGGCGCCGTCATAAAGATCGCAAAACGGGCCAACTCGCCGGCGCTGGCTGCAGCAACCAAACCTACAACCGCTACAAGAGCTACCTCTCGACCATCTTCAAGTTCGGCATTCGCTGCGGATATAATACGATCAACCCCGTTGAACTGATCGAGGCCGCGCCCGTCGTCATCGAGACCTACGAGGGCTTTCACGAGGACCAGCTCGGGCTCCTACTCACCCACTGCCCTCCCCATACCCGCCTCATTGCGACGATGCTGGCCGATACCGGCATGCGGCACCGCGAAGAGCTTGGCGCGATGACCCGCTCCTGGATCCACTTCGACGAGTCCCCCTTCCCCCGCATCGTCGTCCCGGGCGAAGCAGCAAAGAACAGAGTGCCCCGCACGTTACCAATGACCAAACGCGTCCAGGCCCTACTGCACGAGATCATGGAGAATGGATTGGTCTTCGATGTACGCACCGACACCAACGACAACGGCGGGGGCAAGGTCCGCGAATACCGCTGCCCCGCTCGGCACCGGATCGTCCCCTATACGTCGATACGCAAGAGCCTCAGTTCAGCAGGCCATCGAGCCGGCCTCGGCCATGTCCGGCCCCATGACCTCCGCCACACCTTCGTCACAAGAATGCTCGACCTTAGCGTCCCCATCGAGCAGGTCAACTACCTCGCCGGCCACAAGTCGATGGCGATGACCAAGCGTTATGACCATGCTAACGAGGAGCGCTACGGTGCGGCTATTGAGGCGTTGGATGCGGCGGGCAAGACCGGGAGTGCGGAGGCGTTAGCGGCGGCGAGATGGAAGCGGACTTAGCTTCGTTGGACCTCTGGAATAATTGAGGTGCGACGATAGAGAAAGAAAGCGGGACGGCTGTGAAGGCCGCCCCGCTTTAATGGGTTTTCTAAATGACGTAGTAAAGACGTAAGATAATACAAAATCTGGAACCGTCATTACGGCTCATTGCGACTGCTATTGGGGGTGTCTCCCGATCCAATATATTGATGCTGCTATCAATCGCTGGCATTCCCATAGCCGCCTTCCTCGAGGCTTAGGCGAGCATCGTACTTTTCAATAAACTCGGTGATGTCAGGGCGGTCCTCGGGCTCGAACCAACCTTCTGGCATAGAGTCAAAATAATCACCATCGGCGCTCCCGGAATCCACTATCAAGGGCGGTCCCGACAATTGCGGGCCCGTCCAAGTGTTCCCATCCGGATCCACCACAGATAATGAAGCTGTCAAGTCATGCCCCCTTGAGTATGCTCCATCTGCAGCAAGCTCACGAACATATTGCACTTCACCCAGCATCAGGTCATCCGTTACCAACTCCAGCAAGTCATCGTATTCATCCTCTTGATAATTCAACGTCGGCGTATCCATATACCGCCACGCCTGCCCCCACACCGTTAGAAATGCCTCCGCCCAATGTTCTACAAAAAACGCGTGTTCATCAGGATACTGCTCTCTTACCAACTTCAGGTAGCGTTGATTCCACCAAAACCACTGAAGCATCGCATGCTTGCCGGAACTGGCTCCTCCTGACTCTGGGTCGTGGGTCAAGTATAACCAGGCCAGCGAGTGACTATACTGAACCGTCTCTTCGAACAACATCCCGTAACCTTGATCTCCACTATCAAAGCTGTTGTTCGTGGAAACCGTGAATGCTGGATCATATGCTGAGAAACCCTCAGTGTAATGAGTGATTACACCTTCTTCAGGGGACCCGTTGAGGTACAGATTGCTGTAGGAGCCGTCCGAACCCCACTCGCCATCTCCGCTGTGAGGCGACAGTATACAGCCATCACAACCATCAGGTGGTCGCTTGTGGTTTTCGGTATCAAGGAGGATAGCTGAACGACTAATGCCTTGGAAATAGTCACTACTGTTGGGAGTAGTAAGGCCAGGTGGATCAAATTCGATAAGAGCACCACTCGGGGTTGCAGCCACAAGGTAATAATTCTCACGTCCCTCCGTTCGTTTCAATTCTCCATCGAGCCCGTGACCGACCTCATGTATGGTAAGCGCGAGGCCACTGAGGATGCTTTCCGCACTGGTCGGATCCACCCTCCACTGCTTGAGTCCAGCCACACCGTTATCCTCGTTTATTATCGCTTTCCCAGTGGGATACAGCGTCTCGAAAACATCATGGCAAAAACGGAGAGCCGCTTCGTAGTGTTCGTCTGAAAAACCACCTCCGTCGCCGGCTTCATCACCAGACCCCGCCTTTTTGCCCCCGCCACTATCGTCGTCTTCCGAGCGCCTATTATCATCATCTTGTTCTGCCTGTTGTTCTGCTTGTTCTTCCATGCGTCTCTGATGTTCTGCGCGACGAGTGCTGTGCCGACTTGCACGTCGGTATTCGTCGACGACCATACGAAAATATTCGCTTGCCCGATTCGGAATATCTTCTTCCATCAATCCTTCGAAGATGTTTGCGATCTCTCCGGTTGCATTCGCCCGCTCTGATTCATCCAGATCAGGCTCACCAACTTCCTCCCGTTCTTCGATAGTCAGGAGCAGATGCTCGATCAGAATCACTCCTTCATCTGAAAAAACTCCCTCTTCCAGTAGTTCCTCAATAACCTCAAGCGCCTCAGGATTAGGGGGGGGGGGCGGCCCCAACAGAGTTGGCATGTGACCACCACGGTTGGGTGGACGCATATCACCAAAATTATTATCACCACGGGTACCACCTTCGTGGTGCCGCGCATCCGCAGAATTTAGCCCGATCAAAAACAGCACCGCGACCACCGTTATTCTACATACAACAGACATACAATATTCTCCCGGATTGAATTGGACAGAAATTATTTTGACAAATACCGCAATCTCAAAGTAGGCTCCGCATTTAAAATGGCAACCTCTTTGTGCGAATACTGTGATGCATATCACAGGTAGAGTGCTTTCGACGACCCGTGAAGCAGGCCAACCACCTCGCCGGCCACAAGTCGATGGGAATGACCAAGCGTTACGACCATGCTAATGAGGAGCGATACGGCGGAGCTATCGAGGCGTTAGACGAGGCGGGCAAAACAGGCAAAGCTGAGGCGCTCGCGGCGGCGAGGGGGAAGCAGACTGAATAACTGACCGGATTGCAATCAAAACTGCCTGCTACGTCCAGTATGGCCGCCGCCTATCCCCACGATACTCGCTATTTCTATCGCCGTTACCAGGGCGAACGAGAGTGTAGCCAGGTATAGAACAATGCGAAATCATCTATACGTTTAGCCAATACGCGGGTGATCACGTATCGACCCAAATCAACCCGTATCGATACTTTTTAATAGATAATTAATAGATCGGCCCGCCCGCAACTTGGGGCGGGCCGAGTTAGTTCATCCCTCGCCCCACGCATCTACCGCCGCCTGGCCCAATATACACGCCATCGCTATCGCCGCTATCGGCCAGGTGATCTCCACCGCCCCGGTGGCCGCTGCGGCACCGGTTACGGCGGTCACGCCGAATTTGTGTTTGGCAGCCTCACTAATTATTGCTCTAATTTCATCAATGGTAGCCGACGTGTGAAAACTTGATGTTTAAAAGATTTTCTCACACAACCGCACTGGGCTAATTCTTAGGACTTGAAACCCGATAACGTACTAATTTCCAGGTTTTATGTGCCCGCGTGATTTGCATCACTAATAATTTACACGTTGCCTATTATTTTCTAACTTGTCATTTAGTTTTTCGTTTTTCTTCTTTCTCACACGTCTTTCTGGAGGTTTCGTGATGCAAAAATCACGTCTGATTTTGGTGGCCTTTTCGGCCATGTTTTGCGCAGCAAGTGCAACTCAGGCCGCAACCTGGGTACCACTTGATACAGTAGCTGAAGATGCTCCTTTAGTGCGGACGAATCATGATGACAGTGAAGATGGCAGTAACAGTGCCGTTATATGTAATACCCCGCCGTATAAGGAAGGCGGAGGTATCAAGGGCGGCGGTAGACGAATCGGTTTCATTGGGAAAAATGGCAAATGCAAGACCGTTGGAAGAGGCACTACGGTTAGGAAATTCGAAGAAGACATCATGGTCCTTCTTGACGATCATCATGTCCCAGGCTCCACCTATGAACCAGCCACAATGGAGGGCTATCACGACGAAATAGGTCCAGGTGGCCCCGCTCCCGTGGATCTTGCTCTCCTCGCCAGTTGCCTTGAAGAAGATGGATCAACTGCTCCGATGTTGGAACGAGTCACGAATTGCGCCACTACAATGTTTCCCGGCCACGACCCGAACGAGGACGTCCCTGGGCCGTAATAATCATGGTTCCTGGGAACCCAGGGGTCTCCATCAGCAATGCTAAAAGTCAGGATTGTGTTCAATCCAGTCAAAACCTTTTAAATGAGGCACTTGACAAAAAATTAGGGGCTTGGTTCACACTTATTGGTGAATTCTGACTCTTTGACCCCTCGCTATGACGCGGCCCCACATGCTTTGTGTTTTCTGCAAGGCATGTGGGGCTTCTTTTTTCGCTGGCCCGCCCGCAACTTGGGGCGGGCCGAGTTAGTTCATCCCTCGCCCCACGCATCTACCGCCGCCTGGCCCAATATACACGCCATCGCTATCGCCGCTATCGGCCAGGTGATCTCCATCATGATTCCCTGACCGCCCCCGCCGCTTGGATGCGACGGGGGTGTTTTGTATACTGTCGGGGTAGTGACATTGGCGGGCAAGAATTATTTCCATCAATCAGCCGTCATCCTCAATCCGAGGGTGATGGCATTGACCGATTCTGTCTGGTTAGTCAACACAAGGAGATACATGAAAATGAAACTTACACGAGTAGTACGCCACCGATTATGGTTAGTTAGTTTAGTTACCGCCTCTGCATTAGGCTGCGGGAATGACGTACTCGCAGAACGCGATGCCATTGTGGTGATTCCAGGCACTATGGTTGAGCCAGACGCGGCGCCCCCACCCGAAATGGACAGCGATGTTCTCATCGACGGTACGGATTCCCCGGCGTTCGATTGGTACCCATGCAATGGCAATACCGACGGTTACGATGCCGTGGTGAAAAAAATAGAAGACAGATGGCGGGTCACGAGCGGAGAAACGTCTGTCTGGACCGGTGCCGATATGATAACCGCCGTCCAGGAAGCTTATGCAACCCTCGACCAGGACCGAGAGTACAAACAGAGCGTCTTGGTAATGGGTGATGGGACCATACCAGCCGACACCCGGTCACTGCGTATTCCCAGCTACACGGTATTCAATATGTGCGGTACCATCAATGTGGTCGGTGAGGCGCCCGCCGGTGACTGGGCAGCCATTTATGTACGTCCTGGCAGCCATATCGACATTCCAAATATCAGAATCACTGGTACGCCAAAATACGGCATGTTTTTTCGCAGTGTGAGCCATCTACATATTGGTAAGGCTATCCTCGATTTGGAACCAGAATCAGGGCTTGGTATTCGCATCGATAACAACCCGTCCTCGGAGCCCGATGGTCGAGTCAATGAAATTGTAATTGATCGTGTATCAGTCTCCTATTCCGGCGGGCACGGTGTAGAAACTTACGGTGTGGATGGCCTAACAATTGGTGAGTTTATTGGCGACCATACGGCGAACGCGGGGCTTCTTCTCAATAACTCAGTCAATGTCCAGATCGGCAGTGTCGTATGCAATGAGTGCGCATACTTGAGTACTTACGCCGCATTTAGAGTTGCTAACTCGAACGGCAAAATTGGCGACGACTGGCCGACTGGAAATGTTCATGTTGGCAGTGTTTACGCCCGAGGCGGCGGGCGGGGTATTTTCTCGGTCTCGGCAAGCGGCGGTCTTACAATCGATTCGATTGACCTCGGTGACCATGATAACACTCCGATCTTACTACAAAACGCCTACAACACGACCATTGCAGCGTCATCGGGAACTGTCTCGAGCGGCGATACCGCGGAGTCCCTGAGAATTGTATTAAGCAACGCTTCCACCAATACCGGCGCTGGAAATAATTATGCAACATCCTACAACGTAACCCTTCAAAACCTCACCCTTCGCGATGGCGTCTACATAAAAGAAGACTATTGCGATTTTGAGGGCCAGGGTGATCGCAACAACCGCGTTACTAATATCACTGGCGGCACTGTGGACATGTGCTACGAGTGACAGTTGAGTTCAGATGGCGGACAGTTGCGAAGGTCAATGTCTTGGCTCAAGTGGCCGTTCCGCATTACGAACAAATGATCCTGAGCCGGACCTAATAATTGGCCCAGTTAGGGTGTGAGTATTTTGGTATGTATAAAGTCTTCCGGGCTTAGAAAGTCGAGTCGACTATGGGGTATTTCTCGATTGTAATGTTGGCGCCAATCCGCGATGACCACTCGTGCATAGCACGTACGTTGAATGTCCGTGTGATGAAGATTTCCTTTTTTGCCCTTCTTTAAAGTCAGCACCTCAGAAACACAAGCCCGACTTATTTTGTAGACCGATGGTCAATTCGCTGAGTGAAAGACTCAGTGGGTCGATCTTGACGACATCGGTAACACTAAATCATGGCCCAGGCTTAAGCCCGCGCCCGATGCCTTTTCTGTTCCAAGCGCCGAACTTACCGTCGTCGGATATACAAGAGGTAGGCACTGACGGAACCGACAGAAGGGCTTTTGTCAGTTCTGTCGGCTCGTTGACAGTGGAATACGTGGATCTGTTTACAAATTGATTTTATGGAGAATCGATTGGTCTTAGATGTGCGCACCGACACCAATGGCAACTAAGGGGGCAAGGTACGCTAATACCGCTGTCCCGCTCAGCACCGGATCGTCCCCTATACGTCGATACGCAAGAGCCTCAGTTCAGCAGGCCATCGAGCCGGCCTCGGCCATGTCCGGCCCCATGACTTGCGCCATACCTTCGTCACTCGCCTACTCGACCTCGGCGTCCCCATCGAGCAGGTCAACTACCTCGCCGGCCACAAGTCGATGGCGATGACCAAGCGTTATGACCATGCGAACGAAGAGCGCTACGGTGCAGCTATAGAAGCGTTGGATGCAGCGGGTAAGACGGGCAGTGCGGAGGCGTTGGCGGCGGCGAGGTGGAAGCGGACGGACTAACTGTCCGGATCGAGATCGAAACGCCCCCTGCCCCGCTTTGCTCTGGCCAATGATATACGCCGCGGCCACAATAGCCACAGGCATGGTGATCTATACCATCCCCGTAACCGCTGCTGCACCCGCTGCTATCTGCACGGAATTGTTTGGTGAATGGAGATTCTATATGTTACCCCACCTACCAGCCAACTTGTACACTACGAGGTGGCCTATCGTAACCCTT
>JACLAC010017637.1_pt1 | contig 11720 bp, 8 predicted proteins | sample 8027881 | NCBI WGS metagenome assembly JACLAC01 (sample SAMN15725517, study PRJNA655200) | protist metagenome | isolation source: fluorescence activated cell sorting (FACS) single amplified genomes of... | place: Spain: Blaines Bay Microbial Observatory, Mediterranean Sea | collected 2016-01-19 | reverse complement strand
TAAGATCGTGTGTTATATAAAGAATTGATATCTGATGATTTAAATTTAAACTTTTTAGCTGGGCTAAAATATCAGTCCTCAATGAGGCATCTATCATTGAAACTGGTTCATCTGCAATAATTATTTCAGGCTTACACAAAAGGCAACGTGCTAGCATTAGTCGCTGACGTTGACCACCACTTAATTGATGAGGGAATCTACCAAGAGTTTCTCGAGGTTCTAAACCAACTGAATCCAGTGCTGAGCAAATTTCATCAGAATACTTACTTTTTGGTAGTTTAGGATTAAATTTAATGAGTGGGTAAGTTAATACCCGATCAATTTTGTAGAAGGGGTTAAAAGACGCAAATGGGTCCTGATAGATAGGCTGGACCTTGCGTATAAATTCGTTTCTATCATTTTTAGAAAACTGATTAATATCTTTACCACGATAAGTAACTTTACCTTTTGTTGGACCCAGAAACCCAAGAATGAGTAAAGCAAGAGTAGTTTTTCCACTACCGCTTTCACCAACTATACCTGTAAAGGAGGTTTTATTGACACCAATATCAAATGAAATATCTGTCAGTGCATGGTGGTGCTGACGGTTCCAGAATGGGCCTGAAGAAAAGGTTTTAGAAAGTTGTTGAATTTCAAGCATTTTGGAAATCGAATTTTGGTAAACTATTAATCAAGTGTTGGGTGTAATTATTTTTTGGATTGTGAATAATTTCCTCTACGCTACCAAACTCGACAATCCGCCCCTCATAAAGAACAACTACATCATCACAAAACTGTGTGATAAGTCCTAAATCGTGCCCAATAAGAATCATTCCGCACTTTAGGTTTTGCTGAATTTTTTTGAGTGTTTTCATAACCTGCTTTTGAACAACCACATCAAGCGCGCTTGTCGGCTCATCTGCAATGATTAGTTTAGGGTTATGAGAAATTGCCATTGCCATTGTGACTCTTTGCTTCATTCCTCCGCTTAGCTGATGTGGGTACTTATCAGCAACATTTCCATCTAAGCCAACTTGATTCAGTAAGTTTGTTATCTTTTGATTTTTAAGAGTTAAATCTTTTTCCTGAAATGCAAGACTATCAAGTAATTGATCCTTAATTTTCAGGACTGGATTCAATGAATTCATTGCTGCCTGAGGTATCAGTGACATGTCACTCGCACGAAGTTGATTCAATTGAAAATCAGACAAACTATTAATGGGTTTCTTATCAAAGATAATATTTCCAGAGGTAATATCGCCGTTGTCAGGAAGTATTGAGAGAATAGTATTTGCTAGTGTCGATTTTCCACTGCCCGACTCCCCAATAAGTCCAACAATTTGATTCTGTGATATCTTCAGAGAAATTTTGTTCAATGCTGTAATTTTTCTGCCATCTTTTTCAAATTCAACAGTCAAATTATCAATTTCCAATACGTTTTCTGTCGTAATTCTTTTACCCGGATTTATTTGATTGCCTAATCTCCTTTTCTTGGAATTCAACATTGATAATTTTGGGTTCGAATATTTGTCAAGTCCCAACGAAATTAAGAATAAGCTAACAAATATTAAAGATATTATTGCTATCGGTGGCCCCCACCACCACCATTGACCTCTAAGAATTGCGCTATAGCGCCTTGCCCAATAAATCGTGGTGCCAAGGGTATGGTCATCCTGAGTTCCAAGACCGAGTGATTCTAGTCCGACAGTTGCTAAAATAGCACCCGTGATTGAGGCAACTAAACAAGCTGCGATGTAGGGTAGTAGATTCGGTAATATTTCAAAAAATATGATTTGAAAATTGTTGAGGCCGTTTGCTCTTGCTATCTTAATGTAGTTGTTTTCGCGGATTGTGAGAACCTGTGACCGGATAGTTCTTGTTGGGTGCATCCATGCAATACATGCTATGGTAAGACCCATTAATTCAACGGTCATTGTTTCAACATTGGTCGCAATAATAATAAGTATAGCAATACCTGGTACTGTCATCAAAGAATCAGATGTAATTCTTATCAAGGTATCAACGTTTCCACCAATATAACCTGATAATAATCCTAAAAATAAGCCAATGAAAATTCCGAAAAAACCTGCAATGACAGCAATTTTTATAGTTTGAGGTATCGAGTAAATTGTTACCGATAGCATATCACGGCCTTGAGAATCAGAACCTAAAATTAACTCGTTCGAAGGTGGCTGTGACGGCATAACTGAAGCAACTTCATAATTAGAAACATCAATGAATATTGGTCCAAGGTAACCGAACAAAATTATGGAAGAAAGTAGTGTCAACCCACTTATCAGACTTAATGGGATTTTATTCATGTTTAATTGGTATACTTAATTCTTGGGTCAATAAGTGGGTAAAGAAGGTCAATCAAAAATAGACAAACTCCTAATGATAATATTAAAATATAAACTATTCCTTGAATAACAAAATAATCCTTCCCTGCAATCGCAGCAAACAGTATCGATCCAATACCCGGATAACTGAAAATGATCTCTACTAAAACTGCACCTCCTATGACTGTTCCCAATGTGAGAGCTAGGTTTGTAAACTGGGGTAAAAGCGCATTACGCATACAATACCATACAAAAATTCGTGAAGTACTCACTCCCCTTGATTTTGCAAAAAGAATGTAGTCATCTCCCTGCACACTGATCATCATTGCCCGCATTGATAGTACCCAGGCCCCCAAACTTCCAAAAACCAGTGAGATCGATGGCAACACCGCGTGATAGGCAATATCAATTGCACTTTCTAAGTCATAATCAACAATAAGTAATGGTGAATATCCACCTCCAGCAGGAAAAACCGCCCAAACTACTGAGAATAGAAATAGAAGGATGATACCCAGAAGAAAAAATGGAATTGTTGAAGTTAACATGAATGGAATGACTAAAACATGAAACCATTTAGGGCATGATGGCCAAGCTATTATAGCTCCAATAATTGTACCTAGAAGAAATGTAATTATTGTTGACACAACTAATAAACCAATTGTCCATGGTAAAGCACTTATTAATTGAGTTGCTACAGTTTCAGGGAAATTTACAAGTGACACCCCTAGATTGAATGTAGCTAGATCTTTTAGGTAGTTAACATACTGTATCAAATATGGTTGGTCTAAACCGAATTTCTTTCTGTAGATCTTCGCCATTTCCTCAACATCAACGCTGACTGTCCCTGAAATAGCAATTTTTGTTGAAAGAGCAGCTTCAATTGGATCTCCAGGAATCATTCTTGGAATCACAAAATTGATTGTTACTGCAATAAAGATAATCAGAATTGATTGGAATAATCTAATTAGAACATAGTTCAAATTCATTGAGATAATCTCATCAATTCCCCTTAATTTCTTAATATATATTAAAGCCAGCAGTCTTTGAACTGCTGGCAATTATACTTATCTAGGTTGAATATTGTGAACAATTAAGTTCCAAGCTTCCCAGCACGGGTAAGGTGCCGCGTATGGATTATCCCCACCTGGCCAATTCGTCCAGTACTTTTCATTGTAGACAACTACATGAAGTTCCTCTAAGAGCATAATTTCAGGCATGTCTCTCAAATAAATGTCAACAGCTTGATTGACTAAGCTCTTATACTTTTCATCATCAAGTGATCCAGGAATTTTTTCCAGTTGATCCATAATTTTATCGTATTCCTCATTACGATATCTTGAGCACGCAATAGGGCTATTACACTTGTTATCGGCAGACATTTTGGAGTGTAGATCTTTCAATGTTTGGTACGGTTCACCTAGGCTTCCACAGTGAACCATGAACATTGTTTCGAAATTACCAACTTTGAGATCATCTACCCAAACACTCGAAGCTTCTGGCTCTAATACTGCGCTCGCATCAAATCCGGCCTTCTTGAGTTGTACACTCATTGGTGGTGCAAGAGGCGCAAGCCATTGAGGTGTCCTCAGTGGTACCTTTAGTGTTTTTCCATTCTTAGACCACAGACCCTTACCGTTCTTTTCATAACCAGCAGCTTTCATATGCTTTGCTACCAACTGATGGTCAGTTTTATCCCGGTCATATTTATCAATGATCTTCTGAGTAGTCGGCGTTATCCAACGACCAGACATGTAAGAAGAATATGGTAAAACAACTGGATAGTTCGCGTTTTCGTAACCTATGGTTGATAACTGTTTGCGGTCAATTGCATAATTAATCGCTAATCTAACATCTCTATTATTCCATGGCTCTTTAGCTAAATTCATAAATAAGACGTAGCCACATCCATCAGCTGCGCCCCAAACAGGTCCCTTACGATTCCAAGAACGGATGTTCTCATTTCTACTAGTTGCTGCCTTGAAGGAACCTGGTTGCAGAGGATGACCACTATCAACATTGTCTGCAATAATCATTTGAGCCATCGATTCATCGCCGCCCACTGAGACTAAGATGATGCGCTCAGGGGCAGGATTGTCCATGAAGCCAGTTTCAGTTCCCCACCAGTCATCCCTGCGATCAAAGATATATTGCTGTGCATTTGAACTCACCAAAGTGTATGCACCAGTTCCTATTGGCCACGACTTATCCAAATCATAATTTGTAAATGTTTTTGGGTCTTTATCGCCCCAGATATGTGATGGAAGAATCACTTGATGATTTTCATGCCCCAAAGCCAGGTTCATATGAAACCATCTTGGCCCAGGCTTATTTAAATTGATCTGAACCGTTAAGTCATCGACACATACCACATCTTTTAACCACTCTTGATAAATATAAGCATAATTAAGATCAGAGTTGTCACGTAACATCTCGAGAGTGAATTTTACATCAGTACATGTGAATGAAACACCATCTGACCACTTAACACCTGGTCGAAGATTAACCGTCACAGTGGTGTAATCTTCGTTGTATTCAAATCCAGTAGCTTGCCAAGGTACCAATTCCCCTGTGTTGAGATTTGTATACATAAGCGCTTCATAAACGGTCTTGTGGCCTATTTCACGCTGGTTTTTGTTGCCTATCTGATAAATATGCCAATTTTCAGAATTTTTCAGGGGCCCAGTCGTGTCACTCCATGGAGTAACTACTAATGTTTTTTCTCTCGGAACTTTCTCTATCGCATGGAGATTTTGCGCAAATACAAAGCATATTCCCAATATAACAAGTAAAACTTTGAGGATGGATTTTTGGCACACATAGCCTCCTTATAGGTTTATTTACTACCATTTATCATGAGCTGTAAAGCGTTCACGAATGATTCATGCCAAACATTTATTTCATAGGCAATCTCCAATAACTAACTTTCTTTAAAAAATAAAATTTGCAATATACTAACAATTTTCTGAGTTACCACTTTCAAATGATTTATACATAGCACTTAGTACCTGAACTGTTTTAAGTCCCACAATCTCATTTCCAGAATTACGAGCACTTGCACCCCGACAAATTTCTACAAATCTGTTAATTGCTTCTTTTGTTGAATAGGCTCCATATCCTCCCCCCTTGTCAATTTGATGGGTTAAGTCTGTGCCATTCAAACAGTTTAAAACCATTCTTTCTCTACCAAACTCAACATCCAATAGAAACATGCCTTCGGTACCATAGATCCTTAAATCTAATTGAGGTGGTTTTCCCTTAGGGAGTCCTGCTGCTCCAGAGACAACAGCTTTTGCCCCACCGTTAAAATCTATGAGCATAGCATCATAGTAATCAACACCCGTTGTGGAGTTGCTGCACATTGCTCTCACTGATTTTGGCTCGAGATCACTCACAAAAAAAAGTGCGGCGAGTGCGTGTGAAAGTTGTCCCCAGCCATAACCACCAGCTCTCTGTGGATCAGCCCATGTAGATGGAGGTGGGCGATAAAGGTGATTTTCAGTCTCGAGCATTGGTTCACCACCAAATAAGTCCATCAGTGCAGATGACATGTGGAGCACTACATGCTTGATTTCACCAGCTTTTCGGGCTTTAAACCAATCAGCAGCTTGTTCCATATAATGGGTATAATTTAACCCATATGGTGTCATTACAGATTTAGATGTTTTTTCTGCTAATTTTACAATCTGTTTGGCGTCGTTTAGATTTGTTGTCATCGGTTTTTCAACCATTACATGACAACCATTTTCTAAAGCTACTCTTGAATGCTCAGCATGTTCTACATGTGGAGAAGCTACTACTACTCCGTCTAAATTATGTTTATAAATTTCAGAATGATTTTCAGATCCATGTTCTATCTTAAATTTTGATTGAATATCTTTAAGTTCTGCTTTTCCTAGTCGAGATATGGCAACTAGTTCTACACTTTTATTTTCAAGCAGGTGTGGTATGTGAAATTGACAAGCCCACCACCCAGCTCCAACTAAACCAATCCGGGCTACTTCTTTCATATTTATTCATTATGAGATAAGGTTTGTTTTCCTATTTCTGTCAAGGGTAAATGCAATAATAAAATTTATCTTAATGATCGCAATTAATATTGAATTTGCTTTAAATTAAGTTCTTCCCTATTCAGGCGCAAACCCCATCCAGGTTCATCACTAAGTCTTATACGACCATTTTTCGGTAAAATCTCATTTTCAAACATGTTCCCAAAAACAGCAGGAAAACTAAGACAGTCTGAGCTGGTATTCAAGTATTCACAGAAAGGACAGTGCGGTTGGGTGATCACGAATTGATAGCTGTAAGCGCCACTGCCATGCGGAACTACTGGGATGTCGTAGGCAGCTGCCAATGCAGAAATGCGTAATAATTCGGTAAGGCCACCACACCACATCACATCTGGTTGTAGAATATCAACTGCGCGTGATTCGATCAGCTTACGGAAACCATATCGGGTATATTCATGCTCTCCAGTTGTCCAACGAACCCATGGCACACGTTCCTTCAAAATGCGATGTCCATCAAAGTCATGTGGCTGAAGAACTTCCTCAAACCAATAAAGTTTTACGTCTTTCATCGCCTCAGCAAGCTCAACCGCGTAAGGAACATCGAGGGACATCCAACAATCGGCCATTAGCAGAAAGTCCTCACCAACTTTTTGTCGCATGTCAAAAAATTTGTCTCGGTTCTTTCGTATACCATCTAAACGGTCTACGGGCCCATATGAAAGAGGCATTTTCCCGCCAATAAAGCCATTTTCTTTTGCAATGTCTGGACGAATGCCTGTGCAGTAAAGAGGAACTTCGTCTCGCACAGCACCCCCAATCATTTGATAAACAGGCTCACCGCGAAGCAAACCCAGTAAATCCCACAACGCCACATCAACTACACTCAACGCCCAAAGAGGAAGCCCCTTGCCACCATAAAATAAACTAGAGCGATACATTTGATCCCACATCTGATTCAGACTTCTGGGATCTTGGCCAATCAGAAACCTCTTAAAATGTTTTTCAATAATGTAGCATGCTGGAGCTCCACCTTGCCCTGCACTAATTCCAATGGTTCCATCATCAGATTCAATCTCCACAACAATACTATTCATCACATTGATACCAAAGCTGGTACGAGATGCCTTATAGTTTGAGTAGCCAGACATTGGTGTGGATATCAAAGAATCAACAAGCCAGTGGCCGGTTTCGCGATCATGATAATCACCTCCCGAACCTTTCTGGTCCAAAACGTAGGCGCGTACATCTTTAATTTTTGGGAATTTCATCATCAAATCCTTTAATTGGTTATCTAAGATTAAGTATACTTACTAAAAGAATCAGAATTAGTATCAGATACAACCTGCAGTTGGTGTAAATGATTCACTCAAGCAAAAATAATTATCAAGAGCTTGGTATTAACCAGGGAATCAAGTAAGAGCAACATTTCACGACCATATATCTGCTCAAATGGCGAACTAGCACCTATTGTATCCTTAGCAATACAATCTCTGATCTCAACGTTACAAATCTGAAAAAACAGCCAACTTAAAAACAAAGAAATAAATAGAGGTAATATGATTTAAAATAGAGAATGAAATCATAACAAAGATTGTAAGGAAAGATTTCTTACAAATTTTACCTCGTTAAATATGAAAAAGGTGGTTAACTATAAAGTGATGTCAGAAATTTTTGGTATTGAAGCAATCAAATTCTGAGTATATTCATGTTGAGGATCTCTAAGAACATTGTCTACTGAACCAGTCTCAACAATTTCACCTTTTTTCATAATAATTATATCATCAGCTGAATAGTAAGCGGTGGTTAAATCATGAGTAATATAAATAATTGAAATCTTATTTTCTTGTTTAAGTTTAATAAACATGTTGACGATTGAAATTCTTAGTGACGCATCTAGCATTGATACAGGTTCATCTGCAATAATAAGTGAGGGTTTGGAAATTAAGGCTCTAGCAACTGCAATACGTTGAGCTTGACCTCCAGAAAGTTCATTCGGATATCTTGATTTAACTTCATTAAAAGTAAGCCCTACTTTGGATAAAACATCATTGATATATATATCATAAGAATCTGCATCACCAATGTTGAAGTTGCGATATGTTTCTAACAGATATGATTCTATTTTCTTTAATGGACTAAATGAAGAAAAGGGATCTTGAAAGACAGGTTGAATCTCCCTGAGAAGCCAGTTTCTCTTTTCTTTCTTTGGAATTTGATTTATATCTCTTCCCTTAAAGTGAATAGAACCAGAAGAAAGTTTTTCCAAACCAAGAATTAATTTTGCTACGGTACTTTTGCCACTTCCACTTTCTCCAGCAATCGCAAGAATTGAAGGTTGGTCATTATTTATTTGAAATGATACGTTATGAACAGCCCTTAGTATTTCATTTTTAAATCCATTCCTAATTGAAAAATATTTATAAAGATTTTTTACATCTAATAGATTATTCATCAACAATTACCCATTATCAAAAAAAACTAAAAAAAGTATAACAAAGTTTATTATTAAATTTACTAATTTAAATTGTGGCAAGCAACTTTATGGTTTTCTTTTTTAAGAACTAATTGTGGTTCAATTTTTTTGCACTGAGCGGTCGCAATCGGACAACGAAGATGAAAGCGGCAACCCTCAGGCGGGTTATCCAATGCTGGAGGCCTTCCAGGAATCGTTACAATAGATTTCTTTGAATCAAAGGAAGGTAATGAATTAATGAGGTATTTTGTATACGGATGCAAAGGATTGTTAATTATTGTTTTCTTGTCACTTTCTTCGACTAATTTACCAGCATAGAGAACCCCAATAACATTTGAAAAATTCGCATGAACACCTAAGTCATGTGTTATTAGAACAATTGTACATTTTTTTTTACTTTGAATCTGTTTTAGTAGGTTTATAACGTTTTTTTGGACAACAACATCTAAGGCTGTAGTGGGTTCATCTGCAAACACAATTTCTGGGGATAATATCGTTGAAAGTGCAATCGTTACACGTTGCCTCATTCCACCAGATAATTGGTGAGGGTATGATTGTAATACATTTTCGGATAAACCTAAATCTCTTATGTAACTCTTACTAATGTCATACGAATCACTTTTAGAAATTTTACTGTTAGTAAGTAAAAAGTCATGAAAAGTAGATTTAATTTTTCGAACAGGATTTAAGACATTCATCGATCCTTGTGGAATGTAGGATAGTTCACTCCATTTTAATGAATCGACTTCATCTTTCGATATAACTTTTTCATTTTTCTCAAAAGAAAATTTAACAAAACCTTCATCTATCATTAATGGATTTTTATGAGCTCCCATCATGACTTTGAGGAGAGTCGTTTTACCACAGCCTGATTCGCCAGCTATTCCGTAACTTTCACCCTTTTTGATATTTAAGTTTATATCATCGACAGCTTTAACAGTTCTTCGTACACCAAATGAATTAGTTTTATAATATGCTTTTAAGTTTTTGACTGTAACAATATCTAGCATAAATTTTTAATCTTTGTAGGTAATGCGTTCTAAGCGAGATCTAGGATCGAGATAACTGCTTGTGCTTATTGAGACTAAGTACAATCCAATTACGATCAAAATTGATGCGATTATTGGTGCAGTTACTATCCAAACCCTATTTGATAAAAGCGCTTGATAGTAGTTTGCCCAATATATCATTGTTCCCAATGTTTGGGCACCTAGATCTCCTAAACCTAGTATGGCGAGTGTTACCTCAAATGAAATGGCAAAAAGGATTCCACTCACACAATCGGCTAATAAAAAGGGAATCAAAAATGGAAGATGCTCCTTCGTTACTATCTTAAATGAACTCATCCCTGAATAGACACCAGTAAAAGTAAACTCTCTTTCTCTCAGGCTTAATATTTGAGAACGATACCGTTTAGAGGGCGGAGCCCAATCAAGTATCCCAAGAAGAAAACCAATTGTAAAAATTGAAATTTCTCCTCTTAATATTGCACATATCAGTATTAGCAAGGGTAATCTAGGAATTACCATTAAACTATCAACAATTGTTGATGATATCCTATCGAATGTTCCACCTATATATCCCGACATTAACCCCACGATTACACCAATACCTCTACCAATAAATACCGCAATAAGGGCAATAATTAACGAATTTCTGATAGCATATGTCATCATCCAGAATATATCTTGTCCGTTTGAGTTTGTACCCAATATATATTCAACTGATGGTGGTTTATTTCTTTTGACAACTCTTTTATCATCTGGTTCATAGGGTGAAATAAATGAAAGCAAAGCAAATACAATAGTAATTAACAGTATTATACTCCCAATTTTAAATGAAGAATGATACTTTAATAAGTCCAAAAAAATTGTCATAATTTATTTAAGTTTAATTCTCGGGTCAAACAATGGGTAGGTAAGATCTATGATAAGTGAAATAGTAGCTATCCCAATAATTGATAATAAGGTTATCCCCATAATCAAATTGTAATCAGCTGAAACGATAGCTCGATAAATTGTATATCCTAATCCCGGGTAGCTAAATACGACCTCCGTAATAAGTGCTCCTTCAAAAATTGTAGCAAGTGAAAAACCCAAGTCTGTTATCTGAGGTAGCATCGTGTTTTTCATTGCATATTTATTAATAATTTTTCTATCCGGTATAGATGCTAATTTTGCAAATTCGACATAATCACTTCGCACTTCAACTTTTGTTAGTGCTTTTGCAAAGATAAATCGCAGTGAAACTGCTGTGATGATTACAGAAACGGCAGGTAAAAATCCGTGTTCAATGATGCTAAAAAAATACTTCAGGGTAAAACTTGGATCACCTTTAGCACCACCAACGAGTGGAAATATCGGCATGTAGAAAGCAAAGAACATTAACAAGACAAATGCGACGACATAATAGGGTATTGGGTATATTAGAATGAAAAAGTTTTCGAGTAGTTTTGCCCACCATCGATTTTCGTAATATCCGCACCATGTGCCAAGAACTAATCCAATAATCCAAGACAAAATTATTGAAACTGATAATAAACCAACTGTCCAATGCAATGAGTTGTTAATTATTTCATTAACTGTCATTGGAAACGAAGAAAATGATGGACCTAAATCCCAGACAATAATTCTTTTCCAAAAATTAATGTATTGATCAGTTATTGTTCCATCAAGTCCGTACAAGTCCTGTAAAGATTTTCTCAGTGAGATCACTCCTTCAGGACTCATCTCCTGAAATGCTAAAGCCCTGTTTAAAGCTACATCTACAGGATTTATTGGAGATAATCTTGGGATAAGAAACGTAATTGTCACTCCAAAAAAAACTACTAATAGCCATTGAACAAAACGCGGACCCACATAATTTACAAAGAAATTCAAATTTTCTCCGATCGCTTCAATTTCCTTGAAGAACCTATTTTTT
>JACLAC010002752.1_pt1 | contig 11721 bp, 6 predicted proteins | sample 8027881 | NCBI WGS metagenome assembly JACLAC01 (sample SAMN15725517, study PRJNA655200) | protist metagenome | isolation source: fluorescence activated cell sorting (FACS) single amplified genomes of... | place: Spain: Blaines Bay Microbial Observatory, Mediterranean Sea | collected 2016-01-19 | reverse complement strand
AATTTAAGGTTAAGGTAAAAATTACTTTAAGATGGAGATAGCACTACCATATCCAAGGATTCCATTATATTATTCTAGAATTATATCATAGTACTAGCGATCTTTTTTTATTTACTAAATCCACACTAAAATCCATCCTGGAAACTAATTTAAATTACATCAGCACATCCAAAAAGAATGCATCGCAAAAAAGTCAGAAGGGTTCTGTTAATTATAATAACAGCTACACAGCACTACACATATATATTTTACCGCGAAGCTTCTTCCGTAAACACAGAAAAAACACTATATACCAAGATACGGGGTAAATACGAAATACGTATCTATATTGATATATATATATATATATACATATAAAAGAATATTAAAAACATAGAACATTTTAATTATAACATTATTTATATAACAAATTATCTATCAATATAGTATACACAACATACAAAAGAACGAGATGAGTGAACGTAACTTACGTAATACTTTTCATTCAACTGCATCGGGAACATCAACCACCAAAGCATATGAACCATTAGCAGAATCGCCAACTTCAAATTCGGCAGAAAATCATGATAATGATCTTCAAAGTAATGCAAAAGGGGATAAATCGCTTCTTTGGGTTCTTCTTGCGATAGTGACGGCCATTCCGACGGCTGTATTGACATTGTTTGCAACCTTTGATTTCAATTTAGGCAAAGATCCAGTGACCAAAGAATGTCGTACGACAATTCAACCAGTTTTACATTGGAATTTAGAATTACCCACGATCATATATCTAATATGCATTTTAGCATTACTTTGGATTGTATTTACTTCGAAATCTAATACAACCAAGAAAGATCATAGGCATTCAGAAATCTTCATCGCAGCCCAATTACTAAGTACATTTTTAATGTCATCTATGTTCATTAAAGAAAAAGCATTTAAGGGTATCATATATGGAACCTTCAGTTTATTCTTAAATTCATTCTTCAACTATGAGTACCAACAGAATGCAATGGAAATAATTTTTCCATGTATTAAAAAAAAAGACGATATTGAAACAGCTATCAGAGACATCGAGAGTTTGGAAGTCAATAGCAATAGACGATCTTCGTTTGATGCGTCGTTTGTGCCACCAACGAATGTGCCAACAGCGACAAAGATCAAAAATGTTTTGCTAGTGCTAAAAAAAGGAATTATCTTGATTTTTTCGCTTGGCGCTGGAATCATATTTTCACTACTTGGTTATAACTCTGTTATATGCGTAACAGATACGAAAGAAATCAATTTCGTTTTAGCTGTATCATTTTGCATTATTAATTTATTCATGTACGCTTCAGCTCGTGTGGGTGGAATGACTAAATTATGTGACACCATTTTACAGTTTGGTAGATTATTATTGGCTACAAACAATACTGAACGTACAGAAATTTTATATACAAATTTCCTCCCCTTATCAAAAACTGCTTTTAAAGATTCAAGAAAAGACTCAATAAGTAATACTACAGCATCGTCGGGATGTGCTTGGACAGTAAATGCTACTAGTTATTACAGATCAAATTGTAATATGCGACATGTTTCAGTTTTTGTATTGAAATGTATTCATTTCATTTCCAGCCCAATCATAAGTTTTTTCTTTGCAATCGTTATATTTCGATTTCTTAGAACATTCTTTCAATATACGTTTGTATTAGGGGTAATTAATTGGATAAATTTGCTTGACATTCATTATGAAATACCTTTAGAATATTATGGATTACTTGGGGATATTGGCTCCTCCGCTTCATATGCATTGTATTCTCTTTCAGCAATTCAAATATTACCATGTATTAATAATTTAATTCAAGGTTTAAACTTATATTTAAACAAATTAAAACCAAATGCACCATTATTGAATTTATATATTAGTTTTTTAATCGTCGTTCAAATTGTATGCATAGCTTGGAATACAGGAGCAGGTGCATATGGTGCTGCAGTCATGATTTCGAAAAGTGTTGATGGTGTCAATCCAACTCATATGCAAATTGTAGCAACCGTAATCAATTCAAAAAGTTTAATGTTGTATTTATCTGAATTATTAGTAAGAAAAATCGATGATATTAATAATCCAACAATAAGAAAGATGAGTAGTAAAAGTAATGGAGATGACGATAGTCGCAGCAGTTGTTCTTCGAATCCACAATCTCGTAGTACTGGAAGTAGTGTTCAAGATGATGATGTGAATACTGATGATAAACATCCGTTCTTAAAATATCAATATAATAATTATGGCAGTATACATGAGAAATTTGAGGAAGAAATGAAATTATTTGAGGAAGAAATGAAAATCAGTGGATTTTTTTCAACGATTAATCTTCAAGAAGGAAGTAACATTATATTGTTTAATGACGATATGAAAATAGGGATAGAAGATGACAAAAATGACGAGATGATGCATACGACTTTGAATCAACAAATGAATAATAGTAACGTTTTTTTTCAGTTAATATTAAATTTATAAAAAGAGGTGTGTGTGCGGTTTGACTGAAGTTGCTGAAGGGGTGTGTGGTAAATCTTTTTTTTAAACACGGCAGGTGTGGTGTGGTGATTTTAATCTAATTTTATACGAATTACAGTATGCCATTACGAGTTTTTAAATAAAATTAATTACGACCCCAATCCATCCTCTTAAATCAATTAAAACCCTCATTTTTAATATTACTTTATCGCGGATACTTCTCTCTCTTCACTTCACAGGGAACTTTTCTTCACCGGTATATTGTCAACACACATTACATTAAAATGAATGCAAATGACAATCGATCAATACTCAAAGGTTCATCTTTCAAATTATTATTTTTCATCGCACCTAGATCAACGATTGATGGTACTACATTATCAGCTCCAACTACAAGTGTTACGTTATTCACTTTGATTTTGTTATTGCTTAAAATGTTTGATACAGTGGTATTGGATGAAGTTGATCTTATATGATATTCCATTCTACTATTAATTTTTGTTGAAATATCTACACCATCAATATTTATTTCATCAATTTTAAACTCAAGCATTGGATCAATATTTATTAATACAATAGTATATTGGTATTGTTTAGGATCGTTTTTATTGCTAAATGCATATGCACGTAAATTGTTGTTGTTATCATTTTTGCTAATAACATTTATTGCTGTTACATTATGTACATTAGCTCCTACAAGTGTATTATATAATAAACTTGTCCAATAATCTGGAAGTGGATTCAATGTTGTTGCATCAATCATTCCATATCGAGAACCAGTAATTGTTTGTCGTACAGTTACTTTATTTCCTTGCAAGGCTCTTCTACACAACTCATCTATGTACCAAAAGCTGCCACAAAATGTATTTGTAATATTTTCCGCACCACCACAGCTTACCAATGACATTTCACCTAACCATAATTCTGAATTTGGTGCATATTTTGCTTGCAATTCATTTAATTTTATGTTCCATCTATCGCCTTTGTTTAAAGTATTTAAACTCATTGCTGTAGATTGTGTCGCAGGGCTGAATTTTCCTTTGAATGGACATCGTGAAGACTCTAATGCATACCAATGCCATGTTAGAATATCTAAATACTTGCCACCACCATGTTCTAAAAAATATTTTGTTGTTGGGACGACGGGGCCTAATCCAATAGGAAATTGATATGCAACATCTATACCAGCTATCTTCACTTTCGTTAAATTTAATTCCAATATTAATTCTTTTAATTTGGCATAATCCAAGGCCAATTGCTTCCCAGATAAATAAAACTTTTGACTCTCTAAAAAAAGATTTGGTTCATTTGTCAATTCAACAGCATATAAATGTCCATAACATTTTGAAATTGGATTTGTTAAATATTCCAACAATGATTTTGCTGGTGCAGGGTTCCAACTTTTATTTGATTCAAAACGATGATGAATTCCACCATTTAATCCTAAAACAAGAGACAAATTGGTTAAGTGAATATAATTGCATAATACTTCTAATCTTGTGGAATTAAGAGTATATTTGTCACCTGTAAATTTTGGTTTTGGCTTACCTGGAGCAGAAACATTCCAAAAAACATTATCCGCATCCGTTCCGCCAACGCGTATAATGGCTGTTGTGCTAGAAGAAGAATATTTGTTTTCTATTAAAGCTTTTGTTAATATTTGGAATCTTTCTTTTTTCAATTGCGATAAGGCACTTCCCGCACTCCAAAAGTTTCCAATGATTTCTGAAGTATCAAAACTGAAAGCAACATAATTCAGATTATTTGCATTGCTACTTTGAATTATTGCTATTATTACGAATGTAATTACGTAAATTGATAAGAACATGTGCAACGCCATTGTTCTTTTGACTTAATTAATAGTAATAAAAGAATAATGCAATGAGCAATAATAAAGTGATTACAATGATTGGCAAATAAACTTTTATGCAATTTTCTTTTGCTTTTAAACGTTTTGCTGCTGACAATCGTTTTTCTTCTTTTGTTTGTTTTCGTGCCTTTCCTTTTAATTGCCTTGCCATATTCCTTGTGATAATCTTGTTTCAATAATTATATTGTTTATTATTCTACCATAAAAAATAGAAATAAAATGATAATTCTAATAATATTTTGTACGATTTCTTCTTTGCTTCTCGTTCATTCATTCAATTACAAAATATACAAATTACAATTATAAGATCCTAAAATAATTATTATATTTTTAATAATAATAGCGTGCATGCACATCATCGTCGTCATCAGGATGGAGGAGAGATGTCCTTCAAAAATCCGCCCGGCAAAATGATAATTTTATTACCGCCTATCAAAACTCCTGTATTGATGTATACTAATATTGTACTTAAACATTACCTAAAAACTACCTCTTTTTATTTTATAATAACGTTATAACGTGTACAACATGTACACTTTACAAAATAGATAGATCAGATAGATAGATAGATAGATAGATAGAAAGAAGAGACAGAGATAAAGATAAAGATATATATAATAAATTGAAACAATGGCATCGTTAGTTACTGATAATGATGCAATAACAACAACAATGACGACAACAACAACAACAACAACCTTGGATTTAAAGCAGAAACCGTATTCAAAAAGTTCCACACTAAATCGTAACTATTTAGAAAAACAACAAACGATTGAATCACGGTATAAACTGGAATCGCTTTACCCTCCACAACACATTTTATTTTTACCGGAAGTTGTTTGGGGGAAGATAATATATAAGTATTTACTGGCGAAAGATTTTCACAATTTTGTCGTAAGCGGTTTCGTTAAACAAATAGCTATACTTCATTGTGGGGACGATGTGGTGGAATATATGAATATATTGATTGATAATATGAAGGAAGAATGTATGTACCATCTGTTTGATACATATCATATTCGTTACCCCGAACATACGCATATATGTGTAGCTTGTGAAAAAGGTGATATGAATTTCATCCGCAAGTTTGTGAAATATACAAGAGGCAGTGAAAGGTTTTTTAACCAGTTGTCTTTCTTTGGATTAAACACCCAAACGAAAGAAACTCACACCGCTTTTATGACAGCTTGTTACTTTGGTCATATGAAAATAGTTCAGTATCTATTGAAAGTTGATGAAGAAATGCACGGTACTTCGAAACTTTTGTTTCATCGGAACGGATCCATCAATGCAATACATGCTTCGGTTGCAGGTTGTAAAAACGCCAATGGAATGCTAATGGTACGTTTTTTGGTAGATTATGCCTTAAAAAACAAAGGTAACGGCCTATTGGAAGAAGTTATAACCAGCAAAGGGGGAAGTGTAATCGACGTAGCTTATTACTTTTTTGCAATCCATTTCGGAGAGAAATTGGAAGAAGGGAATGAATTCTGGTACCGGACACAGGTATTGTCGTATTTAAATGCAAGACCCTGCACCACATGCCCCAGTTTATACAAAGGCACGGGACATTCATTTCTTGAAATTTTTGGAGATCGTGGTTTATGCAATGAAACTCTGCGTATATACGAAGAAACAAAACAAAATTGGGTGTGGAAAGATGAAGATTTTCATGGAAATAGGATGACTGTTCACGAGGATCATGGGTGTTAAAATATGTATCATAAGTATTTATATTATATTCGTACGAAGTATATATACGAACGTATTATTTTTCTCTCTTACTCGTACTTAAAGTATTATTGATGGATTAAAAACAAACAATACATTAAAGTCATTGTGGCTATCTAATAATCAACTTAGTTATAATATGAAATCACAATTAAATGCTATGCAACAATATAAAAGAGATGGATCAAACGGGTATCAACAAGTGGAAGGGATGGATATAGACATCTTAGAAATGTTATACGAATCCCCATAAACCTAAAAATACATTATATATATATATATATATGATGCATATTTTCGACTTTATAAATAATGATACAACTCGTATGATACGGTGTGTATATAAAAATTCAATTTAAACAAACCCCTCTCTCTATCTCTAATCTCTCTCACTCACAACGAACAATCCCTTCCACTACAACTTCAAAATCATAATCATTACTTTCTTCTTTTAATACATAATTTATCGAAATATTATTAAAAGAAACCACAGAAGCAGAAACATATTTTGATTGAAATTCGATATTTAATAATCTCCCTTGACTACATGGAAAATAAATTTCTGTTTCCAATATTGGCAAAGAAAAATTTGGCAAAATGAAAAAAATTAATAGATTTTTTTCTCCTACATATGTACTATTAACAAGTTGCGCGTTTGCTAAATATCGTACGTATGGTCTAGCTAATACATTTATAAAGTTTGGTGGAGGTGGAGATGCTTTCCATTTTATACCAGGTACACCACCAACTTGGAAATAATGCATCATTTGTACGCTCCAAATAGTCCAACTATTTTTAACACTTTCAAATCCACTTAAACTTTTCTCCATTGCATTGATACCAACTGTATCATTATTTGTACAACCAAATTCAGTAACTATTGTAGCTCCAGCAGATCCAGCTTTTCTTGCATCATTTGTCCGTATATGTACAGAAGTATTTACGTACGTAGCACATGATGATGATTGCACATCATAATCCTCTTGATTACCTTCACCCCATGGGCCTCCATTCGTAGCATTCGCACAATATAAATGGTATGCAAATGCTTGACGATCATTAAATGCATTACCACCTGGACCTTTTGTAAATCCTGATGGCATAATATCATATCTTGATCCTCCCGCAGCTGGTTCAAACAATAATATGGTATCTTTATCAATTGAACGGATTGCATTGTGTATGGCAATATTTAATTTATTTTGTAAATTTTTTACATTATACTTTGCAAAATATAATGTATCATTTACGGAATAACCATCTACTCCACCCGGCAAATTATCATTTAAGATAGGAATTTCGCCATACCATGGCTCATTTAAAATTTCATATGCAAAAATATATTTATTATTTACAAATTTACTAGCAACTTTTTTCCAAAATCTACCATATGCATCCAATGCACCATTAACATTATCATATAAATTTTGAAATGCTTTGCCTAAATAATAAGTATACAATGAAACTGCAGAACCGTGATGATTATGTAAAAATGGTTCGCATTGAATAAATGGAGGTTCTGTTGCTGATTTATTAATTATTGGTACTGCAACTGGTTGTGGATATGCTTTACTATTATTATTATTATATTCCGGCAAATTCACGGTAGAGTAAAATGATGGTATTCCATGCCCTGCACAAAAACGTTCCGACATTTGATCTTGATGCATATCTAATATAATATAAAAATCATGTTTATTACCAAGCCTATTTACTAAATTTTCTAATTCTATCATATATGTTTCATTAAATATATTTGGGGAAATTTCATATAAATTCCAATGAAAACCTATCCGAATAATATTAAATCCTAAATTTTTCAACATTGCCGCCTTTTCATCTGTAATATTTACTAATCCTGAGACGGTTTGTAATGTAGAAGATTCCGTTAAACAAATACCATGAAATGTCGCTTCCCGCTTATCTGGTAGTACAAATCGCCCAACAGATGAATCAACATAAATTTTATTATTATTATTTTTTCTCGTACTGGTTGATGCAATAATATTTACATAACAACAAATTTGGAGATATAATATTATCAATATAATATGATATAAAACTTGTTTTACTATGATATATTTCATGCTTACTTTAATTTTTACTTTTATAATTGCTTTCTACCATTCGTTCTATATATGATATTATATCTTACTAGCACTTATTAAGTGCAAACAAAAATAATATTTACACCCCGCAAATACATGCATATACATATGTATATCTTATTCTTCATACAAAAGTAAAAGTATCTTTGATAAAACTTCAATATGTGCATATATGAAGACGACGGACTTTGAAAAATAAATAAAAAATGCGATTTGCCACATTTCCCCCTATATAAAATATATAAAATATTTTCTTCTATTCTGTGTGGTTATATTATTATAATAGAATTGAAAGTATTTTCATATACTTGTTAGTGTACTTGGTAATACAAAAAAATCGAATCGTCATCTCGTCGGGCAGCAATTTTCTTCTTCATCAATTTTTTTATTAATTTCTCCACTCGTGCACTCTAACTCCTCACTAAAAAAATACAAAACAGAAAGAAAAAGCATGTTACTGTCTAGACATAGTTACAATCAATTCGTCTATTCTTTAACACATTTTCATATCGTTACGAAAATATTATATAGAAGTGTGAAGGAAAGACGACTAAACCATTTTTTAAAGATGAAAAACAATCGATGCTATAAAAAATTAATCAATTTGTTCCAAATTGTTTTTTGTATAATATTAATTATTGTAGGAATAACAAATGTAATGTTAGTTATGAATAAAATAGACAATATCGTGGTTGACCAGCACAATATGAAAAATATAATAATAAATGAAGATGATGTAGATGATACGAAGAATGAAGATGCATCTATAGATATTGATAAAGATATTCAAATAGAGGAAAATTATTACAGCATCAATAATATCATAAACCTACTTGATATACGCCATTTAGTAAAGTATGACAATATGTATGGTTTTATTATGTCTATGTTTTTAATATATTTATCAATATATATATATATGTATGACGCATCTAAATTCTTTTTTTCCGTCGAACAAGATGATGATGATGATGATAATTTTTTCGATTATGATGATGATGAATTTAATAACGAATCAAATAATAATAATACACGTAGTAGAAGCAGCAGTAGTGGTGGTTCAAATTTTTTTGAACAATTGTATTCTACTGTATCCTCACCGTTCAGTGGCTCACCTTTGTCAAAAAGACAAGTAAAAAATGTACTTGGAAAACCATATATTAACGGTTCATGTGGATTAATTAATTTAGGCAATACATGTTATATCAATTCAACATTACAATGTCTCAGTGCTATTCCGGAATTTCGTCATATTTTTTTAAATCCAGAATTAAAAACTCGTATCAATTATGATTCCAAATTTGGTACACATGGAAAATTAGCATTAGCAGTTGGTGAGCTTTTAAATGAAATGTGGGGAAATGAATTTACTGCAGTTGCACCAATTAAATTTCGTAAAACCATCGTAAAAAAGTATAAAATGTTTGGTGGGACGGAACATCAAGATTCACATGAATTTTTAACAACATTAATTGATAATTTGCATGAAGATTTAAATTGTGCAAAGCATTCTAAATATAGACGACGTGGATCTAGTTTTGATCATTTAAATGCACATGAAAGATCCGTGCGTACATTAGCAGAGTATAAATTGTCTAATCAAAGTCCATTGATGGATATTTTCCTAGGCCAAGTTCGTTCGACTGTGGCTTGTGGAATCTGCTCTCATAGCAATCCAAGTTTCGATACATCATGGCAAATATCGTTACCTTTACCTCCACCATCTATTTTTATCAATGTTAAAGTATTTCCATCTGATTTAGAATCGGAACCTGTAGTGTTTGGTTTTTGGGTATTTAAAAATCCAGAAATTTTAACCATAACAAAATCATGTGTTGATATGATTGCTGAACAATATGGTCGAGATACAAGACCATCAAATATTATTTTATGTACAGTAGCAAACGATGGAACGGGGGCTGTGTCAGATGTTTGCATAACAAGTGATGGATTAAAGCGTTTATCTGGTGGGGAAATGTTGTATGCATTTGAAATGGATAATTCAATATATAAATCTAGTTTTAATGATACGAAAACGTTTTCAAATGATTACGATGAGGATGATATAGATGTAAATAATAATAATAATAACAAAAACAACAATGTTTACGACAATGAAATTTTGGAGTATAATGGTACATTTGTTCCATTCGTACATCGTATCTATAAAGAAGATAATGGTGGAAAGTATACAATAATCGGCCGTCCAGGTTTAGTATTTGTACCAAATGATTGTGGTACTATTCAATTTAATGCTAAAACATGTTATGAAGTGTTAAAATCGGTTGATGTAAATATGATACAAAAGGAAAATGATGATTCCTCATCAACATCATCATTATGGTTTGATGAGAACAATGCGGATCATCTATTACAATTATTACGATATGGTATTTTGCGTATTGTATCATCTAATTCATTATTATGGAGAAGAGGTTCCGATGTCCCAGATGGTGATGATAATGTACATAATTGGTTACCTAGCCGTAAAATGCATGTTACATTTGATTGGTATGAAGATTCAATATATGATGATGAAAAAGCATCTGCCGCTTTTCTACATACGACATTTACACATCGACCAAATAATGAAGATTCCAGAAGTTCAATATCATTACAAGATTGTTTTCATCATTATACACAAACGGAAGATTCATTGGAATATCATTGTTCTGAATGTAAAAAAAGAGTACAAGCGAAGAAAGATTTGAAATTTATTAAATTGCCAACCGTTTTAGTTGTATTATTAAAACGTTTTGAATCTGATTTGAAAAAAATAACATCAAATGTTGAATTCCCTGTCACTGGACTTGATATGGCACCATATATGTGTGAAAATGTTGTTGTAAATGGAGATCAGCTAGATAATAATGAATATATGTACGATTTAGTTGCCTTGTCCACGCATGTTGGTAGTTTATCATCTGGTCATTATACTGCATACAGTTGTTTAGGGGAGGAAAATTGGATTTTTTTCAATGATGAAAAATCAAGACCATTAAAATCACAACAATGGAAAAAAAATTTAGATATCGATACATCCAGTGTATATATTCTTGTTTATCGAAAACGAATGTTTGACGGTGGTTTCAATGATAATCATAATAATAATAATAATAATAATGCTACTAGTACACCTCGCCGTCGTGTAATTCAAAGATATAAAAGTAGTAGTAATGATGATAGTGATGGTGGTGTTGGTGAAAATGATAATTTACGACCACCTAGATTGTCACCATTTTATTCCACAGGTTTGTAATATATTAGATACGTTGTATTATGTATATATCTATGTGTATATATATATATATATTATGTACGTAAAAGAATTGTGTGGAGAGAGAGAGAGAGAGAGATTTTAAAATATTTAAAAGTATCATTTTTTTTTTCATAAAAAATATCATAATGAATATATATATATATTATATGTCGGTCAATCAAAAAAAAATATCTATACCGATACAAGAATTGAGAACTTCCATGATGAGGACCGGGGCATAAGCATAACGGGATTTTTTAAATACGGAAATCAATATAAG
>JACLAC010017736.1_pt1 | contig 11722 bp, 15 predicted proteins | sample 8027881 | NCBI WGS metagenome assembly JACLAC01 (sample SAMN15725517, study PRJNA655200) | protist metagenome | isolation source: fluorescence activated cell sorting (FACS) single amplified genomes of... | place: Spain: Blaines Bay Microbial Observatory, Mediterranean Sea | collected 2016-01-19 | reverse complement strand
TGCAGGCTGGCCACGGCTGCAACAAACACGCCCTTCACGGACTGCTGTTCACTCGTCTCGTCGCTCGCCTCCCACGCGAACTGGCTCTACCTGCGGCGCTTGTCCCAATCCTTGGTCACCCGCGGCATACTCCGCTCGTCCAGCTTAATATTATCTATATCTTTAGTGTGGTCGAAGTGCTCGATGGCCATCTTGTTGTCCATGCGCGACAGCCTGGTAAGGTATCAAGAATAGATACAGATAGAAAATCTTAAATGGTCCTAGGTCGCACTGTGGGTGTAGATCGAAAAAAAGTGTGTCAACAAATGAAGAGAAGTTTTATATTTATAAAAAGTACTGAAAATAGAGGTTTAGGTACGTTGAAGTTGATGTTTTCCTTGATTAAGTTCTTGATAGAGAGCGACAGCTTCAGGTTCTCGTTCAGCAGCTTGTTCTTCGCGCCGGGGGGCAGGGAATCGCCGCCCACCTTGCCCATCGAGACGTTGGTCATGCTACTAGTGCGTGTGCCCCTTCGATCCCCCATACTCCTTGTCCATCATCTTGGCGACCTGCAAAAAAAAAAATTATCTAAAGCTTGAAGGTCCGAAAGTAGATTATGTTTATGGACAAGGAGTAGGGCGGTCGGCCTGAAATGGAAATCGAAATGGATCAATTCAGCCGAATAAAAGCTGATCAAAAATATTTGCGTACATGCTTGTAGCAGTAGCACAAATAAGTAGTTCTATGTCTATCTTTCGATAGATGAGTGCGCACGCACCTCGCTCACCGGCACGTTATATTCATCCGTCTTCCACATCGCGTTCGCGTTCTGCGCCCGCGACGCGCCCCAGCCACCTGCACCGCCACCCGCACCACCTCCCGCCTCGTTCGGCTGTGTGTGCAGCTCCTTTTTAGAGTACTCCTTGTCGAGAATCTCTCTCTTCACCTTCTACGCGAGCTCGTAGTTGGGCACGATGGTGCTCTCCGGGTTGGCGTTTTGGACGCCGTAGTTCACGTCCTGGTTTGTTCAACTGTTATTTTCACGAGCGTACCGAACACGGATAACCCCGTGCCCCGTCCCACTTTCAGGGCTATCCGTGTTCGGGACGCTCGTGCCCTTCCCATCCAATCCGGGGAAGTAGCAGCTTTGGATCTCGTCCTGATTCTCTTTGATAGCATTTATTGCTTTCAGAATCCCGCTGCTCCCCGCCGACGTGTCCGAGTCGCCACTGCCCGGCACCACCTGGTCCTTCTACGCGAAGTCCGACATCTTGATGTTCTCCAGCGGCAGCAGCTTTCAAAACACCGTGTCCACGTCCTCATACGCGAAGTTGATCAGAATAAGACGAGTGTGGTTCTCGTAGCAGCAGTCGAGGAAGTTGGTCATCCGCTTCGCCTCGTTGTGGTCGTCCATCTCGAAGGCCCAGATGCCATCTAAGACCTATACAATAATTTTTGAACACGTATTATCAGGGGGTATTGAAGGCTCGAAGCAAGAGTGATTTTTAATTTTATTGCGTTTTCCACATCAAATCATAGTGTTATTCTTACTTCTTCGACTTGTAAATGATGCAGTAAATATAAAAATTCTCATGGTATATGCGAGCCACGGTGTCGAACCTCTAGCAGATCGCGTTGTAGTCGTCCTAGCCGAGAGGTTTTCTTATGAGTTGATCTACATGGAACTTCTACGCCTGCGAGACATTTGAAACTGAAGCTGATGAGCTGGAGCTACCCGACGCAGTCGTAGTCGTGGCCGAAGACGTTCACACTTCCTTGCAGTCCAGCAGCCTGTTGTACCCAATTTCGACCTCGGTTTCTTTGACACGCCCGTCTCACAGCGCAGCGTCCGCGCCACTGCCAGCCTCCGCCAAGTTTTTCAGAATCGTCAGCACGTCCTCGTCCACGTCGTAGTCGCCTGTTCTCGCAAAATGCATGTCCTTGCCCTCATGTCACGCCTCTCATCAACTAAAGAACACCTTCTTCCTTCTCAATTCACCCCTCTACACTCACGCCAGCTCGTCCTACAACGCTTTTTTTCTATAGTCTATACCCCCTCAAGACGCATCTAAATCACTACGACGTGCTTCACTTGATCACCCCAACCTGCGTCACTCAACAATGTTCATACAGCAGCTCAATGAACTGCGGCAGGTACAGGTGCCTGTTCAACCCGTCCTCATAAAGATCTTCCGGCCTTCGGTTGGAGGTCGCAATCACTGTGACCCCCAGCTCGAACAATTCACAGAACAGCGGCTACAATACCACGCAATCTTGGATCGTCACGATCGCGAACTCGTCGAAACATAAAACACTGCTCTCCCGCTTGATGGTCCTACTACAAACGTTTTATCAACACGTTAGTCGGCACGTCGCGGTTGCTCTAGTTACTAAGTCTTCATTTTATGTAAACCGCGGTGCGTCTCGTACAGGAACTCGTGGAAGTGCTGGCGCCTTCAGCGCTTCAAAACCGTGTCGTCATCTCCAGCACCGGTGTACTTCGTCCTGTTACTACACGCACCAGTGGAAGATGTCCATCACCATGCTCTTCCCGCTCCCCGCCGGCCCGTAAATATATAATCCCATCGCGCCACCGAATTCTCTTTGCCGTTCCAGCAGGTCACTAACTGCTCGTCCTCTTAAACTTCTACAACCTCTAGTTCTACTCGTCGATGGTGATGGGCTTCGTCTACTCACTCGACCTACTACGGAAGGCATCTAAGTCTTTCTTGACCTCAACATTACTTTTCCCTTTCAAGTGGCTCTTGTCCGTGCTACTACTGGCTCACGTTCTTACTCGCGTTTTTCGTCTGCATCAGCTTGCTCAACCCTCACGTGGACACGCCATCACCGTCTTCATCTGTAGCCAATCGTGCACCTCCTGTGGTCGACACCCCGCTCTCGCCTCAAACCGCACCTTCTTCATCGTCTTCCAGCTCATCAGCGACTGCCTCACTAGGATCACCGCAGTCAGTGCAGCTCCTTGTACGTCTTTTCCAACTTCTCCAGTCATCTCAGTTGCATCCCGTCTTCCTCCACGACTCCTTTTTTCACCAGGGCGTTGTACACAGCCAGCGGCGTGAGGCCCGTCTCCGCGAACGCGGCGGGGTCGTTGAGCGTGTCCGCGAGGGCGTCGTCCAGGGCGAACTTGGTGCCAAAACTGCGGCGCTGCTGCAGACGCGGACGCAATTGGGCGAAGTTCGTGGTGGAAGACGCTGAAGTAGTGTTGAACCTGCTTGCACAGGAGGCAACGGCGTGCGCGTTACAAGCCGTCGTGAGCAGACCCCGTCGCTGCGCACTGTGTGCGGTGGTGCTTGTGGTCGATGCTCGACCGAGGGCGCCAGCGCGGCGCGCGGCCGTACGCGCCTGTGCCTGGGCGATTTTGCGCATTCTGTTAATATCCTTCTAGAGAACTTCTCACGTTAATCTCACAACTGGTGCTGGGATTCCAATACAAAATGAGCTGACTACGTAATCTCACTCCCGCTAGTCCAGTTAGATTTTTTCTTTACAAGATTAAGACGTATCCATCATATTACGAGCGCCATCATTCCAACAATACAGATTTCAACTTCAACGATCTCTCCCAGGTCCCAAGTAGAAGATGTTCCCACTTTCGTCCACGATCGACTTTCGTGGTGGATGATCACCCGAATAATCTCTTGTAGACCAAGACCGGGAACTTAGATCAAGAAAATTAGATCAAATTTTTACCCCGGGTTCAGAACGGCACCGGGGCCCCGGGTATGATTCCTTTGAAAAAAAAGTTCGATTTCATTGCTTTTATGAGTGCCATTTCCGTACACGACATGTATGAACGTGATTCAGATATCTACATCACACAAATAAGTATTCAAAAGAAATGCAAATGGTTTTTAATTGAGTAAAATATGCAGGCATGCGGCGCTCGTACACCATCAAACGCAAACCCAAAGTTTTCGAGATCTTTATATTTTCATCTGTTCAAGACTTCTGTTTCTGCACTTACACTGCTCGTTCTAAAAAATCTTAAATACTAGCCCTCGCTAAAAGCAACATATCTTTTCTATTCGTATTCCGACTCAACAAAGTGATAAGAAACGACGTAGCGTTTATTAGAGTCGCTCTCTAAATTAAAATATATTGTTACACTTCTGCCTGTGTCGAGGCCAGCAAAAATATTGCGAAGCTGAAGTCCCCGTACCTACACGCAAGTCCAAGTGCAGCAAGCATACTTCTACATCTACTGCAGCATGCTGCACGAACCTTCATCTTAAGCTTAGTGTATTCAGGAGCCCATGTTCATCTATCGCTGAAGTTAAAGGGAGCCCAGCAGCTCTTAGTTTTTTTACGGGTCCTCATCTTCCACATACGCGTACACCGCCCCCCCAGGTCCGCCCGCTTACAGCTTGGCCTCTCTATTCTTCCCCAGAAACGCGACGTATTCTTTCGACGCGTCCTGAATTTTTTTCGAGCTGCTAACCGCCGGCGGCTTCACGTCCCACCAAGAGTAGCCCGGCGAGGTCACATCCGGATCCGTTTCGATCAGGAACATCTTGCACTTGCCTTTCTTCTTCGGATCGCTGCACTCCTCCATGATCGCCGTGTACAGGTTATCTGTCGCGGTGTCCATCCCCTGCTTCACGCTGCACTTGCGCGTGATTTCAATCCCCAGCGACTTCGCGTTCATCAAGAAGTCGACGCCATGATCCAACAGACAGCCGAAGTCCGGCTCGATGCCCTTGCCGCTCTGCAGCCGGTGGATGCAGCCGAAGCCGCAGTTGTCGACTAAAATAATGTTGATGGGCAGGCCGAGCTTGATCGCCTGTAATAGTTTTGTACAGTGACTTTTACCTTTACGCGTTGTTTTTCGGAAGTGAATTTGATCAGTTGAAGCGTAAGGAAAAGCGTGGATTTCATATGCTTTGAAGTGTCTTGATGCTCTTGAACACCCTGACCTGAGACGGCCATTTTTTCGGGTTTTCAATTTCATTTTCGAGCCGGCTCTTACCTGATGATGCACACCGAGAGCGTGTCATTCTCATTAGTGATCCACCGCGCTCACGATCTCGGTGTGCATCATCAAATACGCACCATCTCCGCAGAACACAAACACCTAGGTATCCAAGAAGTTGCATTATTTAAGGCCATCTAGGGCGGACCTTGTAGGACGCGTACAAATGCGTTTTTAATGGTGTTTTTCAGTAAGAAATTAGTCTAAAATGGAGCTCACTAATGAAAATTTGGTAGTGACAAACACCTCCCGCTCCGCCTCCTTCGAGCTCGAAGCGGTTTGGTACGAAAAATTTTTGCCCGCCGTGCCCGACAGAAACGCCATCTTGGCGCCCACGCCACCCGCGACTTCGTAGCCCATGCAGGAGTAGCCGTACTCCAGGTGGTAGTCGCGCCCCACCGCGCTGCTCACCCACAGCTTGTGCCTGACAGAGAGATTTATTATTAGTTGTAGCCAGGTGAAAAAACGAGTCTCAAGCGGCCGGGGTCGTACATGGTTTTGAGCAAAGCAAATGTGATGCGTTCCCAATAGTTTTTTTTTAAAATACAACTAGCGCGAAGTTACTTTATGAAAATTTGTCAAAAACAAGCGATTTTCCTCTCTCCACCTCTATCTAGTAGGCCTCCGAAATTAAAATACCCCCTAGTGACCTTGTGCAGCTCGCCCGGCAGCCCGCCGGCGGCGCACACCGCGCACCCGCCCTGCGGCAAATCAAAACAGGCTTTATTTACTGCGGCTACGACGGCGCTGTCCGAGTTGGGCAGCGCCGCGATCTTGCTCCTTTCGAGCAGCCACGCGGCTTTGTCGGCCAGCACCTTGGCGCCCCAAGTCGCCTTTCTCTTCTCGGCTCCTGCGAGCAGTTTCTTCTTAAAACTGCCTCCCTCGCTCAGAAGCGCCCTCAGCACGGTTTTGATGTCGGCGAACACCGCGGCGGGGGACTTGCAGCCCATTTTTTCGGCGTCCTCGGTGTTTAGGTTGACGTGGATCAGCTCCCGGACCTTCAGCGTGTTGGAGGAGGTCACGAAGTCGCCCAGCCGGCTGCCCCACACAACGAGCAGATCCGCCTCGGCCGCCAGGTCGTTGGCGATTTTTGTTCCTGTTACACCTAGACCCCCTACACAAAAACTGTTTTTAGCACCACCGTCCAGCCCGTCCGCCATCACGCTCTTGCCGGCCTGCGACTCGCACACCGGCACCTGCAGCGCCTCCGCGAGCTCGTTCATCTCGACTTCCGCGCCCGAGTACAACACTCCCCCGCCCACAAGAAACAGCGGTCTCTCGGCCGCCGCCAGCCGCTCCGCCAAGTGGTTTAGCTCCACCTCGTCCGGTCACAGTCTGCGCATGCGGTGGTACTTCTTCGCAAATAATTCTTTCGGAAAGTCGTATCACTCCGACTGCATGTCCTGAAAAGTAAACAAGAAAAATAAGTGGTAAGCGTAAGCCTCCGACTGCATGTCCTGAAAAGTAAGTGAAGCAAAGTCGTGAATAATTTTCATCGTTTCCCGAACAAGTGTAGCCACGTATATGAGTAGACGTAGAGGTGTTGTTGCAAAGCCAAAAACAAGTTTTGTTGTGTATGTGTTTCAAATTGAACGCTATACTTCTTCAGCTTTAATGAACACGAGTGACGCCTCTCCTGCGGCAGCGCGACAACTACTGGGCCGTACTGCCCGATGCCGTAGCCGTTCAGCGCCGACGCGGCCTACACAATGAGAATTCAAGTTGATATTGAACAGTAACAAAGTGTCAATCTCTGAAAAAAGTTGGAGGAGTGAAAATGAAGACGAAGAGCGCTTGGCTTTCTGAAAGCTTAAATGCCTTAAAATCAATCATTTCTTGAGCCTCAATACCCCGATCTGAAGCGGTTTTAAAAATCGTCAACTTCAATTCCTTTTGTGCAATGCGGCCTTGGGCAGCGACGTGATCAGCTGCTCGGCGCGGAAGATGCGGTCGAAGAAGGTGGTCACCGGCACCAGCGTGTCGTTCACGGAGTAGGAGGACTTCACGTCCTCCAGCTGCTGCAGCACCGGGTTGGGGATGCGGTTGGCGAACACGTCGCCGGGCAGCAGCAGCACCGGCAATCGATCAATATGCGCGCACGCCGCCGCCGTCACCAGGTTGGTGCTGCCCGGCCCCGCGCTCGAGGTCACGCCGACCACCTGCCTGCACCTTTTCGTCTTCTAGAACGCCGTGGCGGCGAGGGCCATGCCTTTAGGTAAGTATCCAGTGTGCTTATTTAAGATCATCTTCTAGCAAGGGTCTCGCCTTGGGCCACAAAAAATAGGAATAGCGCTGTAATGGCGTTTTACAATACAAAAAAATCTTCATGGACAATTGGAGCTCTAGAGCAAGAGCAACGACAAAAATGTTGAAAATTTTGAGTGGACATACGACCTTGCTCGTTCTGCCCGCGGAAGAACTTGGTCTTAATTTAGTGAGTGCACTTACCTTGCTCGTTCTGCCCGCGGAAGAACTTGGTCTTCTGCGCCTTGACGCCCTCCTCGATGCCGTTGCCGAGGCCGGCCACGTTGCCGTGCCCGAAGATACCCCAGTAGCCGTAGACCATCTGCTCAAAGCTGCCGTCCAGCTGCTCCGCGTACTGGTTCGCGAAGAACTCCACGACCGCCTGCCCCACCTACAGTACACAAAGAAACAGAATTGATCTTATATGAAAATACCCGGTCTCTTAAACCTCTAAAAAGTGACATTTTTAATAGTGTTTTTCTTATCAATGAATATATCAAAACACAAAAACTTCAAGTTCAAGCATGCCAATTGCGTATAAAATTTTGAAAATTATATTGTCCGTGTTGCCCCACCGTGAGCCGCACCGTGTCGTTCGAGACGTACTTCTGCGCGGAGTACAGCCCCTGTGCGGCCTGGTCGATCTCGGAGCCGACCTGGTACACAACGAGAATTTGAGTTGGTATTGGCCAGTGTGGACGATTTTGATGTACCCAATTTCAGGTCAGGACGTTATAGCTTTGCTTTCAAAATGCTTTCTTAATATATTCAGTCACGTCTGATTTTTTTTTTTTTTTTTGCAAAAACTGCCTCTATATCAAGTGCAATTCTCAACACTGTGCAAGCGGACCTTGGCCGGGGCGCCGAGGCCGGCGGCGCCCGCTGTGGACGCGGTCGGGTCGACGGCGGCGGCGGCGGACATTTTTCTGCTGCTTTCCTCTTAGTTATCAGTTATTCTAGATGAAACTTTATTTACAACACAAACACTACTAAAACTAACGTCGTAGTAGGGAGTTCAGTCTCTCAAACTTTAAACTTAATTAATAATCTAGAAAGATGATGCTTAGAATATTCAGTTTACCACTTAGAGTCACTGCAGCCTCGTTCTATTTTAAAAAAATATCTCTCCGTTTCGGTTTCCCACTCTTATCGATTCCTCCCACAAAGACAAAATATTTTAACGTAAGCATCGGCAAGAAACAACCTGTCTTACTCTTACTCTCCTATGAAGCTTCTACGCAGGCATTGATTCGAATTAACTACAGCAAGCACATACACATCGATATCAAAATCAATCGATACATTGTCAAATCACAAGAGCAAAGAAAATGCTCTTTTCATCATCGCCTTCATCTCCTTCTTCGTCTCCTTTTACTGTATATCATCATTAAGTATACCTATACGCCTGCAGCTGCACACCATCGTTCAAAAAATCTACTACAACTAGAACTACTCTGCGATGTGTTTTTAATTAGAGAAGCCCCAGCTCCCGCGCGCCCTCGACGACGGCCCTCACGCACGTCTCCAGCTGCTGCGCGTCGTGCGCCGCGCTCAGCTGGAAGCGGATGCGCGCCTGGTCGCGCGGCACCACCGGAAACGAAAACGCGATGGCGTAGATACCCTTCTCCATCAGCTTCTCGCTCAGCGCCTTGGCCTTGATCGCGTCGCCCAGGTAGACCGGCACGATCGGACAACTATCATGTCCCATCACCGTCAGACCCTCTTTCTTCAGTTCCCGCCGGAAGTAGGCCGTGTTGTCCGCCAGCTGCTGGCGCCGCGCCGCGATCTCGGGCGAGCCCGCCAGCAGCCAGTCGAGGACTTTGATCGAGCCGCCGACCACGGCGGGCGCCACCGTGTTGGTGAACAGGTAGGTGCGCGCCTTGTTGCGCAGGACGTCGACGACCTCCTAGCTGCTGGCCACGTAGCCGCCGGTCGCGCCGCCCAAAGCTTTGCCGAGTGTGGTGCTGATGGCGTCCACCTTCACGCCCCCGAGCAGCTCCATCGTACCCCGCCCTGTTGCGCCCAAGTGCCCCGTCGCGTGGCACTCGTCCACGAAGATGTAGGTGTCGGGGTACTTGTCGGCGAGCGCGCGGATTTCTTTTAGCGGTGCAACATCTCCATCCATGCTGAACACGCCGTCGGTGACGACGAACCTGTAACATACAAGTTTAATGCACAGTGAAAGATTACATTATAATAGCGGCCTCCTGCACCTGCTCCTAGGTGGATGAAAAACAAAAAAGTTAACGCTGTTGTAGTTGTTGTATTTTTCAGAATAATGAATTCAGGAGCCTTCAACACTATCAATGCCAATGTCAGCCTGCATAGTAACAGAATAGTGAGTTTGAGTGAGTGACAATTGACTTGATCTTCGCCCCCGCCGCCGTTCAGTCCTGCAGCTGCTTCTCCAGACTGCCCATGTCCAGGTGGTCATACCGAAACCGCTTCGCCTTGCACAGCCTAACCCCGTCGATGATGCTCTAATGATTGAGTGCGTCGGAAATGATGGCGTCTTCTTCACCTAACACAGCTTCGAAGAATCCTGCATTGGCGTCAAATCCCGACGGAAACAGTATGGCGTCGTCAAGCCCATGAAACTCTCACAATTTCCCTTCTAATTCTTTGTGGATCGTCTGCGTGCCGCAGATGAACCTGGGTATCAGTATCACGGAAGATGAAGTCTTGTGACTACGCTGGTCGGGTCTCTACTCAAGCCTAAAAAAACTGAACAGACAGACAACTTTAATCACGATTTACAAATACAATACAAAATCGTGCAAACATGGAGCTGGAGCTCTAGCGAACTGACTCTCATGTTAAAAAAATTTTAGTGGAGATGAACCTGACTGAAGCCATGCCGTAGCCGAAATTGTCGATCGTCTTCTTACTACCTTATAGTACGGAATGAAAGTAAGAGGGAGTACGAAAACGAAATGGCAGAAATGACCACGAAAAAATACACGTTCGAAGCAAGTGAATCTAGTAAGTACGAGCCTACTAACAATGAGCGTTTTTCCAATTACTTTAGCAAAAATCACGCGTGTCTGAAAATGCAACTTTTTTGACAGCCCCAGGTAGTTGTTCTAGCAGCCCCAGTCACTTGATAGAGTACTCGGCAGCGATCTCCGCGTTGTCCGCCAGCCCCAGGTAGTTGTTCTAGCAGAAGTTCAGGATATCTCTGTCTCCTGAGAGTGAAAGTGATAAGCACAAGAAGAATGGAAGGTCACTAGACGATGAAAAAAATGATTGTCATGCGGTGGGGTACTTAGACGTCTCTGAACCATAGTACATAATGCGTTTTACAGTAGGTTTCTACAACATAAATTCACTTCTGAAAAAATCACAAAATCGAGGAGCGATAATCCTTACTCTAGTAGGCTTCCGATCTACTGCGTAATCTCACTAGTGATCTGTCGCCACTCCCCACGACCTTGACGGCCGAGCTCTGCTTGCTTCAGATGACGCGCTCCGCCTTATACGTCCCACTCGCCTTCATGTCGGCTATAGCCGCATCGCATTTGTCCTTCAGGGCGGTGTGGGTGTGGCTGTGCGTGGAGAAGCTTCTCGCCTTGAAGTTGAAAGACACATGTGATGCGGCTATAGCTGGAGAAACTTCGGGCGCCACGTGCCGCAGCACGCGCCGCGCGGGGAGCAGCTTGGAGAGCATTTTCGGCTTATTACTATCTGAGTTTATGTTAGTTAACTCGATAGATTTTTATCTTGTAGCTGCGTATTTTCACGTTTTTCGATCTTCAAGTAGCGATCAACGACGGCATTTGAATGGTAGCACTACAACTTCCCAAAATCACACGAGCAACCGACATCAAAAAAACTGAGTAGAAGGCGATTTAAATTTTTTTGATCATCATCATTTTATATTTATTCAAAGTACTCATCAATCAGTACCAGTAGTCATTTCCAGCTGCTATATTCCTGGTCGCGCGTTCGTAACTCACAAACTTTCTTCAAAAGTACTCAACTCACATTAGTAAAGCGCAACTGCACTTCTTCTAGATAAACTGGCGCCAGGCGTAATACGTACTCCTACTCGACAACATCAACTTCTAATACGGTGAAAAAAAGGTGAGCTACTCGCACTCGCACTCGTGTCAAAATGTACATTGAAAAAACGGGAACACTCGTGGTCGGAGGTTGATTAGACACTCGTGGACTGCGGTTGCGGTACTAAGAACGATCGTTAGCTACTAACAAACTCTGCGTAGAAGACATCACTTATGTTCGTGTTACTTGCAAATGAAAACGAAACAGAAACTTGCTTACGTAGTAGTACTTAGACGTTTTCATCGTCTACCAGTTACGCGAAGTTTTCTGAAACTAAAAAAAGCAACTGGTGACGGTGAGCACGACGCTTTTCTTGTTCTCCCACCTCTACTCCTCTGCGCCAGTTTATTTACTTACTTAATTCGGGAAAGCTGCTTAAGTGGGCGTCGTCTTATTTCCCGTTTTATCTTGGTCCTTCATCGATTTCGTGGATTTGGCCTACAG
>JACLAC010023839.1_pt1 | contig 11724 bp, 3 predicted proteins | sample 8027881 | NCBI WGS metagenome assembly JACLAC01 (sample SAMN15725517, study PRJNA655200) | protist metagenome | isolation source: fluorescence activated cell sorting (FACS) single amplified genomes of... | place: Spain: Blaines Bay Microbial Observatory, Mediterranean Sea | collected 2016-01-19 | reverse complement strand
AAGACTGAGGTGATTGAGTTGTTATTAACTAATATGCCTCTTACTAGCATTAATAAGAAGCATTCCGGGGGAGTCACTCCCCTGGACTGGGCATATAAATATAATAAAAGTCCAATTAAACAAAAGATCATTGATCTTATACGTTCAAAAGGTGGAAAACGAGCAGAAGAAGAGGAAGTGAAGCCTTCATCAGAAATAATAAATAAAGAGGTGGTACATGAATTGAATGAGAAATATAAAAAAGAATTTCCAAAAGGCACGCCAATAGTATGTGCATGTCAACGCGGACGTTTTGAGGATGTGAAATTATTGATTACAGGGTATAATGATGTGAATGGTAGTAATGGTAATAATAATAATAATATGACATTGAAAGAATATGTGAATCAAGAAGGTAAAGATAGTGATGGTGGTGATGGATGGACACCTTTAATGATAGCTGCATTGAAAGAACATTTCCAAATAGTTAAATATTTGATTGAACAAGGTGAAGCTGATCCTAATATTGCAGATAGTTATGGACAGAATGCATTACATTTAGCAGCAAAGTATAACAAAAAGGATACTGAGGTGATTGAGTTGTTATTAACTCATATGTCTCTTAATAGCATTAATAAGAAGAATGACGTGTTCGGGGACACTCCCCTGGACTGGGCATATTCATTTAATAAAAGTCCAATTAAACAAAAGATCATTGATCTTATACGTTCAAAAGGTGGAAAAGCAAATTATTATGATGAATATGGTAATAAAGTAGGAAGAGGTAATGGTGAATTATAAAAATAACATAACACATAACCACATCATATATATAAATCAAATATATAATAAAAATAATACAATATAAAAAATATACAACACAATAAAAACAAATAAAGATAATCACATCTCTACACACATCTCACATCTCTGCACCCTTACATTAATTACTTCTATTTTATGTACGAGTACGAACGCAATCATTTATCGTGTTTTAACTATAATTGTACAGTTCATTTTTATCTAAATTTAACTAAAAATGTTGTGAACAGAAAACATTTTTTTATATATGTTACATATTAATATAATAAATAAATACCGAACGATCAAAGCAAGACATTCAATTATTACCTCATCGTTATGCAATCCATTGGAATACAGTTATGTATGACTTTGTAATTAAATATAATATATAAAAATAGATAATTTGTTATATAATGAATATTTTCAAAGGTTAACTTTGAAATTTGAAAGACGATAATGTGTAGTAAATTTGTAAAATCACACAGTAGTAATACACAAGTTAATGTTGAAACAATATTATATATAAACCAACATACGATAACATTTATGCCAGTAACTACATACCTTTTGGATAGTATGTATGATATATAAATTAATAAATCGATAATTTGATAAAAAAAATTGACTAAATGGATTAATGGAGTAATGGAGAAAGAGAGATGTAAAAACAAATTTATTTAACTACTAAAAAAAGAGAAGGCGGAAGAGCAAGAGTATGATTAAAAAGATATTATTTTAAAAAAGTAGATGCCATTATTTAACATACGCGTAACGTACTCAGTATGTCGTTGTCGTGGAATACAATCTAATAATCCCTCTTTAAGCAATGATTCGTCTTGATTTCTTCCTAAAATTGGTTGGCAAAGTGGTTTCATATCCTTCAATGCTTGGCATTTTACTTTGATCCCAATACCTCCACCCATAGCACTATATGTCATTTTGTGTTCTCTGTAACGCAAAACATCGCTATTGTCATTCATTAGCCAAGACTCCACTTTTTCCATATCTGATTTACTTAAGATACTATCCACATCTCGTGTTATACATACATCAATTGTTTGATCTACAAGTGGACGATATCGTTCTACCATAGGATTCAAACCATCACGACATTGTATCAATTGAATAGGGTGTGTTTTTGATGACGTTGCAATTTTTTCTACAAAACTTTTAAGTACGAGATTATTTTGAACCGATTTATCAATATACAATCGCAATTCCCAATCAGGAAACCATATTTCAGCCGCTTTCACGTTATAACGTAAACCAATAAGATATTCTGGTAATCTGCTCAAGTTGTTCATATCGGCGTACAAATACCATGCTATAACTTTACGAGGAAATTCTGTATTAATTTTTGATTTTAACAAAGCATTTATACCATTAGCATCACTGGTACTGTTGATGGAAGTGGTAGAGATACCGTCACGATTGCTGCTGATATTGTCACTGTTTTTGGTATCGATGCTTATGGTGTCGCTACTAATAATGCTAGAAGTAACACTTTTAGAATTGCTTTCATTTGCAATATTGCAAGTTTTGCTCTTTCGCGACATTAGTTTGCCACAAACCTTGTGCTCTTCATTAGTAATATCAAAATTAGCATGTACAGAATTGTTGCCTTCGTTGCTAGAAGTATTTCCAAAAGAAGTATTCGTAAAAACATTTCTAGAACTACTATAAAAAAAAACACGCTTACATTTTACATCGTCATTGCTAGAACTACTACTACTAAAGCAATTACGTTTTTTCTGAACTTTAAGTTTGCGTTTCATGTCAATTTTTTTTGAATGTGGTAACTTTTTAATGGTTTGAGGAATTTTATAATTCTGTTTTTTCTCAAAACATTGTAAAGTCATATTCCTTTTTATTTTTTTGCTGGTATGAACAATATTACTGTTCTTTTGTTTCCTGGTTGACATGTTCTTACGTTTACCACATCCTATCATCGGCATCTTCCCATTACCATTATCACGGTCACTTTGTGTTCTATTAATATCCATACTATTACTACTACTACTTTTACTATTACTATTATTACTATTATTCATCCCACCACGTAAACGTAAAACCAGTTGTATAGTCCATTCCTTTCTTATATTACATTCTGCAACTGCTGATGTATTATCTAAGTCTTTGCCCTTAAAATTCAATCTTTGTTGACATGGTCGTATACCTTCTTTGTCTTCAACTTTACGTTTCAAGTTAAAAATGGCATCTGAAGTTCCAACGTTATCCAACACAATGGTCTGGCCATTTACCAGATTAATAAAAATTTGAAATGTACAAACGCTCATGCCTATTTCTACCTTGTGGATTAGCATATCCTTTTTGACAATTGATATTCATTCGACATTTGTAATACCCACATCTTCCTTCACGTTTATTTCTCATATGATCTTCTAAGTCGTTTTTTTCTATGGTATGAGTTTCCGCATTTCTTACATTTGTGCTGTTTCTTGTTCTTATCGTCAAATTTACAATACCCATATTTTATATGACCACGCATATTACTAGTACTACTAAACGTCTTTGTACAACCAAATTTTGTCATTTGTTTCAATGGAAATATAATCATAATCCGTATTATTCATGCTTTCATCGAATGTTTCAGCTTGTGGAATCCAATCATATCCATTAGCAATATTATCTTCAACTGTAAATAAATCCCGTGGAGGACGATTCAAATCATGTATGTCTGAAAAATGCGTCTCAATATCACCAGAACCTAGGTCTCTAATAGGAGGTAGCCCACTAATACATTTTCATCATCAGAAACTTCGTTGCTTGATAAATCTAAGACTCGTTTGGTGAACCATGATATATTATTTAAGCTACAACTAATATCGTCAGAATAACCTTGGTCCACATTTTGGTTGAGATTCCTCTCCCCCTTTATCTCCGTTCTTCCCTTTAATGTTAAAATAGGTGGCTACTTAAAATTTCTTTCATCCCATCTCTTCCAATTTTTAATATTCGTAGAAAAATAGTTACACTTGGGACACTTGTTGCTTATTGTACCAGTTCCGCTTTTATCTCCATTATGAGCAGCTAGATCTTCACAATTGGTATGGTATATAGGGCCATAGCTACATTTTGGGCATTGATATAGTCTTTGATGATCCGGAAATGCTTTCTTCAATTGTTCTGCATTCATCCCACCACAAACTTCACCATTTGTATGCTCTTCTTGCCCGCATGTAGTACAAATCACCGAGGCACAATGTGGACATGTATTTCCAAAACTAGAATCTAAATCAATGGTTGGGCCATGATATTTTGCACATTTTTTGTTCTGACAAAACCATCGACGTGGGTCAAAGGTAATACGATAGGAAATTAACTTTTTATACAAATCATGATATTGTTTTTTATTTTCAAACAATGTACTAACGATATGCTTTTCATCAACAAATATATTTGGAGGATGCGTGCAGCGGCATATTTCTTCACACATGTTACCACCATTACATGTATACTTAATTAACGGATGTCTCAAGCCTTTTATCAATGGTTTAACTTTTATATTATCGTCATTTCCAAGATTCATATTTAATTGGCTTTCAAAATATTGTTTCAGACATTGTTTACAACATTTTTGTTTTGGGATAGACATATGGCTATATGGCGTCACGTTTGAATCATTATCATTTATAGGAGAAGTGTACGTATTAGGAAAGGAATTATAGCATATAGCACAATCAAATTTGTTTTCTAACTTTAGTTTCCATTGCGTTATTAATTGGAAGCAACTTTTATAAATTTCTACACTTAAATTGTTGCCGTGTAAGTCACTTATGTTTTTGCAAGAATGTTTAATTGCCCCTGATGCGGCACGTTTAGTATTTACATAAGTCAATATTGACTTCACTTCGTCATCAGACTGTGGTTCGTACTGCAATGCATTGCCAATATGGCTGTTGTTACCACCAATCCATCCATGCTTGTTATCATTGGTCAAAAGATCTGAATTAAATTGATCCAAACCACGTATATCTGTTAATGCCTTAACAATCGTAGAAATATTTCTCCATTTACCTAATATGGATTGAAGCGCATAGGCATCATATTCAAGGTGATTGAATTCATTAACGCAGTCTGAACTCGTTATACCAACTTTTACGGCTGCAAAGCGGACTGCAGAATCTTCTTCGAACCACTTTGAATTTATTTTCTGTTGTATACTTGATGAAAGGTTTGTTTCACTTGCCATCATCATTTCAACCTTGTGTAACCAACCCATTTTACGCCAAATCGATCGAATATCATCCAGAAATCGATTCCATCGCTTTTGCCTATTAACGATCATATGGTCTAACAACTCTATTTCTAATTGTAACGCATTTTGCACATTCATTATAGACTTATTATTTGTTGTACTTGCTGTGTTTTCAACTTTTAGCAGCTGTTTTCTGTTGTCATACTCTTTGAGTAAACTATTTATTGTTACTTCGAGCTCTTTATATTCCATTTGCAACTTTGCAGATGTCTCACGTAATGCTATAGTTGTTGCGTTATCCATGTCTTGTATAAAGTTCATGTCTTTCTCTAATGCAGCACTCAATTGGATAATATTACGCTTCAAGTAAATAATTTCATTTTGTTTTGCCTCGATTTTTACTTTATTTGCAAACTTCAAAAATGTTGATAGTTTTTCTGTTTTTATATTGTTATTATTACTTAAAGCTAACATAACATCATCAATTTTGGCATTTAATGCATCACTATCATTGCCAATTAATGTCAGTGTCCTAGAATCTAAGCATACACCAGTCACAAAATATCGCTGCTTCGTTTTTTTAAGTAACACTATATCATCCTTCATATACCCACGCATTTTTAAATCATGTGCAAATGTAGCAATGACAACATTTAGTTTTTCTACTTTAATATTTGATACATTCAAAGAATTGTCATTCAATAAACGTACTGGCAAGTTGAAGCGTATTCTCAATATGTCTTCAACTATCTTTATGTTTTTATCAATGTGCAATTCGTTTTCACAAATTTGTGATTCCAATTTACTGTGCGTTTCTAAAACATCATCAAGATCGATATCATTACAACATGCCAACATGGCCGAATAATGATTTCCATATTTGTTGTATTTAATGTATATAGTGTTTGTTTGATACTCTGGAAGAGCATTTGATCGTTCCGTTTTACCATCGCTCGTTATTCGTTCCCACAAGCTGTCTTTGCAATTGTAAACACAAATCTGAATGTCTCCTCTCATTTTTTTTGCAACTAAGATGAGTTCTTCGTGATTACCCCATTCTTCATTTTTTAATTCTGCAATTCGTGTTTTAATAGATGTACTAGAATTTTTAACTGCATTTGCATAGGCATCTTCATTTTGATAATCATCTCGGTTGATGCTATGTGTTGTATAGTTTACATTTTTTTCGGATGCTAATGTTTCAATAATTTTAGATCGCAATATTTTACCTGGCTTTCCCGTCAAATTTGCTGGCATATTGAATTCCATATTAAACTTGTTTTGAACATTAGGTGGCATTTGTTTCATATTTTGCATTATACTGGTGAAAAGACAATTGCCATCTCCTGGCGTATAATTCTCTTCTAACAATACCAAATTGGATAGCATTACAAATGATCGTTTTTGGTTCATCAATAATCGATGAGTACATAGGGATTGGTTCATAAACCGAATAGTTGAAACATATTTCAAGGTATTTTCTTGTTGATTGGCATACACTTTGAACAATTCCATAATTGGTGAAGGAAAAGAGTTGAAATGGTATTTCTTTCGCCACACATCATCATGGTATAGTATGGTGTACTTCAAAATATTTGTCACGAATGTACAGTTGTTACTTTGTAACGCATCTTTGAATAAATCAAATAATGCTTTGTCAAATTCATCTTTCGACGGCAAATTAATAGATGCGTTATGCCAAACATTGTTCGATAAATTTAATATCCACTCACATGATAAATTAGATATGAGTTTTTTCACACGTTCGCGATCGTCCCGCCAATGGCTATTCCTGGATTGTACCATGATTAATTCAAATAGGTTTATTGTAATTATATGTTTACATGTATTAGATATATTGGCTTTGGAAAGCAAAGAAAGCGCCTGTTGTCCATACTCTTGTACCTCTGCTTCATTGATATGGAAAAGCATCGCTTGAGCGATCCATTTCACTCCATTTAAGTTGATAATAGCTTCGCAACGCGATTTTTTGATTACATCATCCTCACTGCTAATATAAATAGCAGTAGCGTGGCAACCATGCAATTGTATTCTCGCATGTTTATGATTCATACGCATTGCATCAAATATTGCATCGAGAAAATGTTCATTTTCACAATATTCCGCAAATTGTATGTTATAGTGTGTGAACTGCAGAAACGGCTTTATTGCTTTCATATTGATCTCAGTTTGTATCTTATCAAGTTCGGCGTTGGCACGTATTGCTTCAATTATCCTTTCAATAGATTGTTGGTCTGAAAGGAAGGATTGATGAATTTTCGTTTGTGTCGATAAAGGCGTTGATGTGGTGGAAGTAAGTGTTTGCGTCGATGTGCGCTTTATAATCCTGTCACCGGCTACTAATTTTTTATTGCTCATTACTTCCTGTGATTCTTGGCGTGTTCGTTTTCTATTGTTAATGTGATTGGTTGACGGACTGTTGCTTGGACTTGAATCAGAATCTGAAGAATGTAAACCATTCCGTAGCGGAAGCGGCGATACAACTACATCATCGTCATTATGATTACTGCCATTATCATTGCTGCTTATACTTATAGCTCTCACGCTTGATGTTGTAATTGGCATCATATTTGTTTCTACTTCCTTATTATTTTCTACCTCCATGTTATTATTATCATCTTCACCACCGGATTTACTTTCATCATCTCTTCGATGTGGAAGATTACTATTGGAACTATTCATCCCACCACGTAATCTTAAGACAAGTTGTATAGTAGATTCTTTCTTTATATTGAATTGTGCAGCTGTGGATGTATCATCTAAGTCTTTCCCATCAAAAATTAATCGTTGCGCAATTGGTGGTATGCGTTCTTTATCTTTAATTTTGCGTTTCAAGCTAAAAATGGTATCGGATGTTGCAACATTATTCAACACAAAAGTTTTACCATCCCAATTTTTAACAAATATTTGAAATGTTTTATTATTGTTCCTATTTTCACAACATTTATCCTCATGTTTATTTCTACCTTGAGCATTTGCATATCCATTTCCTTTCTTGGACTTTGAACAATCATTATTCATTCGACAAGTCCAATACTTAGGACAATAGTCAGGATTTCTCTTGATATTATGTTCTTTTTTTTTATGGTCGTCATTTCTCATATGATCGTCTAAACTTTGTTTTCTATCATATGATTCTTCGCATAACATGCACTTGTATTTTTTTCGATGGTCGTCATTTCTCAAATGATCGTCTAAACAATGTTTTCTATGATATAATTTTTCGCATAGTATACACTTCCATTTTTTTCCTTTTTCTTTATCTTCTTTTTTTTTCTTCTTTCCTTCCTTTGTAAACTCGCAATATCCATATTTTATATGGTTATTCATATTACTAATACTAGTAAAAACCTTCTTGCAACCGAAGCTGGCATGGTTACACGCAACTCGTTTTTTGACAAACTTAGTATTGTTTTTTGATAATGCATGACCTTCATCTAAAGCAATCAATGAATCACCGCGAGGGCGATTAAAATTATTTTGTAATAAAACTTTTTCATCGCTTTCTTCGTTTTCCAAGAACAAATCCTGTATAAACTCTGTGTCTGATTCACTAATAACTTTTGCTATCGGGATTGAAGAAGGATTCATAATTTTGCGCATATTTTCATCTTCCCGACTAATATTTTCCTCATGAACATCAGTATCAACCACTGTTGATAATGTTGAAGCGATGATATCTAGGCTATCACAGTGTCCACGAGCAATCCCCTCTTCACACGATGGTGATAAATCAAATGCTGAATTCATGTTATAATAGGATGGTTGTCTCTTTAATGGTGGTAAGACACATTTTTTTTTTTTTGTTCGGCTACGAAGCTTGTCATCAAACCCCCCTTCGTTTTCATCCGATAAACCAAAGTTTGATGTTTGGTTTTTACGCTTTAAGTTTAGAATGTTATCGGTATCATTTTTGGTATGACTAGCACTACTAATACGATCCATCCCGCCACGTAAACGTAAAACAAGTTGTATAGTAGATTCTTTTTTTATATTACATTCTGCAACTGTGGATGTATCATCTAAGTCTTTCCCATTAAAAATTAATCGTTGTGCACTTGGTCGGATACCTTCTTTGTCTTGAATTTTACGTTTCAATTCAAGAATCGTAGTTGTCAATGTAATATCATGTAACACAAGGAGTGGACCACTTATTGGCTTCACAAATATTTGAAATGTATTATGGATGTAAGTATCGATATCCTTTACCTTTGAATAATTAAGTAATAATTTGTTGCCCACGATCGACTCCAAATACGCAGCTACTTTGGTATGACCTTTCGCTCTTGCCACATCTAACGGAGTACGGCCATTATCACAACTTGTGGTCGCATTCAATCCCCATTCGATACCGAGCACGACGGAGTCTATCTTGCCATTCCACGCCGCCGCCCATAACATGGTTGCTCCTTTGTTTTCCCCACTTGTTAGTACAACGTCGGTGTTCGCGCCGCATGCATATAGCGACTTCATTACATCGAGATGGCCTTTTTGTGTAGCTATGTATAAAGGTGTACCTCCTTCTTTAGTCGATTGATTCACATCAATACCTTTTACCTTCAAAAGCATCGATACAATTTCTTTATGTCCTTTCAATGCTGCTACATATAATGGTGTTTGTCCATCTTTATATGCTTGATTCACATCGATACCTTTTACCTTCAAAAGCATCGATATAATTTCTTTATGTCCTTTCAATGCTGCTATATATAATGGTGTTTGTCCATCTTTATATGCTTGATTCACATCGATACCTTTGACATTCAACAGCATTGATACAATCTCGTTATGGCCTTTTTCTGCTGCTACATATAATGGTGTTTGTCCATCTTTATATGCTTGATTCACATCGATACCTTTTACCTTCAAAAGCATCGATACAATTTCTTTATGTCCTTTCAATGCTGCTATATATAATGGTGTTTGTCCATCTTTATATGCTTGATTCACATCGATACCTTTGGCTTGTACCAACATCGATACAATTTCTTTATGTCCTTTCAATGCTGCTATATATAATGATGTTTGTCCATCTTTAGTCGATTGATTCACATCGATACCGTTTGCTTGTACCAATATCGCCACAAGTTCGTTATGACCAAACCAAGCTGCTACCAATAATGGTGTCCAGCCATTTTCCGTTGGTCGATTCACATCAATGCCTTTTGCTTGTAACAACATCGACACAATTTCTTTATTACCTTGATGTACTACTTTATATAATGGTGTTTGTCCATCTTTACATGCTTGATTCACATCGATACCTTTTACCTTCAACAGCATCGAAACAATTTCTTTATTACCTTGATATACTACTTTATATAATGGTGTTTGTCCATCTTTACATGCTTGATTCACATCGATACCTTTTACCTTCAACAGCATCGATACAATCTCGTTATGGCCTTTGGATATAGCTATATATAAAGGTGTACTTTTTCTATTTGTCGATTGATACACATCAATACCTTTTACCTTCAACAGCATCAATACAATTTCTTTATGGCCTTTCGTTGCTGCTATATATAATGGTGTTTGTCAATCTTTATATGCTTGATTCACATCAATACCTTTTACCTTCAAAAGCACCGATATAATTTCTTTATGGCCTTTCTCTGCTGCTATACATAAAGACGTTTGTCCATCTTTAGTCGATTGATTCACATCGATACCTTCTATCTTCAACAACATCGATACAATCTCGTTATGGCCTTTGGATGCTGCTTTGTATAATGGTGTTTTATAAGATCCATAACATCCAGTTTTACCCGCTTGATTCACGTCGATACCTTCTATCTTCAACAACATCGATACAATCTCTGTACGGCCGTTTTCTGCCGCTGACCACAATAGCGTTTGTCCTTTTTCGTTCTGTGCGTTGGCATCCTGCCTCAATTCATGCACCCATATGTTGGTATCGTGCAAGGTCAAGGTGCCCAATCGGCAACCATTGATAATTAGGGTCTCGCCGGTATCACCATATTTACGCGGCAGGATCCGTCGATAAAATGTTTTCCGCACCTCAACATTGGCCACACCAAGAAATCGCTTCGTAGACAAGGCAATAAAGTTGACCAACGCTTTGGAGTCGTTTTCAAGAAACGGTACGATATATTGAACAACCAGCTCGTCCACGCCTTCCAACCGCGAAAAATCACGATCTTTCTTCTCCTCCGCGTTTAAGTCGGCCGCTTCAAAGGTCATCATAGTCGCTACGCGTTCCAACAAGCGGTGGTACTTCTCTCGGGAGGTATCGCTGGTGAGCGGACCGATATGGTTCCTTATGGTGGCGATGGCTCTATTCACCGCCAGGGTGTCCTCGCCCGCCTCGCTCTTTCTTGTCTTACGACGCTTGTTGCTGCCGGCCACGAAAACATTGTTACCACGGTCACTTTGTCTTCTATCAATATCCATAGTATTATTACTACTACTATTACTACCTTTATTATTACTATTATTAGTATTATTCATCCCACCACGTAAACGTAAAATCAGTTGTATAGTCGATTCCTTTCTTATATCACATTCTGCAACTACTGATGTATTATCTAAGTCTTTGCCCTTAAAATTCAATCTTTGTTGACATGGTCGTATACCTTCTTTGTCTTCGACTTTACGTTTCAAGTTAAAAATTGTATCTGAAGTTGCAACGTTATCCAACACAATGGTCTGACCATTTACCAGATTAATAAAAATTTGAA
>JACLAC010014172.1_pt1 | contig 11725 bp, 9 predicted proteins | sample 8027881 | NCBI WGS metagenome assembly JACLAC01 (sample SAMN15725517, study PRJNA655200) | protist metagenome | isolation source: fluorescence activated cell sorting (FACS) single amplified genomes of... | place: Spain: Blaines Bay Microbial Observatory, Mediterranean Sea | collected 2016-01-19 | reverse complement strand
AGAGATGAGGACTCTTTCAGCCCATGGGCTGGCCAGAGTATGGCTTGCCTAGGCCAGCCTGCGGCATGACATTGCTATGATTGCTAAACATTGGCATTCCTAGCTACTATTAGGATGATTTGGTTCACAAGCAAGATTCGAAACGGTCAGCATTGACTCCAGCAGGATCGAGTTCGGCGATCCCTGATGCAACTAGGAACATCAAGCTGGTATACAAGGGGTCACTGGTCCGGACTGAGCCGTCCGCCTTCTTTCATGTGCCCAAGGAGGTCAAGCTTGTTCTGGGGAATGCCCAAGCCAGACCACAGATGCTGAAACAATCGTGGACCAAATTTGATTTTTAGGGGCTGCATGGGAAGTATTGCGATTTGCGCCAGAGAAAACCACGCCCAGGCTCAACGTTCGCTCACCAGACTGAAGAGGCCCGCCGCCTAGTCCACCGCTGATCTCCTCAAGTGCCATGAGCTAAAGCTCGGACTGAGCGCCCTTGTCTTTGACCCAAGTTGTCCCGACCAAGCATGCTGGACATGCCTTGCTGGCTTGCAACGTTATGTTTGTGGAGATGTGGGGAAAGAGACTTTGAAGATCTTGGCAGAAACGAGAATCGAGTGTTAGTGGTAAAGGAGCTTCGAAATAGATCATTATCGTGAGAGCTAAGCATTCTGACAAAGATTCCTATCAACAATAACAAAAGACCACGGCGACCACATTTCGCCATCCATGGATACCTATCCGAGTGCGAGCGAAGCCTTCACATCTTTTTGAATCGATGATTGCCACTGTCACTCCTGGGCGATGAAACCTCAACGATGGAGTTGAGGAAGCCTCAGGAAGGTCAATTCTGAGCAAGTGCCGACAATGCGCGCATTACTCAAAGTAGGTCGACGCAGCCTGTGACGTCCTGACCTTCTATCAGCGGCTGGCCTCCACCTTATGTGTGACTAAGCTTTGAATTGACTAGGCTTTCAGAAAAGCGTTGATTGAAACGCAAAACGCATGCCAAGTCGAGAAATACATTTTTGGCATGAAGACTATACCATCGCGGATCACGTGTCTCCGTCGCTTTCGGCAAACGCTTCTACTCTACCACAGATGCGAAGCGTCACCAGCTCTTAGCAATGAGAATGTTGAAATGTATCCTTGGTCGAGTCCAGACACGATCTCACAACTAGCAAGGATCGATGAGGTCCTAAGGCCACAGATACCATCTGTCGATGTGAACTTCAAAGTCCTGTGTAGCATCTGGCACACATCGTGGAGAGTTGGCCGACCCAACACCTCATTTCTTGGGCAATCTTCTGTTTTCCAGCTGGCCCAAGGGCGGAACCAGACCAGCCAGCCTGGCCAAACGAGGCCCCTCCTTTTCCAGTCGTTGTAACATTAGTTCGCGGATGGACAAAACTTTCTGGGACGCGCTGGCTGGCAAGCAATCCAATTCAATCAGTCTGCCCAGCAAGACATGCATCGCCTTTGCAGCTGGGAACATTCACTTGTGGTGTCCAAATTTAGCTGTCCTTGCTTGTCAAGCGTCGAAGCAAGACCACGGAAGCCTTGCAATCAATTTGGTGATCCTGCGGCTGAAGATCTACCCCGAAGCCATGCAGCGTGGCGGAAGGAAAGGTCGAAACTCAAGCAGAAATAGCTCTGCATATGTTTTTGCAACCTTGTGTTTGCTTCACGTTTATGCGATGAGGAACATACTGTGATAGTAGCAACAGATGCTGGGAGCGCACAAGGCTAATCAAAAGCTAAGTCAAAGCGAGGGGCCTACCCAACGATGTATCTTGTCATAGGTCTCAAGGAGCAACTTGGAGGTGTCCAAGCTGGATCTCATGTTATCGCTTTGCGCATACATTGCGAGAGCCAAGACCATCATTGAATCCGGAATCTGTAATGACTAATCAACTGATTAGGGGCCAGGAAAGTGGCTCTCATGATCCACTGCTGGCAAGCATTGTCCTGAGTACTTTGGTACATGAATCAGTCACCATGCGGCGGGTCACTTGATGGGTCAGAAACATGTTCAACTGCTATGAAGAACAAATGAACCCAGCACCAACATTGCCCCAGAGCATGCTCAATCGACCGAGATCATCAATTACACGCTTTTTCCAAATGTGCACTATGGTAAAGCTTTCGAAGACAAGGTACCCTGCAGCCAACTTCGGAGCCAATAGCAGCATGGCTAGCCTGTTGGTGGGAGCCAAGACAAACATGATCAGAACATTGAATGCTAAGGCTATCGGGTCATGCTTGTCCAGGCAAGGGTGGCGAGGTGTGGCCTTGGCTCAGCTTACGAGGATCCGTGCTGAGCGTGGCTTTTCGACGCAGATCATCCTGACAACAGACACGCTGACTCTGGCAACCTTGGGGGTCTTATGCCGTGGCCACGGTCTTTGGCGCAAACCTCCGGCGCAAAGTTCAGCACACTGTGCGGCATATGCAGCACTTGTTGAAACGTCCGACAACCATTTTTCACCACAACAGAGGGCATGGACCAGCGCAACCCCCGCCTTCGAGGCCCTCAACCTGTCTGATTTGGATCCAGATCGTATGTCAATCACATGCGCTGTTGTGGGCGTAAGCGTGACGCCCATCGGCAAAGGTGATGAAGCCAAAGCTGCCCTTCCAGCTGGTCACCACGCCGCTCTGCCTTCCCTCATCAAACTCCTTGCGATGCAACAGCAATTGGCAGATATATGAATGTAGTGGAGACTGTCCGATCAAGCCAGGATAGGAAAATGACCAGTAAAATCTTGGCTAGGGCCTTTCTGGCCTTCAATGTTGAAGCACGATTGGTGCCAAGCTGGCGAGTTTGGTAGAGTTTCATAGGCAATGAACTGGGATGGTGCAAAGTTTCGTTGTCGCTTTTCGCTTTTCACATGAAGGCAGCCCATCATGGATTTGATGAGTAACGCAGGTGCAAATCATTTGCAAATTCATGCACTCTTTCAAGCTGAGGACACACAATGGCCATGGCGGTGAATGCCAAAGCAGATGAGAGCATGACCTCAGGCCAGTCCCTAAATTGTGCGACCTGCCTGAACTGGCTGGAGCCTGCACTTTGTATGCAGCATTTGGCAACCGCATGGAGTATTCCTTGGCACAACCGCTTACCGGCCATGGTCATCAACAGAGGGCAAGGGGAGTGCACACCGACTGGCCACAGGGTGCACATCAAGCACACAGCCAATCATTAAGTACCTTTGCAAAGCATGCTTCTTCTTGGTCCCACATATGCAGACCTCATTATCTACAGCCTCTGAGTCTTCTCATGAAAATCGTAAATTCTAAATGCCACTTTTCCCAAAAGTTCACCCCGTGAAACTCAACAGTATTCAAACATCAGAAGTAAAAACCAACCACCATGAGAACCTCTGAGTTCCCAATATATTCCATTTGTTTTTAATATATGCTCCAACATCGTGTTTTAAAGTGGGCCATGGCCCCCTCCCCCCTTTGCGCACTGCGGCCCGGCCCTGGGCCGGGCCTGGGCCTTGGGGCTGCGTTATCTTAGGGGCAACTCGCAGTAAAACAATCAAGAAAAAAACTTGATATCTTAGAGGCTCAGAGGTTCCCATAAATGCATTTGTGTACCCCTCAGGTTTGAATATTATGTAGTCTCAAGGGTTGAACTCTTGGATAAAGTGGCATTTAGAAATTACGTTTTTTCTGAGAAGGCTCGGGGACTGCATATCTTAAGGGGGCCAGGGATGGACCAAGAAGAAGCCTGTGATCATTCGTGCAAAGACTTTCGCAAGCGCACCGGGGCTCGCATCTAGCACCGTGGACGTCTCCAAGACAACTCTTGCAGCATACGCCCTTGCGCTGATTGCGTATCTGGCCACTCAGACAACTACTTCGTCTGCCGTAGCAGCCACCACATGAGAAGCATCTGAAGCAACGCCGCATCTGTTATCTCCTCGAATGAGGCGACAGTAACCCTTCTCGCCCCAGTCTGTACCCCAGCTGTTCCTAATCTTCCAGTAGTCTACCCCTTTCTCAGAACCATATCCAACAATGGTCACTTGATGATCCAAGGCGTTTTGGCCAGTCTTGCACTTGCCCTTGTTTGGGCTCATGATGCCTTTCTGGTAGTTGTCAAAGAACTTCGAATTAATACAAATAGGCCCTGCCATAGGCAGATACAAGGTAGGCCACACCGGGGCTGCCTATGAAACGGGGTCTGACAGGGGTCTGACAAGAGGTCCCACCCTGATTTGGCACAAAAACACCGGTTTGGGAAGTTTTTGGGCCGTTTCGGGCCCCGGCCACTTCCGTTCGAGCCCGCGCGGGCAGCAATCATACTAACTCATTAAGCCGATCGCATCCGCGAGGTCCGGAAAATTTGCCGCTGGGCCGGTTGTCGAGATCCCAATCTTTTGATTTTGACTTTTAGGCCAAGATCTTGGCTGATCTTGGCTCCAAGTTCTGAGCTGCGGGCCACGTTGGGTCGAAGACTTTAGGAAAACAGGACATGCCAAAAAATGTGTTTCTTGTTATCGTTTTTTCTACGACTCGCCTCGGGACTACTAGTATGCTCATGAGAACCGCACCGCTGCGCCGGTCGGAATGGCGCGGTCGACATGTTTTTCCGTCTTATGACGTTCGAGTTATGGCCATTTTTGTGCTTGGGCCTGTCTGGGTCTGACTACGCGCGACACGGAAACCTGAAAGTCGGCCCAAGCCCCTCTGGCCTCACGCCCCCAGGGATGAAATGACCTCGTGAGAGTCAAGCCCTCACTTTGACCAATTGTGATAGGGCCAGCTCTCACAATGTGCTTCTTCATCAAGTTCTCGTCGATTGGCTGCCTATTACACCAATCACACTTCCTCAGACCGCCAGAGATCTGATAGCCCCCCTTGAACTTGGCCACAGGAGCTCCCTCCTTTTTCTTGTCGCAAATGCCGTTCTTCTTTTCCTTTTTCGTGGTGCCGGCACATTTATGGTGTCCAGAGCAGTAAGGATAGTTTGCTTCTGAATTCAGTCCATTCTTTTGCACGTACTCATCGGTATCAAGGTCGCTGTCACCGCCACCACAGCCAGCATCACCTCCAACACGATCGCAAGATGTGAGTTGCTGCTCTGAGAGAGACACAAGATCGTTGCCTGCCAAGTACCATGCTGCCTCCATGTCACTGGTGGCTCCAAACGTAAAGCAATTCCCACAATTGCCCTGGTCCTTTATGGCAGTCACAGCGCCTTTTGCTGTCCAGTCAAACTCCTCAGGAAGTGTGTTGTTTGTGCATAGTTCTGGGAAACGAGGCTTCGCATAGCAAGTACCATCCCAAGCATGAGCATTTCCTTTAACACCGCGCCGTGCCGTCAAGCGCGTGCAGTTAGGACCCACGCATGTGCCTCCACACTTGAGGCGCAACTCTTCATGGGTGCGATCTGTCCAACGCGTGATGCCATACTCAGCACCATCCTCTGAATCTGCGTTATCCTGCTCGATGCGTTTCAGATTATCGCAGAAAACCCCAAAGCGCCACTCCTCTTCTCTATCATGATCGTAAGTCTTCGAATACTTTTCCTTGAAGCTGGCAAAGAGTTGACGGGAATATTTCTGATCTTCATATTCTGGGCAAGCGGCGCCTTCCCAACAATAGCCGAGAAGCCCCAGCTTACCAACACACCAAGAGCAACCACCAAGACTTACACAGCCGGTGGAGTTGGTCTCCAAAGCGCATGGCCTCTCTGCGTTGCTGGGTAAGAGAAGGAGAGCAAAGATTTCGAAGCGCATCGTACAAGCGTTCGGCAGATGCGCAACGGGAGATTGAAGTCTTGAGCCACTATGAAAGGGGAGTTATCGGGTCTAAGTGAGGGCTTGGATCGGACGATATTATTTCATCCCTACGAACATGAGGCCAGAGGGGGACCCGGTCATGTCTAGATGTTTCTGTACTGCACGTAACCAGATCCAGACTGACCTAAAATATAAACGGGCATAACTCGCACGTCATAAAGTACAAAATAATCGATCCCATTCCCTGGTCCGTCTCTATGGCCGAAGCCCTCCCAAATCTGCCCCCAAATGACTTAATCCATATTACGATATTAAGTTGAGCTAGGGGCTGGGAGCCCTCCGCGTAATATAGCCGGAGCCTACTAAATCTCCCCCCAAATCCATATTACCACATTACGATCATATTACGTTGAGACCAGCTCCAGAGGCAGGGAGGTATGGAGAACCCCAAAGAAATTTTAGATATCACCGCGCTGCCCCCACAGGAGATACGTTGGAGGCCTGCGCGACACGGAGAACACCAAAGAGATTTTAAGTATTACCGCGCCGCCCCCACGGAAGATACGGGGGAGGCAGGGAGGCACGGAGGCATGGGTGTTTCTAGGATCTCAAAGGAACTGAACTCTTGAACTCGTCCAATTCAAAAACCCAGAGTCTTATCAAGGAAGTTCGATCTTGAACTTTCTGAACTGTATACGGCTTGCACCCATGCCGCCCATCACTTTGATACCACCTCCGCATCCCAAGGTGACAGTACTTTTGGATGAAACAAATCGACAATATTTCTGATTTTTGTTTCCTCCCCTGACTGCTGAACGCTATATGCTCCCCATATGCTGAACGATGGCCTCCCTTATAATATGTTCTCCATGATTTGTTTTTAATATAATAGATCCAGGACGATAGAGCTTGTGAATCCTTCAAGTTAGGAGAGGGAGAGAAGCACTTGTCGAAGTGTCTAGACATTTTCCCAAAAATACGGTCACCTTTTTTGGGGGTGAGGGTGAGAGAAAAACTCATTCAGAATCTCAGACATGTTGGCCAAACGCTGAAAAGTACCATCACTTTTTCTGGGGGCGAGAGGGAGAGAAAAACTCATTCAGAATCTCTGTCATTTTGTCCAAAAGTACTGTCACCTTTTGTGGGGAGGCAGGTTACCAGATTAAGCATGCAGTCTTACTGCAACTATCCCGTCAAAAATGCTTGTCATGGAATCTGCGCTTTCTCGCAAATGCCGTGACAAGCCTTTTCTTGCAGTTTTACTGTATTATTCATATCAACAATGCTTGTCACGGAATTTGCAGCTTCCTGCAGACAAGGGAGATAAACACTTTTTCAGAATCTCAAACATGTTGTCCAAAAGTACTGTCACCTTTTGTGGGCAGTGTGAAGGTAGGGGAAACTTCAAATAAAAATCGTAAATTCTAAATGCCACTGCAGGAGTCTCGAGACTCCTGCAAACTCAAACACACCTCAGAAGTAAAATTCCACCACCACAGGAACTCTTGAGCTCCCAAGATATTCCATGTTTTTCAAAAGTGGGCCCTGCCCCCCCCTTCCCCCTCGCGCAATGGGGGGCTGGGCCAGGCCGGCCCTGGGCCCTGGGGTTGCATTATCTTAGGGGCAACTCGCGGTAATCTTTTCCAAAAGAAAATTGAATATCTTGGAGACTCAGGAGTTCTCATGCATGCAATTCCGGCCCTGATTTGTATGATTATCTTGGGATTCAGGGGGTGTGTGAGTTTACTAAAGTGGTATTCAGGATTTATGAAATTTCTGAGAAGGCTCAGGGGCTGCATATCTTAAGGGGGGCTAGGGATGGACCAAGAAGAAGGAGAACTCGTCAGAATTCCTAGACATTTTATCCAAAAGTATTGTCACCTTATCGTGCCCACAGAGCCCTCTTCCCAGGCCCAGGAGGTGACATCAGTTCGGCCTAAAATGCGTTGCTTTTGGAGCGATTCCCCCCCACTTCTCAGGCTCATGAGGTGACAGCAGATTGGCCTAAAATAGCGACAAAAGAATTAGCGACTAAAAGTAGCTCAAATGTGCCTAAAACATAGCGGCTAATTGTTCCGCTAAATTTCAAAACCGCTCAAATTGTCAAAACACACAACGGAGCACCACACTTTTGAGCAACAATTAGCAGCGCTAAGTGTTGAGACATCTCCCCCTACAGGAGCCTGTGGGTAGAAAGGAAACGCTCCCCTGAGGGGTCCGGAAATGTGGTCAATAAAACTTAGCGGCTAAAATTAGCTCACATATGCCAAAAATATAGCTGTTATTTTTTCCGCCAAATTTTCAAACCGCTCAAATTGTCAAACACACACAGGAAAGCGCTACTTTTTAGCAAAGAATAGCAGCGCTAAGTTTTGAGGCATCCCCCCCATACAAGAGCCTGTGGGTAGAAAGAAAATGCTTCCTTGAGGGATCCGGAAATGTGGTCAAGGAAACTTAGCGGCGAAAATTACCTCAAACATGTCAAACATATAGCTCCCCCACTAATTTTTTAAACCGCCCAAATTGTCCAAAACGCAATGGCGAACTATACTTTTGAGTAAAAAGTAGCAGCGCTAAGTTTTGAAACATCTCCCCCTACAAGAGCCTGTAGGTAGAAAGAAAATGCTGCCCTGAGGGGTCCGGAAATGTGGTCAAAAAAATTAGCTGCCAAAAATAACTCAAATGTGCGAAACGTATAGCTGCTATTTTTCTGCTAAATACAAAAAAAAGGAAAACGCCCAAATTGTCCAAACACAAAGGAACACATTACTTTTAAGCAAAAACTAGCAGCGCTAAGTGTTGAGTCATCTCCCCCTACAGGAGCCTGTGGGTAGAAAGGAAATGCTCCCCTGAGGGGTCCGGAAATGTGGTCAAGAAAACTTAGCGGCTAAAATTAGCTCAAATATGCAAACAAAAATATAACTGCGAAATTCTCCGCTAAATTTTCAAACCGCCAATATTGTCAAAAACACACAGTAAAACAAAAAATACGAGCAACACTTGGAGGAGCTAAGTTTTGAGGCATCCCCCCCTGCAGGAGCCTGTGGATGGAAAGAAAATGCTTTGGAGGAAGCAGCCATGGCGGTCCCGTAGCCTAATTAACCCACAAGCGTGGGTCCCGTAGCTTAAAAAATAAGCTACAAGGGGGGTCCCGTAGCTTAAAGTAACCTACAAGGGGTGGGGCAGGGGTCTTGTAGCTTATTTTTTGTCAAAATAGTTCAGGAAAAATAAGGTCAGTAATCTACACACACACACACACACTCTACATATGGTTGTAACCTGGGTACAGGTTGACGCTGACTCTGCCATGGTTGCTTCCTCCACACCATTTTCTTTCCACCCACAGGCTCCTGCAGGGGCAGATGCCTCAAAACTTAGCTCCACTATTTTTGTTGCTCAAAAGTTGTGTTTTACATAGAGTGCTTGACAATTCGGACGGTTTGAAAACTTAGCGGAAAATTGAGCAGCTAACTTTTATGCACATCTATGGCATGGGCGGCAGCTAAATTTCATCATCCACATGCTCCCGCACGAGAAGTTGTCCCCAGAAACTTGCGCCGCTATGTGTTGCATTCACTATTTTAGGATGTTGGAAAATGTAGCGGAAAAAGTAACAGCTATTTGTTTATGCAAGAGAAGGGGTGCAGGAGGATGGTGGGCGGCATGGGTGCAAACCATATAAAGTTCGGAGAGAATTCAAAATCGAACTTCCTCTATAAAACTATGTGTTTTCGAATTGGGCGAGTTCAAGAGTTCAGTTCCTGTGAAATCCTAGAAACACCCATGCCTCCGTGCCTCCATGCCTCCCTGCCTCTGGGGCTGGTGTCAACGTAATATCGTAACATCGTAATACGGATTTGAGGGGAGATTTGGGGATGCCTGGCCATATTGCGCTGAGAGACCCAGCCCCCAGGTCAACGTAATACCGTAATATCGTAATATGGATTTGAGAGGAGATTTGGTGGGCTCTGGGCATATTGCGCTGAGAGCTCCCAAGCCAAGAACTGAGTGAGATATGTGGGACAACCGACTGACCCCCAGAGCTCCCAGGCTGCTCTGCGATAGCCAATAGAGGTTTGGCTCCTTGGAGTGAAGGACAGGTTGGGTCGGGCCGCCATGGCAGACCTGGCAAATCCGCCATGGACCAGGGCCTGGATAAGGAGGGACAAGGCCAGGGGAACGCGTTAGAGAGATGTGACTTAAATGTCTAAGTGAGGGTTTGCACGGCGTATTCATTTTTCCTGGACACGTGAGGCCAGAGGGGTGGCTTGGTCATGTCCAGATGCTTCCGTGTTGCAAGCTGTCAGGACATTCTGGCGAGCGTGGGGTTCGCTCGGCAGGGCATTGGTCAGTGCACTTCTTCTTGGCCGTGTATATGCTGCCCTAGAAATCTTGGACCTATGAGCCTTCTCACATTGTTCGCAATTCCTAAATGCACATGTATAACATTTCGGTACCCAGATTTCAATGCCCCTCCAAACCCATCACAAGGTTACCACAAGGCTTATCGTGAGAAGCGCGAGAGGTCCGGAGGTCTTGACATAAAGGATTTCTTAACAACAAAACATGCCATAAATCTATGATCTAAAGTAGATCATGGGCCCCCCTCCCCACCCCAAAGGGGGGGCCCTGGCCCAGGGGAGGCCTGGGACCCTGAGGCTGCATTATCTGTGGGATAAGTCGCAGCAACTTGGAAGTAATAGAAATGAAATGTGTTAAGTTTCTGGGATCTTTCACGGAAGCATTTTTGGGTTCGCAAGGGTTCAATAATATTGAGTTACCAAGAATCTTCAAGGTGTAAAAGTGGCATTTAGAATTTATGACATTTGGGGGAAGGCTCATGGGTTGAAAATGTTAAGGGGCACCAGGGATGGGCCAAGAAGAGGAAGAAGAAGAAGAAGATTTCCTGTGATGTTTTTGCTGGGGAAGGCTTTCTAAAGAGGACGAGCTGGAGCATGACCTGAGGTCAATTGCATGCAACCGCACTGAGTACACATGCGTACCGAAGGTCTCGACTGGTCATGAGATTCATAGGGATCGATCCCCAGGTTCTGGAGACAATGCTATGGGATTGCGACGTCCTGGAGCCGGAGGGCCATAGACTATTAGTCCAAGCAATGTTCAGGCTAGGGTATGGCCATGGCCAAGGCAAGCCCATGGCCAGGCCAGAGCAATGGCAAGGCCCATGAACTTGCCAGACCGAAATGCATATGCGCCTGAGCACTTGTCGCATTGCGGTTCATGGTTCCAAGGATTTGCCCATCTGCTTAATCGCACGTCTGAGTTCCTTGCAATGGTCTAGACGAGCAAAGTCTGAGTCGCCTAGGGGTGGGAGCATTACCTGAGTGCGTCTGCCCAACCGAAAGATTACTTTTCGCCAGAGGTAGCTCCACAGACACACCTCTTGGAAGTCACAATGCCAAACAAATCCTCACACAGCTCCCGTGTCAAAAAAACCTACAGAAGCTGCAAAGCGATCACATGTCTACTCTGACATAAGTAAAGTTGAGAGAGGCATTGCGTGCTCCTTTTGAGTACAAGTTCTAACAAATCCTGTGCTTCTTCTTGGTCCCACATATGCAGACCTCGTTATCTACAGCCTCTGAGCCTTCTCATGAAAATCGTAAATTCTAAATGCCACGTTTCCCAAAAGTTCACCCCGGGAACTCAACAGTATTCAAAACTCCGAAGTAACGTTAAAACTCAACCACCATGAGAACCTCTGAGTTCCCAATATATTCCATTTATTTCTTAAAATATATGCTCCAATATCGTGTTTTAAAGTGGGCCATGGCCCCCCTCCCCCTCTTTGCGCACTGGGGCCCGGCCCAGGCCGGGCCTGGGCCTTGGGGCTGCGTTATCTTAGGGGCAACTCGCAGTAAAACAATCAAGAAAAAAACTTGATATCTTAGAGGCTCAGAGGTTCCCATAAATGCATGTGTGTACCCCTCAGGTTTGAATATTATGTAGTCTCAAGG
>JACLAC010010836.1_pt1 | contig 11727 bp, 5 predicted proteins | sample 8027881 | NCBI WGS metagenome assembly JACLAC01 (sample SAMN15725517, study PRJNA655200) | protist metagenome | isolation source: fluorescence activated cell sorting (FACS) single amplified genomes of... | place: Spain: Blaines Bay Microbial Observatory, Mediterranean Sea | collected 2016-01-19 | reverse complement strand
CTGGCGACACGAGGGGGCTTCGACGGTCTGTCCGCTGCGTGTAAGTCCGCGCGATAGCCCAGCACCGCCACACCGCCTTCACGCCACAACAACCAACCCGATCGGCATGAGCATGTTGGCGGGGTGTCGAGGTGATCGGAGCGGGGCTAACGCGTGGGGTTAGGTCGGCTGGAATGTCTCAGCTCATCGAAGATCATCGGCCTAACGCCGCTTGAAACCGAAGCCGATCCTAACATTCGGGTTGGACCACTTCGATGGGGCAGGCCAAACCTCTGATAAAGTGAAATAGTTTGAAGTATTGATCACGCGCACCAATTAGTTGCTTCGCTTTTATGCTGCATACTAGATTGGCGATACAGCATGCAGCGAAACTCGACCGCTTGGGGCGTCATGACAGATAAAAATTTACAGATATTACAGTCCACTATGTTAGCAGGTCTGGGAGGTGATCCAGTCCCACTATTGCCAATGTTTATTGAAATGTTTGGGCATAATCCGGCTGATCAAGGACAGATATATGTTGCAGTCATGCCAAAGGTTGGACGATCGGCGTGTTGGTATGCTTTGGCGGCCAGTATTGCTGAGGCTAAGCAGGGCTTTGACCGACGTTTCGCACAGCACTCTCTTGATACTTTTTCTCCAGGAGATCGTGTTGCGCTACTCCCTTCAAAAAAGGTCTATAAATTCGCGGGGCTATATGAGGAGTACAGACTGATCCGTCTCAGTGTTGTAAACGATCCACGCAATGGTTCGTTCACGCTTCCATTGGATGAACTTTCGCGGTTACAGCACGCGGATCCTGAAAGTCCGATAGCTCGGCGAGTGCCTGATAAAGGAGAGCTTGCACTTACTCCTCTCGACCTAGTTATCGAGACAAGGTCTTTTGGGAATGCAGACTTTTTTGACACCGAGGTCATCTATCTTGGACGCAAAGCTCTTTTTCAAAATGCTATGTCCAACGTTGAAGTGGCAAGGGTAGTTGATGGAAGCCTTCGAAGCTTTATTTCAGCAGACATTCTTCCATGGGGGCGGATCGCTAGTGATGGAAAAGTTTCTTTGGAAAGTGATCAGGCTAGCCACGCTAGGCCGCTAGTCGCCCGAGCCAACTCAGCCTTAGATATTATTGAATTTTGCAAAGCCAACGAAGTCACAAATCGGCATATCGTTGTCGATGGTGCCCAATTGTTGGAGCGTGAGTTGGCATCCATGTGTCGTCTCATGGACGAATTTCAGTGCAAAATTACTGCTTTTAGTGGTTTTAAAGATTTTCGCATCCTCCGCGAGTTGGAAAATACAGGCCGTATTCTGCCACGTCAGATTCGTCCTGAGAAAATTAACCCCCGTGAGCAAAACGGTATTTTCCAACGAGCTGCTTCTTCGGCTTCTCGAGCCATTAATTTTGAATGGATCGAAACCTTTCCCGTTTCACACGAGGTTGTCGATGCGACCGCCAAAAGTCTGGAAACCATATCAGAAGCTTTGCGAGCCCTAGAGTTTGATACTGAACGGGAATTTATTATTGGGCGCGCCTTCAGTGTTCTTCGAACTGCGGTCAATCCCCAATTGTCCGGAGCGCGATCAGAAGAGGTGGCTAGCTTTGTTGCCGCCTTAGGTGTGTCTTTTGAGAAAGTAGCTAGATTCTGGCCAGCCGCTGAGCGTGCGGCCTTTATTGATGTGCTAAAAAATCTAGAAGGTCTTGTGGAAGCTTCTGACGAGATTGCAGCAGTCAAACGGACGGCTGTGGAAAGTCTAATTGCCCGCTCACTCTCACCGGAAGAGCTGAGCCAAGAAGATGTAATTTTTCTGGCAGATGACGATGGTGCTACATTGGTGCTCTCGGGATGGCCTCGCCGGGCTAAAGTTCAGCAATTTGTTTTCGAGTATGATTACAAAGATGTTTTCGCTATCGCTTTTGCTTTTGAGGAACGATGGTTCCGTCTGTTTAACAACTCATATCGTGATGCAGAACTCTACGCTGCAGATCCAGACACTCCATACCGACCCACAATTAATCAAGAAGCTTCCAAACGATTTTGGTCGCCTCGCGGAAATGAACGATTCGTAGCCCCAGATCGCGATCGTAGCTTTGTAAAAGCTAAGCTGGCTACCCTCAATGATAGCGACCCAGAGGCTTCCTTGCCTACGACTTTAATTTGGTTTTCAGACGACCGCCTGTGTGCACTTGCAGAAGGGGGCAAGCTGCCAACAATCAAAAATATTGGCCGCTCTATGGGAACGGATAATTTACAAATTGATTTGGTTGGGGCCTCTGCCATCGATCCGGGAGATTTATGCGTATTTCATGTTGGCTCCGATAGTGACCTAGTCAGAAGTCTAGCTCGGCACTCAATGGGAGTTGATCTTTACGAGGAAACGCGGGGCGTTGCCGAAAGCTGGCAGCATGCGCTTGATGCGTTTATTGCTAACAATCGTTTCACTGTGAGCGACTTGCAGGCGCATCTGAAGTCTGCGGGGCTAGACCGCACGGTCACAACCATCCGAAATTGGCTTTATAGTCCAACTGTTATTGGCCCCCAAACTGAGAGCGATTTAGTTGATATTTTGGAAGCCGTAGGTGCAACAAATTTAACCTCAAAGGCTACAGAAATTTGGTCAGCAATTTCTTCTATTAGGTCAAGTCACCGGAGTGCTGGAACCAATATATCGAAAATGCTTCGGGAGGAGTTGGTTACATTACTTTCTGGAACAGAAGCACTTACAGGGCATTATCGACTACCATTAGGCGAGGTGGATGTGTTAGAGGTTGATAGTGTTGATCAAGACCAAGTGAATATCCAAGCAAACTTGGTTAATCGACTTTTGCGACCCGAAAGATTGGGTTTATAAAATGCCAATACAATTTATTCCCAACACATTTGGCCCCGAAACTCCCCATTCTGAAAAACTAGTTGCCGATTGGTTAAAAGAAGACCGTCGCGCGTCACGATACACAGTATATCACTCGCATGGTTTAGGGGCTCATGAGCGCATACACGGATCTACCTCGCGCGGATGGATAAAGCCTCACGGACAGATTGATTTTGTGGTTTTGGTGCCCCCCGTCGGCATTGTTACGGTAGAAGTTAAAGGTGATGAAGTTTCGCGCAAGTCGGGTGTGTGGCATCAAAAGGGAAACGGATATTCGCAAAAAATCGACGATCCTATTGCTCAGATGGTCAGTAATCAGCACAAACTAAGAGAGCGCTTGAGTACAAAGCTGAAAGAGCCCGCTGATATACAGGTTCTAACATTTGCAGGTTTAGTCATTTTCCCCAAAACGGACCACTGCCCTGAAGAGATAGAAATAGAAAGCAACGAGTGGGAAATAGCCTCCTTTGCCGAGATCCAGAAATATGGAATTTCGGGCTGTATCGAAAGAGCGTTAGATCGTACTAAGCGAATACTCAAAAAGAAGAGCTACTCGCCTCCCCCCGGTCTAATGTCTCGCGTAAAGTCAGTAGTGCGCGCAGACTTTGACTTACCAGTAAGCCCAATTGTCCTCCGAAAAGAAGAAGAGAGACGTAGAACTGAATTGACGGAGCAACAATATCAGTTTTTATCGGTTGTAGAGGCTAACGGTAAAGCATTTGTGGAAGGTGGCGCTGGCACTGGAAAAACACTTCTTGCTCTCGAATTTACAAAACGCGAGTTAATTCAAGGCCGTAATGTTGCGCTTTTTTGTTACAATAATTTGCTGGGTCATTGGTTGAAAGATCAATGCGACGTCCTTCAAGAAAATATTGGCAAAGAAAATCTTGGTTCGCTCTTTGTCGGCACTTTTCAGTCGTGGTTGCGGACTGTGGTGCATGGTAACTCGGCAATTAAAACACTAATGGACCAAGAATTTCTATCTCGAGGCAATCAGCATTTTTGGGAAATCTTGGATGAGTGCGCCTCCTTAGCCATCGAAGATTTAGAGCCAAAATTTGACACGGTCATTATTGACGAAATGCAAGATTTTCAAAACCCCGCTTGGCTGTCGCTGATCGATAAATGTTTGGCTTTTGGTCTCAAGGATGGGCGCTGGGCACTGTTTGGAGATTACTCACGTCAGGCAATTTTTTCTGAGCGAGAGAACGTGTTTGGTGCGGATGAACTCCAAAGAGAGTTGTATGGTTACGGAGCGTATTCTGTGAGGGTTCCGTTGACGCTCAACTGCCGGAATACCGTACGCATCGTCGAGATGACGCGGGCTTTAACTTCATTCGATTGGGCGTCTGCGAATGAATTAGCCCCCGAAGGTAAGCGTGTTCAGCGTCTTTATTATAGATCATCGGAGGAACAGTTTGAAAAAGTTCAAACGGTACATGCTAAGTTTCTGGATGAGAAATTCGATCCAAATGACGTTGTACTTCTTTGGGATGCTACGTCTGGAACTGACCAGTTTGAGGAGCGTGCGCGTTTGGCGGGATTGAACATTTGTGAATGGACAGGAGATAGCCTTCATCAGACGGCCATTCAATCCGCCTCGATACAGAGGTTCAAAGGGTTAGAGGCCGACGCCGTAATCGTATGCAATTTGCAGGGTTTGTCTGACTTTGTCATTCAGCAAAAGCTATACGTTGCGATGACGAGAGCCAGATCTCAGTTGGCTCTGATTCTGCCTCACCATTTGAAAGATAAAGTTGATGATTTGATGAGCGCATATTTTGGGGGGCAGATTAATGTCCAGTCCTGAACTAAAGGATCATCTCGCTTTACGCTCCCATATCGTAGACATGTTAAAACAGGAACTGGTGGGGCCGACGGCGGACGAAGAAATTATATTTGGGGATGGACCACTTCAAAGATATGGAGCAGGTGTCCTTTTCCCCATTAACGAACAATTTGAAATAGACGCAACAGAGGACCGGGACGAAGAGTTTTCAGATACTTCTTCAGTCCAAGAACCAGACCCTAAAAGCATTGGTAAACTTAATTTTCGCAACGACGATGACGGAAATGGATTGATCGATGGTGAGGTCAATCTTGCCAATCAATTCATGCCAAGTGCTATGGGGCTTACGGCATTTTGTGACCTGTCGGAGGGGCTGGTAGTAAAATGTAACTATGCGATGTACGAAAAACATTCTGCTGAGGGTGATAGCAGCAGTAAACGGGAATGGAAGCGGCATCCAATATCAGATGAAAAAGGAACTATTACGTTCACTTCACAAGAGCTTCTGGGGCGCGAAAGCCTTAAGCACAAACGTAAATTGCCCGGGCCATCAGGTGAAAGTATAGAACTAAATTTATTTGTCAGAGCACCGAGCAGCCTCTATCCCTCAAATTACAGGCTAGTCACGGTTACGCTAATAAATAAGACAATTGGTAGGGACCGGCGCTCTCAAGATTTGCTGTGCATTTACCAATCCGAAATTCACCTATCTTCTAGCCTTCCCAAAGCATTCAAAGCTTTACCAAAGCGCGAAGATTTTTCTCAGCTGTCCGATGCAGAAGCAGAGACACAAGCATTATTGTTTCGCAAAACTTCGGAGTATGGAGTTGGGCATGGAGTTTCCGTAAATTGGCTTTCGACTGATGATAATGGTACAGACGCCGTTTTTTCTGAAACTATCGCCAAGTTTGAAATACCCCCTATTTTACCGACCAAGCGGCCCGATGGGCTTGGTTTGAGTATGAAGGTTTTATCGGATGAGCACGGCTATTCATTAGGTGGAGACGGATACAAGCTTTGTTCTGCGTTGCTGCAAGACTACGAAGATTGGATTACTCAAAGGGTCAATGAGGCTCGTGATACCTTAAGTGAGACATGGGCGAAAAAAACGGCAGAAAGACACATAGATGCCTGCAGGTCGTGCTTGCAGCGAATGAAACGAGGCCTTCAGCTTTTGGTCTCAGACCCAAATGTTGCGCAAGTCTTTGCAAAAATGAACCAAGCTATGCTGGCTCAGCAGTTTCGTTATAGCGAAGTGACTAGCAATGGGCGTGAATGGGTCGCTGATCCAGATACGAAACAACTAGTCCTTGATCGCCGCTTTCGAGAGCTTTCTGAGGATGAAGTTCCCCGTGAGTGGCGCCCGTTCCAGTTAGCGTTCGTCCTCATGACAATTTCGTCGATTGTTTTGCAAGATGAAGAAGCACTTGAAGAGCGTGACCTAGTCGATGTGATTTGGTTTCCAACTGGTGGTGGAAAAACTGAAGCATATCTGGGTTTAACTGCGTTTACGATCCTCTGGAGGCGGGTAGACAATGGTGATCGCGGGACGGGGACTGCCGTTTTGATGCGTTACACGCTGCGTCTTTTGACTGCGCAACAGTTTGAGCGCGCCAGCACGCTGATATGCGCTTTGGAGCTTATTCGCCGTGAAGACCGAACTGGCAGATTTGGTGAACAGCCCATCTCCATCGGGTTGTGGGTTGGTAGTGGTCTCTCACCAAACAGTGATAGCGATGCAGTGAGTGCGCACAAAAAATTACAAAGAGATACTAGGGCCTCTAATCCATTTGTAATTAATAATTGTCCATGGTGCGGTTCTAAGATGGGCGTTGTGCAAGAAAGGCCCCAAAGAGTTATCAAAGGCCTAGTGCACAAAGCCAAACCTTCTCGAATTGAATTGCGCTGTGAGGCCCCTGACTGTTCATTCTCGAACGAGGACGGTCTACCTATCCACGTGGTTGACGAGAGGATATATGCTTCGCGACCTTCTTTGTTGATCGCAACTGTTGATAAATTTGCGATGCTTCCATGGAGAGAGCAAAATCTGGTTGGGCGCATTTTTGGTCTAGATAAAGACGGGCCCATGCCGCCCAGCTTAATAATCCAAGATGAGTTACACCTAATCTCTGGACCATTGGGCTCAATGACCGGGCATTACGAAACATTGATTGACGAGCTTTGCAAATTTAATAGAGCACAGCGCACATACGGCGCAAAAATTGTTGGTTCGACTGCCACTATTTCTAGAGCGGCAGAACAAGTGGCTGCTTTGTATGGACGCCGCCCTGAGCAATCAGTATTGTTTCCTCCACAGGCCTTAAGTGCTGGTGATAGTTTCTTTGCCAAAGAAAAAACAGGTCCTGAAAACCCAGGTCGTCAATACGTTGGTGTATTTGCGCCCGCCTTGCCATCGTTTGTAACAACTGAAGTCAGGGTCCTTTCATCGTTACTACAATCACCAAAACTATTTGAGACAGAAGACAAAAATCTGATTGATAGCTTTTGGACGTTAATAACTTATTTCAACAGCATTCGAGAGCTTGGCCACGCCACTACTCTCGTTGATCAAGACATCAGAGAGTATTTGGCGGTTTTAGCCCGTAGATTCGACCTCATGGGTGGGGCTGATAAGCCGATGTCTGCAAAGAGGCGCTGGATCAATAATCCACTAGAGCTCACAAGCCGAATTTCGAATGATGAAGTGACAGCGGCAATTTCGCAGCTCTTTAAGCCAAACAGTGACCGAGGGGCGGTTGATATCTGCTTGGCAACAAACATGATCCAAGTCGGAATTGACGTTTCGCGCTTGGGTTTAATGGCTGTGGTTGGGCAGCCTAAAACTACAGCGGAATATATTCAGGCCACCAGCCGGGTAGGTCGTAGCAAACCAGGGTTAGTCGTGTCGATGTTGAACCCCGGAAAGCCAAGAGATCGTTCACACTACGAGCATTTCAGAGCTTTTCATGAAGCTATTTATCGTAATGTTGAGCCTACTAGCGTCACGCCATTTGCTGTGCCCGTTCGAGATAGGGCGTTACACGCTCTAATAATTGGTTTGGCGCGTTTGAAACATGGCCATTCGGATTCCTCCGTCGTGCCGAGTGCAGCCGATCAAGAAGCTATAGAAAAAACAATACTTGATCGGGTGAAGATAGTAGATCCTGACGAGTTAGAGAACGTTAGACATGCAATAAGAAGGTACTTTGACGGCTGGCGTGTTAACGGGCCAGTGACTTTTGGCGTTGCGGATGCCCGGCGTAACGATGTTTTCCCAATGATGTATGTTGCCGGTTCGAATCCGTCTGCAGATTGGAACGATTTTGCTAGGCCAACGGGAACATCAATGCGCAGTGTTGATGCAGAATGTGAAATTTATTTGAGCGCGTTAGAAAGTTATAGGGAGATTTAGATTGGCGGCAGATCGACCTAAGAGGCCATTAAGAAGAGCGGGCTTAATCTCGCCGTTCGGCGTAGGCGCAATAGTTGATTACGCAGATGGCAGGTCATTGATGACCGCATCTGTTGATTATTGGTTTGACCTTCAAAAGCCTTGTCCTCCGGAGTTGCAAATAAAGGAGGAGCGGTTGTGCAAGGCTCTCAGAATTGCGGAAATTCGTCATCCGCCTGATTTTAATACTGGTAAAATTCCAGCAACTACTTTCCCTAAATGGCATCATTGTCCGAAATGTCACCTGATGCGCAACCAGAACAGTGCGAGTGAGTGTAGTTCTGGGCAATGCAAAAGAGACAAAACAAAAACATTACCTATGCGTTTCGTTGCTGTGTGCGCTAACGGGCACATTAGCGACGTAGATTGGATGCATTGGGTTCACGGTGAAGAGGGGCCCAAAGAAGGTTGTCAGCTTAGATATCGTGCAGGCCGAAGTGCGTCTCTTGCCGGCATCACCATTAGCTGTTCCTGCGGCAAATATCGCACGCTTGGTGGCTTATTTTCTAACTCTGATGGTAACGGCTTACAGCAGCGGTGTTCTGGGCATCGCCCTTGGTTAGGACCTACAGAAAGCGAAGACTGTACTGAGCTAATGCACGCGGCTCAGAAGGGGGCGAGCAATGTTTATTTCGCGGATACGAAAAGTGCAATTTACGTGCCCAATTGGATGGAAGATCAGTCCAGTAGAATTGCATCAATAATTGACAGTGAAGAGTTTTGGAGCTTCGTGGAAGCGACCATGGATGATGATGATGTCCTTAACTCAAAGTTCATCACTACCTATGCAAAAACCCAAGGCGTCGATCCAAATACGCTTCTAAAAGCTGCTAAAGCGCACCAAAAAAATGAAGAGAATGAGGAGAACCAAGAAGAAGATCTTAAACCAGCTGAGTATGCTGCAATAACATCTTGCATGGGCTCACCAGAGGAAGAGTTATATGTGAAACGTGCTGATCTGAAGAAATATGAAAGTTGGGTTTCAGAGTTTTTTTCCGATGTTTTTTTAATTCCAAAACTTCGAGAAACCCGTGTTTTGAGGGGGTTTACGCGAGTTCACCCTCCGTCAGCATCCGATAGCGATCGGATCCAGTCAGTTGCGCACCTCGCCCGCTGGTTACCCGGTATTAAGGTAACTGGGGAGGGATTCCTTTTAGTTTTTAACTTCGAAAAGCTGCGTGAGTATTGTGACCTATCATTGTGTAAACAGCGAGCAGCGCGCATTGCCGAGAATGTAAATAAGGTCAATGCTCAAAGGGGCCGAGAATTAATTAATGTGCGCCCCGAAGAGGTTTTGCTGCATACCTTTGCGCATTTAATGATTAGAGCAATCGCTTATGAATGCGGTTATGGAAGCTCCGCGCTTCGAGAACGTATTTACATTGATCTGGAAGCGGATACGCCGATGGCAGGTGTTATGATATACACCGCATCTGGGGATTCTGAAGGAAGTTTGGGAGGCATTGTAAGGCAAGCTGAGCAGAGGAACTTAGAGCGAAGTATTCGCTATGCTCTCAGTGAGGGACAGTGGTGCTCTTCTGATCCTGTTTGCTCTGAAACACTAGGTCAGGGTTCTGATGGAGCCAACTTAGCGGCTTGTCACTCGTGCGCTCTATTACCAGAAACTTCTTGTGAGTATGGCAATCGGTTGCTGGACCGCGTTCTTGTTTTGGGTGATGCAGAGCGTAAAAATGTTGGGTATTTTTCCGAACTTGTTCGCGATGACATAATACCTTGACAGCAGCCTAACGCACCACTTCATATATCAACTTTGCTATCTGATGCGCAACATAAGGTGGTACCGCATTTCCAACTTGGACGTACTGTGACGTTCGATGCCCCAAGAACAGATAGTCATCGGGAAAAGATTGCAACCGAGCAGCTTCTCGCACGGTGAGGCTTCGGCATTGGGCGGGATCTGGGTGAATAAAGTAGTGGCCATCTTTGGATATGTGACTTGTGATAGTGGTGGCCGGTTGATCGGCTAGCTGCACTCGAAATCTGTCGTTGAAAATCCCCGTATCCCAATTCACGTGATTGGGGCTGAGATCTTTGGGGAAATCCCTTGCTTTAGGACTGAATTCTCGAACGCTCCCAAAACATGCGGCGTATAAATAGCGCTCTAGATCGGATTTGATATGTCCACGTGTCTCATGTTGTGCGATTGCTTTTAATTCTGGGTTCTCAAGCCATTCCAACAGCGGGTTGTCGCTGCCTCCGTATCCCATAGGAAGTTCAGTGCTGCTTCTTCCCGCAGGAAAACAGTGACCAGAATCATGAGCTAGTTTAGATAAGGCTGTCCTTAAGTCATCTGTAATTAAATTGGAACTTAGGTTGCTAAGGTATACCGCAGCGTTTTTTGTGTGGTTTAGCCACTCTTGAGCTGAGTCGGAGCCCTTACTAATGCCACTCCGAAGCGGCGGCAGATTTCCAATAACTGCACGCACGGTTTGATAGTGTGTTGCTGCCTTAATTTTTATTGATGGTACTTTAGAGGCGAGATCGGAACGTACGCCTACAATGATTACCCTGTGGCGTCGCTGAGCTATTCCGAGATTTTCTGTCTTAAGCACAAAATCCGAAGGTTCTTGGGCCTCAATCAATGACAGGTTTTTTTCATCGCACTTGATTGCGAAGATCTCATACCGATGTGTATGAGCTGTTCCTAGCGAGCTCAGATCACTCATTAATTGCTGGAATATTTCCTGGCTTTGGACGGTTGATGAAAGAATACCTTTCACATTTTCCATCACAAAAGCGGCAGGCATCAGATTTTGGAGGACTCGTATGTACTCTTTGAATAGGTAGTGACGGTCATCTTCATGCGCACGATAGTTCGCGTTTCCTTTTGAGCGTGCCCGTCCAACCAATGAATAAGCTTGGCAAGGTGGACCGCCGATTAACACGCTATTTTTATATTTCGAGCTTAGAGATTCGATTGCGTTATCGAGTATTGCCGCGGCAGTACTCGTGCCCAGCTCCATTTGAAAAGCTTCGGATGTTGCGTCTTGCCACGCTTCGGGGTCAACGGCGTTCCAGTCCACGACCTTTACTAACCCTGCATGCAGGTCGATGTATTCCTCTGGCAGACAGTTGTGACGAAGTCGATATTCTCTCAGGAAAGAACGGAGCCGCAGCGTTTGAAATGCCCATGCTTCTTTTTCAACTGAAATGGCGACTTTAAAAGGGCTTTCCACCCCATTTCTAACGGATGCAAAACCCTCACTTAGCCCTCCGGGGCCTGCAAATAAGTCAATGACTCCAATAGTGTCATTCATTGATAGGCTCGTTGCGTTTGCATTCAAATTGAAAGTTCAGGGGGAGCTTTTTCCATATCTCCATTCTTATACGTCTGTTTGAGTATGGCTATGCTGAAGCAACACTTTTGCGCACCTAATTCGTTATAATTACCATATTTATCTAAGGTACGCTTGGCGCACAGACAGCGCCTCTTTGTTAATAGCTTAACGCTCGGGGCTTTTCGTAAATGTTTACGCCTGAATTGAGTTTGTTCAGTACGTGCAGACACTACTGGAACACCCGTCACTGTATTTAAAAAATGCGTGTGGACTGCTGCCGAAAAAGTGGTCCACCTTTTGAGTTAGGATTGGCTCCTTAG
>JACLAC010010082.1_pt1 | contig 11727 bp, 13 predicted proteins | sample 8027881 | NCBI WGS metagenome assembly JACLAC01 (sample SAMN15725517, study PRJNA655200) | protist metagenome | isolation source: fluorescence activated cell sorting (FACS) single amplified genomes of... | place: Spain: Blaines Bay Microbial Observatory, Mediterranean Sea | collected 2016-01-19 | reverse complement strand
AGAGGAAGGACGGTGGCGCCCGCCTTTCGCTACCCAAGATCAGGCGGAACCCGTACGTTGAGATGGTTCAAAAGCAAAGAGTCGGTCATATGCATTGCATATGTCGGCTTAAATTGAAATGGCTGCTGAAGTGAGCTGGCAATGCAAATTATGCAATGGCAATGGCAATGGCCGCGCCGCCGTGCACGTGCACGTGCAGCCACCAACTAAGTTACTTGGTCACATATGTCAGCGCAGGTTCATGCACCGTTACAGCGGCCACCCCGTTCAGTCAGTACCTACGAGAATCCAATGACGGTATAAGCACGTACGTGTGAACAACGGAACGGCAAAGCAGCCTGTGAACAACGAGAGACAATCAAGAGCGTGTGGGGCAGGTGAAAGGTTGAATTAATTAATCGCTTTACCAGTCAGTGCTTCAAACTACAAGCGAGCCGTCGGCGCCTGCCTGCGGAGCGTCTTTGCCGTCTGCTTGGCACTGAGTGAAGCCATGATCTCCTCGCTGCCGCCGTACACACCGAGGATCTTGATTGATTTGTTGAAGCGCTCGACGTTCTGGCCCATGCCCGACTTCGTAATGGCGCGGCCGCCGAACATCTGCACACAGTTCATGGCGACGATGTGGGCGCAGCGCGTGGAGTGAAACTTGAGCAGCGCGATGGGCCCACTCAGCCGCTCGGACTGCTCCTTGTACGTCATTTTTGACATCTGATAGGTCAGACTGTCGAGCCAGGCCTGACAAGACTCGGTCATGGCAATGGCCTCGGCCAACTTGTACTGGATGACAGGCTGCGCGGCCAGAGGCTTGCCAAATGCCTTGCGCTGGTTGACCCAGAGGATGCAGTCGGAGACAGACAGTCGCATGGCAGCGATGCAGCCGACAATTATCATCCAGTGCTCGTCTCGAAATTGCCAAAATGGGGGGAAGAGAGGTCAGTTCAGTTGGTTCAGGTGCAGCGGTTTGGTTGTAGAAAGAAGAAAAAAAAAGATAAGAGAAGATGAGCCGGGAAAGGTCAGTCTTGGACAACCAGCGCTACATACGATTGAAATTCTTCATAATACACTTGAAGCCCTGGTTCTCCTTGCCAAAGACGTTCTCAACGGGGACGAGCACCTCGTCAAAGGTGACATAGGAGGTTCCTGCTGCTGGCGCGTACGAGGTCTTGATAATGTCGGTGGCAACGCCCTTGCTGCGCTCGATGAGCAGCATTGTGATGCCGCCCATACCCTTGCCGCCCGTGCGTACCGCTGTGACAAAGATGTCGGCGTCAACACCGCCCGTGATCCACTTCTTCTGGCCCGAAACGACGAAATGCTTGCCGTCGTGCGTCTTGCGGGCCGTGCATTTGATGTTGGCCACGTCTGAGCCGGCGTACGGCTCAGTGATGGCCAGACAGATGCGTTTCTCGCCGCGCAGCACGTCGGGAAGGTAGCGCTCGCGCACTTCAGGCGGCGCAAAGGCCAGCAGGGTGGGTGCCCCAATACTAAATCCGGCGCACAGGCCGTCCTGCAAGGCGAGTGGTGTTCGTCATGTCAGTCACAAGTTGAGCAAGAAAATTAACGAGATTTGTTGGCCAGAGAAAGGAACTTCTGGTACTGCTCTACATGCTCCAACAGCGCATTCACCATCTGGTGAGCTCACCACTCAAAGAGGAAAGGGAAGTCATACCTGGAAGCCAGGGAAGCCGAGACGGGAGTGTTCTTCGTGCACGATTTGCTCGGCGAACTGGTCGAACTTGGCCCAGGGTAAATTGCCTGGCAGACTGATGCCATGCCTCTCGCAGGTCTCGGCCAGAAGTTTACTGGGAGCCAGATGCGCAGCCAGGATGCCCGCCTTGCCCATGGCCAGAAACATCTCCTTGGTCGGAGTCTTGCCAGCAGAGGTATGCCTCTCGGCATACGGCCTCAGCTCAGTGTCGTAGAAGGCGCGCACGGCCTTGCGGAAGGCGATATGGTCCTCCGTCATATTGGGAGACTTCCATCCCAGGGAGAGGGCGGCCACCTCGGCGTAGGGCACCTTGGAAAGCGTTCCCGGCTGTTTGTAGTCTATCGCCCGGGGCTTGCCCTTGGGATGCGAATCGAGAATTCCGACCACGAGGCGATCGTACTTGATCAGGACATCGGTACGGTGCATCGCGAAGAAGGCCTCGGTGGCATCCTTACCTGAAGGAGGGATCTCGGATGTCAATACAAACAAGTGGGGTATCAAGAAGAAAGCAAACGATAGGAATTTCTGAACCAACAGTAGCTGTCCTTTTGGCTCTACAACCAACGCACACGGATCACAGCCCACGGGCCACGGGCCACGGCTACAGTCGCTAGAAGTTGGAACATAATACAGAATGCCCTCCCTCGGTCGCATAGCCTTCACCACTCCGTAACATAGGTAAAACAAAACACACCCACGGCTCTAGCAAGTGCCTAAGAGCACGTCCGGTGTGATCCTGTGTCAAGGTATTTAGCATGGTCCATACGGCCGGCAACTGCAAGCACAACACACGGAACTCACCTGATCTCTACCACAAACAAACGAAGCAGAGGGACAAGTGGGTGCAAAGACATGCAGCGCAGCGTGTGAGTCTAAGTTGCTACTACCCAAGGGATACCCAAGGGTACGCCTGGAGTCATGCTGTGTCAAGGTACAGCTCGTTGCAATTGCAATGTTGCAATGTGCTTGCACGCTGAACAAACTTGGAATACTGTCACCTTGACCCTACCAGCTGAAAATAATAATAATTATGATACCCAGTGAATTATAATCATTCCGGATTTCAGATTACTCCGAATAAGGTCGCTATCATAGTATGGTATTGTAACTACCTCATGTTCTTTCCATGTGCTGATGCATCGACGACGTGTCCAATGCAATGCATGCCCACTCGAGTGCCCCCAGCTCAGACACAGAAGCCAAGAGAGGGAAGCGGATAGCAGGAGATGCAAGAGAAGGCACCTCTCCAAGTGCGAGCAGAGCAGCACGTACCTGCGAATGAGTTGAGGAGGGCCTCTCCTCCGGGATGGAACTTGGCAAAGAGTGCGATGTTGTAGACGAGTCCGTCGATGGCAATCAGCTTGCTCTGGCTCGACGAACCCGCCGATGCCTTCACATCGGCCATGCTGTACACCTTCCTCTCGGCAGCCATTTTTTTATTTTTAAACGTGGGGTGGGGTGGGGGTGGCGGTGGACCTTGTGATTATTGGAGCGGTCATGGTCATCCATATCCATATTTATCATGTCCATGTCCACTGCTGTCGAAATACATGAATTAAGACATTTCCAACTGCGAGCCCCTCAATTCTTGGCGGACCCCCACTGACGAAATTACTTGAATTGATCACACTGTCATTCCATTTCAGTTTCACCTCAGATACGGACACATACCGACCGACTACCGACCAAGGGCCTCCATGCTCCAAACTTGAAAGGTACCTAAATTAACTAACTTAATTATAATGAACTCAAGCGAGCTTGGTCACGGATCAGGAAGATCAAGAGCAATTCAACGTGCTCGGCGGTGGTGCAGCACGGCACGCGGTTGGATGATGCATGATGCATGAATCAGCACGATGCATGAATCAGCATGATGCATGATGGCGGCGTGGCGAGTCAAGCCAAAGTTACTGCACTTGCATATGGTGGCAGTCATGCAGGCGCCGGACAATGTCTCGCTGCATGACCTGCACTTGGGGCGAGGTACCAATACCACTCGGACTACAACTTCGACCGCGATTTGGCGTCATTGAAGGTAGCTTCAGCCTCTATAACTAGAGGGCTTGACGAGCCATGCGTGGGAAGGCCGTACGATGGACATTAACCTAATGCCGTGCTATGCACATGTCAATATGGACATGCCAACTCTGCTGCTGATTTTTGCTCCTCCTCCTCATGTTTCGAATTGTCAAGCGCCTTGCTGCTGCAAAGCGCTTGCAACTCGTCGTGCCAGCCGAGGAGGGTCGCAAGCTCAGTCGTAGCCAAGTCGCAGTCGCCCTCGCACCAGACGTCTCGGTAGTTGTCAGCAAAGCCGAATCGGAAGCTCTTTCGGAGATAGTAATCGAGCAGCAGCGGATCTTCTTCTTCGGGTTTCTCATAAACTGGCAGAGGAGGGGTTAATGTTAGGTCGTGCCACATAGACAAGGGAAGATGGGGACGGACTCACGGTGCTTGGGAACCAATCGCTGGCCCGCTGGCTCCTTGCAAATAAGCAAACGGGGGCATTCGTCAACAGGAAACTCAATCAGGGACCGGAAAGGCTCGACAAGCAAACTGGTCCCGATGACGATGAGCAGGTCGCACTTGCCAGCCTTGAAGTCGGTGCGGGCGCAATTGGCAAAGCGGCGTGGAAGTGGCTCGCCATAGAGCACGACGTCAGGCTTAACCAGGCCCTTGCACTTGTTCCAGCCACAGCGAGGTACGGCTCCCTCAAGCATAGCTTTGCGCACCCGCTCGATGCTGTGCGAGCAGCTGCATTTGACACAGCAAGCCGACTTGAAGCTTCCATGGGCCTCAACGAGCAGCTCGTCGTCAATGCCCGACTTGGTATGTAGCATGTCAATGTTCTGAGTAAAGCAACGCAGCAGCAGGCCCTTCTCCTGCAGCAGCCTGATGAAGTAGTGCGATACAGTCGGCTCGAAGGTGCCGCTCATCAAAGTCTCGCAGCTGCGCAGAAAGACGCCCGGATGCTCTTTGAAGTAATCCAGATGGAACATCTGCTCGGGCTTCTCCAGCTTGTACTCCTTGGCCATACGGGCAAAGATGCCATCCTCCGACCTGAAGTCCGGCAGCTTCGCATTGACCGATATGCCTGCGCCCGTGAGCACGACCACGTGCTTGATCTTGCCCGATGCGATGGCCTTGGCGATGGCCTCCAGACTCGGGGGCGCATCAGCTGCAAGCGGGCAACCGAGCGGGGCCGGATGCGCCAGCGAAAACGCCTTGATAGCGGCCGAAAGCGCGTCGACGGGGTCCTCTAAGTCTTGAGATGGTTTTGCTGTTGCAACTTCAGGTTGGTCTACGTCTTGAGATGGCTTTGATGTCGCAGCTTCTGCATGAGCCTGTTGAGGCTGTTGAGCTGCCATCATCATCGACGCTTGCTCAACAGCCTCTGCACCCCAACTCTCCTCCCGTGGCTTTCCTAAGACGACTTGTTATCCCCATGTGGTGGGGATGGATGAGTCTGTGGCCATGTCAGTGTCAGATGGGCTGAGTCGTGCTTCCATTTGCATTGCAACTATTGCCAGATGGCTGCATCTGGCCGACTGGCTTTGCTTCTTTAACCGGCTCTGACATCGTCTACATAATCAAAGACATCGTTTCAGAAGGTAACATAACTTGTTATTAATGTGTTTAAGACCATCCACGCCCTTGGGTTCGCCAGATGGTGTCTATGGGGTTTCTGGCACTTTCTGCGTCGTTGTGGAATGGCACTCGAACTGAATCGATCGATCTAACTTGTCATGCATGTCAGTGTCCGGCCGGTGCCGGGCCATGCCGCCAGCCAGCCAGCCAGCCAGCCACCCAGTACGGACGGTCACGTCACACAGGCTCACAGCTGCCAAGTCGGGCCGGCCACTAGAACATCTTCGTCATCGTCGCCAAACGCCAGTGCTGGCGCTGGCCCGGCCACCGGCACCACCAGGACCTCATCGAAATCAAGACCATATTCCTCCTCGGCAACACTTCGTGAGTCACGCACAGGTCGTGGAGTCTCTTCGAATGCCTTGAAGTTGTCATACGGGACATCAACCACCACCTCCTTTTCTGGTCCTGAAACCGCACCGAAGGTGGCCACACTGACTAGCGCGTCCTGCTCGGGCAGGACCATCTGCGGCGGTGCGACGACGGGAGCCGCCGCTTCAGGGACCACTTTGTTCTTCTTCCTGCGCCGCCTCTTCTTTCTCCGGCGCTTCTTGGACGTGGTATCGGCCGAAGCAGGGGCACAAGCGGGCGCGACAAGGACAGAAGCGGCATCTTCGTGGGCCTTCTCAACCGCCGGAAGTGCGGTCATCATATCTACAGCACCGTTCATTACCTTGCGGGCGGCGGACTTTGCAAGCTTAATTGGAGTCTGCCCGCGCTGTGGAGGGAGAGGGTTAGGGTTAGCCAGCTAGAAAGAGGAGAGACAGAGAGAGAGTGTGTGTGTGTGCGTGAAAGTAGCATACCCCATTTGGCTGCCTGGGATTACACCCGGCATGCTTGACGAGCCAGCCACATGCGTCGATGTGGTTGTTGATTGCAGCCAAGTGCAGCACGCTGTTGCTGCGGCGATCTCTGTGGTAGCGGCAAAAGAGGATTAGTTGGAGAGAGAAAACAAACGCAGAGAAACGAGGAGACGACGAACCGCATATTGAAGTCAGCATCAAGGGATTGGAAGAGTTCAAGCTTGGCTACGACCTCATTGCGCGGCTCTGAATCCTTGCAGACGGCAAAGAAGGGCACATGCGTCCCAATCTTGGTTCTCGCGTTCAGGCACGCCTTCTGCTGCTTCTCGTCTACACCATCAAGCAATGCGCCGAGCACGGCCACGGAAGCGTAGCGCGAAGCAAGGTGAATGATCGTCAGCGCTTTGTTCGTTTTGGAGGGAACGCGAGCCGTCACGTCCGCCCCTTTCTCCTTCAGCTCGAGGACTTCTTTCCAGTCGATCTTCTTGCTCCTTTTCTTGTCCTTCAGCTGCTGCCGTACGTGCTGTGGCATCCCCGGGTGAGGTGGAGCCAGATTGCGAATCAGGTTCAACAGCTCTTCTGTGGCCTGGTTAAAGGCCTGCTCCCGGGCCTGCTTGGGCTTCGGTCCCCTCCGTCTCCGTCTCGATCCCAGGCCCGACGGTTGCGGCTTCTGCTTCTGCTTCTGCTTCTGCTTCTGCGGCGATGGTCCGCTGTGGTCAGCCTGAGCCTGCAGGGCGGCTTTAGGCTGAGGTTGAGGTTGAGGTTGAGGTTGAGGTAAAGCCGCCATATTTGTTATATTCCGCTATGGCCACTCCCTATAGGCATAGAGGTATAGGTCCTTGGCTTTGGCTTTGGCTTGATCGAGTGCTCCTGCTAAGTGCTGCGTGGCATCTCATCAAGGAGAATAAAGACGCGACCCTGTGGAATGGGCTACACTAGCGAGGAAGCCAGGACTGCCGCGTAGGTAGGAGGTAGGTAGGTAGGTAGGTAGGTAGGTAGGTAGGCAGGTCGGTCGGTTGGACACAGCGAAGTCCGAAGCCCTCGACTTCTGGTGGCCATGCACCATGTCACCAACAACAAGAGAGCACTAGTCTATGCCTCAAGTATCCAACAGTTACACCAACTTAGTACGCTGCCTTGTACATCTCTGGGTAACAAATCGGGCCTCTGGATCCAAGGGCAAAGGGGTGATATCGCCACTCAACATACGGACGGTCCAAACTTTGGGCTGGCCAAAAAGTGCAAAGCAATTGAAGTAAAATAGACCTTTATGTGTCGAAACAACAAACCGAGGGATGAGCAACATTACTGCGCTATATGTCCAAGGCGGAATAAGATAGATCAAGTAACCGAGGCCATTGAGGAGAAATGGGGCTGACACTGCTGGTTCAAACTCCTCAATGCTTATTTATGTGCTTATGGACTCACACTCACTTAGCACTGGCATTCACAAGACACAAGACACAAGACACAAGACACAAGACACAAGACACAAGACACAAGACACAAGACACACGACACACGACGTGGTCTACTGCCACGCCGCGCCACAACCCCAGTCACCTCACCGCCGCATAGGACGTCACGAGAGAAACAAAATGTCGATTGGAATTGGGTGCAACTGAAACTGAAACTGAAACTGAAACTGAAACTGAAACTGAAACTGAAACTGATCCTGCATTAGCATCAGCACGGCATCAACGAGGCAGCAACGAACTCGAAAGCTAAGGCAACTACCAATAATATTAAATTTAGTGAAATGATACAGAAATGGTCCAAAGATTAGGTAGATTTTTATCTCTTATGCCAATTCTCTCAGCTGGTTACGCTTAGCTAATCTTCGGTCGGAGCACGAAATGACGCGCGGCAAAGCGGACGTACAGTAGTGACCGACGCGGTGAAATCTTAACCGGCAACAGGGTCATGACTCGATGCAGTGCACAATGGCATCGCACATGAGAGCGATGAGATAGCGCACCAACTGGCTCAAATAGCAGCATTGGCAGCATAAGCGAACCGAACCCATCACATCAACCGGGTCGGGTCGGGTCGACTCCAGTTATTGGTACGTCGGTCAGATGCTATGAACGCACGTCTGCCACATTCGGAAGAGAAAACACCCATTCTTTCGAGAACTGGCCGTCTCAGTCGAACCAAGCGGCGGCAGCTGCCGCGGCAACAGCACCATCGTCGTTGACAGCCAAGCCCTGCTTCTGGACGCCAATAGCCCACGAGATGGCCTCACGAACTTCGTCGTTCCGCGCGGCTTGGAAGGGAGTCTTTCCACGCTGGCAACAGGGGATCTAGAGTCAGCCCAGTCAAGAGAGAGAGAGAGAAACGAGAGAAGAAAACGACGTACCTTGTTCAGAACATCAGATTTGGCATTGGCATGAATGATGAGCCATTTGCAAACCTCGGTAAGGCCACAAATGGCGGCGCGGTGAAGACAAGTGCCCCCGTCCTTGTCCTCGCAGTTCGGGTCGCCACCGAGCGAGTAGAGCCACGAGAGGCGGGCAAGAAAGTCCAAATCATCTCTCGGGCTGGGGCCGAATGACCAATGCATAGCGTTGCATTGGAATGCAGCCCGGCAATTGACCATCTTCCAAACGACGGATTCCTCAGCCACAACACAAATCTCAATAAGGACTCGGAGCGGGGCGTAGCGCGATGCCGTGTGAATCAGCGGGACGCCGTTGACACGAATGCCCAAACTAGCACCGCCCTTGACACAGGCCACAATACCAGCCCAATCCATATGGGCAGATTTGGCCCCCTTGCGCATGAGCCGAAGGAGCGAATGGTCAATCTGGCTCATCGCCCGATCCACACGCTGGGACGAGCCGTGACCGTGCCCGCTGTGCCGAGACGCCATCGTCGCCGACACCCAGCACGTATACTGTATGTCCGCGAACACTCACTGCCTGTTGGCTACCACGGACGGGGGCGACGATTGGCGACGGGTTGGTGGGCCAGGGGTCGCGTCAACGTTGAACGTCGCGTCGGTCGTGTGGTCAGAGCACTGAATGGCGACAAACACACAGACAGCCAGCCAGACAGCCAGACAAAGCAGAAGGTACGGGCAGTACAGCAGTCTAGATACTTGGCGAGTCCGAGGCCGCGGCGAGGCGACCGCCACACCGCGATGCCTCAACTTCAGAGGCAAATATAGAATCACCACTCCACAGACAAAGGCATTGCCGCAACAGGCAATTCAAACACCCATCGAACCAAAAGAGAAGAGACTACCGTATTGGCAAATTGTTTATAGAGAATTGGCATAAGCAATAAAAACCACGTACGTGAAGCAGTTTACTTCAGTCACTCAGTGGACAAAGCGGAAACTCTTAATCTACAGTAATGCGATGTCACTGCCCTAGTACTTTCCTGGCTCCTTGGGACGAGAGAGAGAGAGAGAGGGATGGAGGGAGAGAGAGAGAGAGGAGAGAGAGGAGAGAGAGAACATACCCGCAATCAACACAACTGTGCCATGGACAGCGCCACACACCCGATGGAACCTGTGACAACTTGGCACACTTGATATGGTACACCTTGTTGCATGAGGGCTCGTCGCACAGAATAAGCGAGCCGCCATCACGACACACGAAGCAAAAGTCCTCGGCTTCGTGCTCTTCTTCGCGCTTATTCACAATACTAACAGCCTCAAGGACAGCCGGAGAGACAGAAATGGGCTTTGGACGCCGAGCCTCGACCTTCTGTTCAGCATAAGCTTCGTCTTCGGCCTCGGCAGCTTCAGCGGCTATTTCATCTTCGGCCTCCTTGGTCTCTTCATCAGCACACACCTTTAGCAGTTCAATCGCCACCTCGGGATCGTACTCGCACTTGTGCAGGAAATAGAGCGCACGCTCTTCAGAAAAGTGTTCCCAGTCATTGAATAGGCCGCGGACAACGTCCAGGTAGTCCTCAACTGACGGATAACAAGGAGGACAATGTCAGGGTGTGTGTGGAAGGGATTCAATAAGCGGCACATCATCAACAACAACAAGCGTACCCTTGTCAGCCTCTATGTTCTGCGGCTGCCATATTACCAAAGGTTTGCCTGTTGAGGGGGAGAGATCGGGGATAAGTCAGAACGGCTTCTATAAAGTTGAGGTCAAGAGAGAGCGAGTCCACTTACGTCTGAGGTGCGATTTTAGTTTTTGCCGCGATGGCTGCTCTTTCCGCGCCTTTCGCTCCGCCAAAGGGGCGAAATCCTTGGGCAAGAGGGCTTGGTAGTGGGGACCGTACCGAGAGCCAAAATCGACTGAGGTGTGCGCGTGAGTAAGTTGTGAGGAAAGCAGGCAAGGCAGGTCAGATCAGTTTTTCTCGGGGAGGAAGAGAACAAACAAAGGTCAAAGGGACAATAAGGGCAAAGAGAGTGAGCCTCAGTCACGGTCAGTGGCATATTCTAACCATCTTGGATAAGATCAGATGAACTTGGTCATATGTGACCGAGGGAGATGCATCGAACGGTTCAAGAGGTAGGGCACGTTCTCGTTCGCCAATACAATCAAACAAAGTCCGTATATAACCCCCCAAACAAATACACAGTAGACACTCTCTTTTTTAAAAAAAAAGAAGGGGAAAAAAAAAGAGAAATGCAAACAAATGCCTGGCCTGGCCAACATAACATGCACACGCTGCGACCCAGCAGTCTAAGCAAAGGACAAAAGCTCTGCCTCTGAGCTCAACCAATATCTACATCTCAACATCAGAAACCACTCTATTAGGAAAAAAAGAAGGAAAAAAAGGGTCATTTGAGTATCGAATTAGGGTGTTCGGGGAGAGGACAATGGATTGGGGATGGGGGATGGGGGAGAGGACGGAGCTGAGATGATGTACCTCTTGACATGCGTGGGACCCAGGGGCTGTACAACCCGTCCGGGTCATCCATAACCGCATGGCCGCGCCGCCTGCGCCAATGGACCAGCACATCGCCCGTGAAGTTCTCCTCCCGCTTGCCCGACACCCGCGGCTTCGATGATGATGATGATGATGATGACGATGATGATGATCTCGATGTCGATGACTCCTTCTCCACCTTAGCAGAGGCCATCGTACACCCGCCACACACACAGACACACACACACACACACACACACACACACACACCGTATCTCTTTCTCTGCCCCCAAGCGGGTTGCGATGTGTGTGGTGTGGTACGCGTACGTGTTGTTTTGCTGATGATTGATGGCGCGCTTTCGCTCCCTCCAAACAGCCTCAAGAAGCACCTACCCTACGACCCACAGGGGTCGGCTTGAGTCGGGGCACAGACCTCCAAGGACAGCCACCGTCACAAAAAGGGCCTTCTCTGTACACCCGCCGTGGTCTGGGCCCGTTGAGAAGGCTGGTGGGTTGAGCACAACGAAGAGATGATACCTAATCAAGACAAGGCCGGGCGGGAGGGGGCTAGAGAGACCAGGTAAAGGGCGACCTAGACCTAGGAGGAAAGGACAGGGACAGGCCGACAGGGAGAAAGAAAGGACGGCGGGAGAGTGGGGCTGCAGACAAACAAGTATATCATGCCAGTCCAGTAACGCGATGGCAGCCTACTCAAGTTTCAGTTGCACTCCA
>JACLAC010026349.1_pt1 | contig 11734 bp, 6 predicted proteins | sample 8027881 | NCBI WGS metagenome assembly JACLAC01 (sample SAMN15725517, study PRJNA655200) | protist metagenome | isolation source: fluorescence activated cell sorting (FACS) single amplified genomes of... | place: Spain: Blaines Bay Microbial Observatory, Mediterranean Sea | collected 2016-01-19 | reverse complement strand
GATTTAAAAATTTGCCAAACTGCTATTTTAATACGCAACGTGCGTCGGAAATGTTTTTAATGAACGCACATACTGGTAAACTGGTATGATACTGGTACAAATACTGAACCGTGGCCACATATCATATTTCTTTCCCAATTATCATCCTGGGGCGACTTTTCTTCGACTCAATGCGTCAAGCTTGTTCAAAATATTCGCCGTGCTCGAACGGAAATTGCTTGAGATGCGGTCGATCTTATCGGCGAGCTCCTCCTCAGTTTGAGTAAGTTTCACATTCATCTCATTACGCGAAGAGGCAATATCACGTTTGATTGCCTTCAAGTTTCCCTCCCAGTTAGCACCTCCTTCGCCACTGCCCGAGCCCCTGTTCGCAGGACGCAGTACGTGCAGCCATCGTGGCTGCAGCACACGCTTATGGTCCCTGACACAGAAACCATACAGTTCGATGAGAGACACGATAACTTTGGCGCGAGAGCGCCGCGTCTGAACTGCGTAGTCATCCATGACCTTTGCGTAGCTATCGCCCATGAGCGCGATCAGCTGATTAAGGAGGACGATCATGATAACAAACACAAAACCCGTAGAAAGGACTTGTGCCGTGATCTGCGTCCAGAGCGCGTGCCGCGCGGTTTCGATGCCGTGGATGCCGTAGTCCATTTCTGTACCGTTTATGCCGCTCGGAGTCCCTTCAATCACAAACGAGTCTGGGATCGGATCGCCCAAAATCATGTACCAGACAGACAGCAATGCATTAAAGTTAGCAAAGTCGCCAGATCCGGGGAGTAGCACTTTGAATGACATCGCGCCCCCAAACCAAAACAAAGCCATTATTCCCATGAAACCACCAGTATCGACGAGAATCTGAACAAAAGTTGCTATGATGCCGCCGAAAGCCGAGATGCCGCGCAAATGTGACAGCATGCCTGTCCAGATCCACATCATGGCCACTGCGCCAACAATGTTTTGCCAAGGGAGGGACAGTTCGGTCCAAATCACAGACGCGAGCGTCAAAACGTAAGAGCCAAATTCAAGCACGTTCCAGCCACCCTCAAAATAACCGAAAAGCCCCGAGCGGCACATTTGTCGCATTTCTTGCACGAGAAAGAACAAGCCTAGCCCTACAGAGATGTAGTATGCGAGGCGAGCCAGCAAGCGACCAGTGGCAAGGCTTGGGTCGTGCGATAGCGGGTCTGCAGCGGCAATCGTGTCCAGGTTGAAGATGTGACCCAGAGTGAAAAATCCGAGAAGTAGCAAATACAACGTGACTTGCAACAAGTAGAACCAACGCAGTTTGAGCCACAAGTAGTCGACCGTGTACTGCATGACTTCGGTCTCGAAAACCGGGATCGAGCCTTCCTTGACGATTTTTGAGAAGGCCTCTCTGATGAAGTGGGGTGGCCCGATTGCAATCGTCTCCACACCACGCTCCTTCATGTTACGAGTATTATTCGTGAAACGCGATTTGAGAAACTCGCGCGAAAAAAGAAACCCGCATGCACCGTCCGTCTGGTGAATGGTTGATCGCCGTGTACTCTTTTCCCTACGTTCTTCGTCCTCTTTCTTCAACTTCTCCCGGGTCTTGCTCCTGTCGAAGGGGTGGCGCCGCTCTTGCCAGCGAGGATTGAGATTATCGTTCGGCAAAATTACACGTTCCGCTGGCATTATGATACGTTCACTGTGCGCCACATCCTTTGTTGGCACGACACACACTTTGAGAGTCTCAGTCAATAGTAAATTATTTCTGCCCGCTAGAGTAGCAATCCAATGGGAGAACGTCGAGTCTCCGTCATTGCACGCCACATCCACTAGGCTCGTCAGAAGCTTACACTTGTGATGATCGTCATCCTTGAGGGCCCTTTCCAGCGGTGAGAGCCACTTCTTCGCGTCCGACCCTCCGCCCTCCTCTTCCTCGGACTTTCTCCCAACGCCATTATCATGCTGTTTTACTAGTGTCTCAGTTTCGGGACATTTCGGATTGACAAACCGTCGCGACAGGTTACCAAACTTCAAGCTGCATGCCCCAGAGTCAAGCAGCGGCTTCAGAACGCGCGGGGAAATGTCATTAAGAGGGGTCGATATGATTTTGGGATCAGCGTCCGATGGGCGCGGAAGGCGCCAAAGATACGGGCGCCGTCGCATCAAGCCGATCCAATTCGATCGGATAGTTTGCGGTGAACATACGAGAGGGCTGAGATGCACGACGACGGACGAGTCGTCCTTGGTTCCCGCGGCGATAAACTTCGAATTGGGTGACCAGGCAACAGTCCAAATAGTATCAGTGCTTTTGTATGTAGACATAATTTCCCCCGACATAACGCTGTAAACCGTGACGAATTTATCGAAACCAGCTGCGGCGAGCATTGTCGAGCAACCCGAGAATGACACGGCGAGCACGCGATCCTCGTGTTTGAACGAGTGGGCGAGCGTCTCGGAGGCACGCTCGTAAATGTTCGTCATTTTTGACACACCCCCCGTTGCGATCCACCGTCCATCCTTAGAGAACTCAATGTCTTCAACTGTATCAGTGTCTTTAAAGCACGAGACGCGGTTTTCCTCTTCATCCAACTCGTAGATGAACGCGCAATTGTCCCCAACCAGTGATTTGGCTGTCGCTACCGCAGCTGCGTTTGAAGCGGACGCACCATCCTCCCCATCTGAGTCTGGCAAATTATTATGCTTAAACGTCACACCCAATTGATCACATTTGGGCGAAACGCAGAGGCTTGAAATTCTGCCCGGAAGCTTGCACACGAGTAGCTCTCTCTGCTCCTCAATCCAACGAACAATCACTTTGCCTGTGGTATCACCCGCCACGATGATCCTCGAGTCTGGACTAAAACGGACAGAGACGACGCTAGAATCGTGCGTGTACACCTCGAGCTGACGTGATGCATTTGTGGCGTCAAGCAGAATAACCTTGTTTCTGTTTGTGCCTACGGCGACTAATTTTCCGTTCGGCGACAAGTCGACCGCGTTTAAGTTTTCACCGCCCCGGGGAAATTTCCACTTGTTGATCTTGCGCCTATTTTTGACGTTGTGCATTATTACTCCCTCTCTGTCCCCCTCGCAAATGATTTCAGAATCGTCTGAGAACGACAGGCTGTGCTGCAAAATGGCACGCTGATTCGGAAATGTCTGGGTGACGTCGACGGCAACAATGTTGCGTGCTGTGATTCTTGAGCCGGACGCCGTCACGAGAATGTGTCCGTCTTGACCTGCAAAGTTCTGACATATGACAGATGTATCGTGTTCGTACTGCGCAACGACACCACCCGATCTGGTGTCACGGACTGTTGTCCACGCTTTGCACGGGATGTTCTTGCCCGGGCGATGCTCGTCAACGATGAAATCGGCGTCTCCTGCGGCAAAGTATTTGCTGTCGGGCGACCAACTCAGCGATGTCACACCGCCCTCGTGGGGGAACGACATGACAACGCTGCCTGTATTAAAATCACGCAGCGTTACACCGAGGTGTCCCCCGACTGCAAGCCAGACCTGATCATGACTGTTGTTGTTCGGATTGGTTTTCGAAAATCGCACGCAGTTAACCACCTGGTCGTGGTCGTAGACCCTTCGCTCCTTCCCGCGGTCCTGCCCACCCGACCCATGCAGCTCGAGCACGGTTATCGTCTTGGCTGTATTGGACACGTTGCCAGCACATGCCAGCCACGAGCCGTCGCCGTTAAAACTCAGGTCAACAAAGGTGAGAACGGCCTCTTTGAACGAATCCGGAATATTGAAGAGTGGTTCCGAGTTGTGGTAGTCGAATAAGGAGATGTTATTGCCCATGTCCCCGACGGCCAGTAATTTCTTGTCAGGCGAAAAAGCGGCGCTGAAGATGTTGCCGCGTCCATTGTTTGTCGAGTTCACATCCCACTCTTTCAAAGTTGTGAGGTTGATGACGTACACGGTCGCGCGCGTAGCAGCACAAACATACTGCTCACAAAAGCTGTAGCTTACATCGACGATTGCTTCGGAATTCCGACCCTCTCTGGTGGAGGGCGCCCGGGAAATGACACGCTTACCAGTGGCAATCTCGTAGACATGGACAGTTTTATCTGTGCTCCCAATGACCATACTGGCCCTGTCGGGGGAGACGTCCATTGCAATGATATTGCACTTTTTCCTAATCCCCGAAGCGCGCCCATTCACGCGATGAACGGCCAGGTCGTCCTCCCACACTGGCCAAATACTGCCCCAAACAGCGTTTTCCGAAATGGCGTCGGCTTTCGTCTCGGCAGAGGCGGAGCGCTTCGGAGCACTGGAGAGGGAGGGTGATGAGGCCAGGGCGATGCTGATTTTGGTGCGGGAAGCACGGCGCACCTTGGCCCCAGGTGCTGCGTTCATGGCCGGCCGGGTTGGGTGGGCACTAATTCCCCCCACGGCCCGAACGCATGGACACGGTACGCAGCGAAGGGATGTGCCTAGCTACTTCCTCGTATTCCGTCTCTTGTGATGCGCCCGAAGCGTCTTAGGCCGAGAAGAGTGAGAGAGCAGGACGTTCGGCGGAGAGAGCTGTGTAGACACACACAACCGGTAATGACTGTTGCAAGACTGTTGAGTCCAAAAGTCGGGTGTGGTTTCGTCTGTTGTGCGCCCTGGGCTCGGTTTCACTCTTCCGTTCGTTCTCGTGTCTCACACACACTCACTCGTTTCCATTTTATTTTTCGTCGGGGCGACGACCGCTGACCGGAGAATAGCCTGTGCCTTGTGGTATCAGCAAACCAATGGGGACGCTTTCAGGGCGCGTATCTTTTTCATGCGGCGCCGGCGCAATGTCTCTTTCCCGCGCGTCTCCCCGCAGCAGCAGCGCTGGCGCGTCGGCTCGGTGCCGTGCCTCCTCGAAGCGCGGACTCTCTCGTCCCTCCAGCTACTGTACCTGGTACAGCTCTCCAGGCTAGTTAAACGGCTCTTTCGGGCTTCCTCTTCTTTGTCCAACCCGAATACTTTTGATAAAACTTTAATGTTCCGAAAATTCTTGCTCGGCTCCACTGCGTCAGCGTGCGCCGCGGCGGCCGGAGTGGCCGCCGTGGCCCACCTTGACGAGGATGAGGCCGTGCGGCAGGCGGAAGCAATTCTCCCCCGCGCGTACGCGCCGGAGCCTTTCGAGAAGTTCTGGGGTGGGCAGCACCGGTGCGTAGCGGCGCGGCGAGTATTCGAGATTGCGGGCACTTTGATACCATTTGCTGGCCGCGCTGTCTGGCACTACAATGTGACCAACCGGAATGGTGATGCCTGGGATGAGCATGTCCAGGCCCAATGGGGCGTCGAACTCCGCGAGACGCTGACAAAGCTAGGCCCTACGTTCATCAAGGCTGGGCAGGCCATTTCGATACGACCCGACCTGCTGCCGACGCCGATTTTGGTGGAGCTGCAGAAGCTATGCGACGAGGTGCCCGCTTTTCCCACAGCGCGTGCAAAAGCGCTTCTGGAGTCTGAGTTGGGTGGGCCGGCGGAGCAGTTTTTCGAAGCCCCGTTTCCATCGTCTCCGATTGCGGCAGCTAGTTTGGGACAGGTCTACAAGTGTCGATTGTTAAAGCCTATCGGCGCGCACGCTGCTGGCTCCGAGGTGGCCCTGAAAATTCAGAGGCCTGACATGATTGCCTGCGTGTCCCGTGATCTTTACATCATGAGAAAATACACTCAGTTTATCGAAAGATTTAAGCAGATGCTCATGTCAACAGGGGTGTTGGGATCGCGCAAGCAGTTCGACGTGGCACTTTTGGACACGTTCGCTCGCGCTTCGTATTTTGAACTTGACTACGAGCACGAGGCATCCAATCAAGAAAGGTTTGCCAAGGAGCTACGTGGCCTCGATCGGGTGTACGTGCCGTATGTGCACCGGGTGGATGCTCAGGATCGTAGAACAACCACTCGACGTGTGCTTACTACTGAATGGATCGACGGCGTGCAACTCGCCCAGAGCTCTCCAGAAGTGATCAACAAGCTGATTGGGCCGGGCGTTGAGTGCTTTTTGGAGCAGCTTTTACGATTTGGTTTTTTTCATTGTGACCCCCACCCGGGCAACTTACTGGTGGATGGGCAGGGTCGGCTCGTATTGATTGATTTCGGGCTGTGCGCTGAGGTGGAGCAGCCGGACACAAAAGGTATGACCAGCGCAATTGTGCACTTGATGGAGGGCGACGTCTCTGAGTTGATCAAGGACGCAGTCAATTTACGGTTCCTTCCGGAGGACGTCGAGCAGGATAAATTGCTACCAGCACTGCAGGAAATATTCGATGACGCCAATTTGGCAGCCGAGTCGATGCAGCGAGATGGTGAAAGTTTCGGTGGTGGCGATGTTCTGTCACCACCGTCCAGGAGTGGCTTGTCGTTCGATTTTAAGACGCAGGAGCGGCGGCAGCAATTCAAACACATCAGCCGCAAGCTGAACTCTGTCTTTTACCGATTCCCGTTCGCAGTGCCCGAGTATTTCGCGTTGATCACGCGCGCATTGATTGTGCTGGAGGGAATAGCGCTGACCGGGGATCCAACTTTTGATATATTTAGCGCGAGTTATCCGTACGCTTCGGAGCATGCCGTAGAGGTATTTGGGTACACGGGACTTGCAAAGATGGGGGCTGCGGCGTTGCTTGCAGAGAGGAGGAAGAAAGAGAAACGCTGATCTGTTGGATTGGCTGTTGGATTTTCATTTATTTGTTTAAATTTTATATTTGTTGTTAAGTTGTTAGATTCTTTTTCCGCCGTTCTCTCATACTGTAACTCATAACTAATACACACTTTTTAGAAAAACTGCTTGTAACTTTTATTTCTGCGCATCCGTATAGAGATCTGCTGCATATATGCATTATATGTTTTATAGATACCGTAGCGGATAGCGGAGATATATCTTTTTTTTATCTTCCTTTTTACTTGTCCTCGAAATTTTTGGCCCACCCCTGAGCATTCATGGCGAACAGCTCTGCGCGGGTGTGATTGTCATAATTGGAAGCCTTGGACGTGTCCCAGGTGATAGAAATGGATGTACTCGAAATTATGTTGGCTTTCATATCGCAGTTGGCATCCTTCACCTTAGATGACCACTGAATGGCGTCTGTGCAGTCCTTGTTGTCACATTCAGCAGTAATATCGTAAAAAGTCACCTGGCCGTCGTCCGGGTAGTCTCTGCAAGGCCAGGTCTTCTCATACACAACGTAGGGCACAGTGTACTTTTTGCCACTCTGGCACTTGACGATTTGATGAGAGGATACCCCAGTCTCCAGGATCGTTTGGTTCAACAGATACGCATCGCTGTTTGGCATATAGACAAGACTACCCTGCAGCGTCTGTCCAGCCTCAACGCTCTCCTGGTCGCTGTTGCTGTTGTGCTCTGGCGACCACTGAAAGTATTCAGTGTACATCGCCCATCCATCCCCAAGCCAGGGGTTGACAGGCTGGATCAAATTACTGCAAGTAGGAAAGTAGGCGGGAGGGAGAGTCAATGGGTCAGCCCACGCGCATGCAAACACACGCACACTAACACAGAGGGTGCATAAAGTCAAAGTAGGAAGGGAGGGGAGAGGGAAACCAGGGAGACCTATCCGACATCTTACAGATTATCGTTTGGATCCATACCGAACCACGGGCTGTAAAAGGCGTTGGACCGTGACGTTGGCGCGTCCGAGACCTTCCACTTCATTTCGAGCCGTGTGATGCGGTCAGCACCGGTCGAGGAAATGTCCCCGACGGCGTACGCCATCCAGCCCCCCGCGGGGTCCTGCGCGGAAACGGCGACAGTCGACGCCAACAAGACAGCGACACATGCCTTCATTTTTTAAGGGGACCACCCCCCCCCACTGAAATGAAAGTATATAAGCATACTGACATACCTCTCAATTATAGACTCGACTGAAACGGATATATAGTTTTCTGGTTTGCTCCGCGTGTGATGGTGTTCGCCGCCGAGACGTTCGTGTTCGCGCTGCTCGGCGGCGTGTTTTTCGGTCTGTACCCCTCGCAGATCAAGACGCAGGCGGTGCTGCGCGCTCGGCCATCGCCAGTTGTGTTCCAGATGTACAAGACGGCCGTCGTCTTCGTCTCCGGGTTTGTTTTCCTCATTCCTCGAGCGCTTTCATCGCTGCCCTCTGACCAAACCGTGTTTGTTTTCTCGTGGTGGGGGTTTGTTGCGGCCTTTTTCTGGATCCCGGCCGGGCTGACCACTATCGCGTCCGTGCCGCTCGTTGGCATGGGTATGGTTGTAGCTGTATCATCTGCATGCAACGCCATCCTGTCGTTTACTATATCCACGGCTATCGGGATCAATCGCCTACAACCACACTCCTGCGGACCGCGATGTAATTTCTACTTGGCGCCATTTTTTCTTGCCACTACAGTTCTGGGCATAATAATTATGGTTTTTCCGGGTAAGTTTATTTCGCTAGTGCGCCGACATTGTGCAAAGAAGCAAAAGTGCGAGCCTTACTACGATCCAGTGGACGATGGTACCGAGCTCGGCGAGCAATGTGAGGCGGGTGGTAGCAGGACGTCTGGTGACGACGATGATGGCGTGGAAGAAACTGATAAAGAGACAAATGTGAAATACCCATCAATGGAGATGACTCCCATGGGCATATCGGCAGAAATCGGACCTGCCGAAGGTGTTAATCGTGGCGGTAGTGGCGGTGGACCTTCCAGTAGAGGCAGCGCCGTCTATCGCTACGTTGTGGGTACAATATTGGCCGTCAGCGCAGGAGTGCTATCGGTAGGCCAATTCTTGGCGATCACGGTAGGACGATACTACGAAGAGTTCACGGCCAATTGCTCGGCTACGGCAGGCTCCCCGTTCACCTCCCGCAATGCTGATGGCACTGTTCCGAACACTACAGAATTAGACTTAGAATGCCCATGGTACGTAGACGAGCAGTTTGATAAGGAGGGGAGTTGGTACGCGTCTTTTGGCATAGGCGCGGCACTGGTGACGCTGGCTTACTTTTGCAGTTTTGCAGTCTGGCGTGTATGGCAAGGAGAACCAAACGCATTTCCCGACTTGCACTGGGACATTCTCAGGTCGGCTGGATTGAAAGCAGGCGTGTTGTGGACTCTCGGAAATATCTTTACAACGCTAGCTGTGGCCCGCGGTGGTAATGCAATCGCAATGCCTCAAGTGCTGAGCTTTACCTTGATCACGAGTGGGGGATATGGAATCCTGATCTATGGGGAAGGGGAGGACAAGGGTGAACGAGTGGCATGGGTGTGTGGCGCGCTTATCAGCTTGTTGTCTATTGTTTTGTTGGGTGCAGAGAAAGCATGACTCGGTGTATAAGCGTGTAAGCGTGTAAGCGCTCTGTATTTTACGGGTAGAGTAGAGCTTGAGTGCATTCAAAGAGAGAGAGAGAGAGCTCTTCAAAACGTTTATATATAAAGTATGGCTGCAGCCACATAATCACAGTGTTATAATCATAGTGAATATATATATATATAATAACTTGTGTTCTGGTTCTAGTTCTAGTTCTAGTTCTCAGTTCACGCTACCGGGTACGTAATCTCATCACACTAATGGTAGCACCTCTTGCAGCGTCGCTTCAAGCTCGAAAAGGAGCGCATGCGCCGCTGTTGAGCTCAGGGATGACTGGGCCAGAACACGTAGAATCTGCTCCTGCACGTCAGGCGATCGACCTGTCCCAGTCTTGTACAGCCTTGAGCCTAGGATAATGGCCACAATCTCCTTGCGCAACACCTCGAGCTCTGCATCCCCTGCTGTGTACTCGGATGGCTTGGAAATTACCAAAGCTGCCTCTTTGGCTGCTGATAGAGCAATTTGTTTGGCCTCCTCAGCTGCAGAGAGACGCGCCTTTTTCTTCTTACCTCTCCTTTTCTGCTTTCGTCTCGTTTTTGCACGTTTCTTCCTGTGCACTTTCATCCCGGGATCTGTCAATTCTGTGACGTTCCTTGATCCATTTCGCAGTTGTTGTTTTTGCTGTCTCTGTTGGTGGTGCTGCTTCTGCCACTGCTCATCTTCATCCTCGTTTTCAAAATAATCATTCAGGTCAAACATGTTATCTGAATTATAATAGAGCTCCTCAACATCTTTGGGGTCCTTTCTCTCTGCGACTGGCAATAACAGGTCACAGTCTTCTTGCTGCATTGGCAGCCTTGGTGAGCTGTCACTTTCCATGCGCACAGAGATCAGCTCCTTGCGAAGCTTTTCCACTTCGGCCCGACTCTGATCAAGTCTCCCGCGAAGTCTCCATTCCTGTGGAGATTTAGGCAAAGGAAGCGTATTATCTCGGTCATACATGGAGATTCCTGAATGCGAAAGATTGTCGACAATATAGACGGCCTCTTTTTGGTGAGACATCTGCTGATTTTTTCTACGCAATTGCTTAATAGTCTTGCTAGCATTCTTCATCTGTTTTCGATACTGTTCAAGCTGATTTTGGAGAAAATGGGTCCGCTCTATTTCCAAAGTATCCTGTATGTGCGTGTCCACACGTTTTTTCAGAGCATGCGCTTCTGCAACCGATAGTCGATAGTGACTCTCTGTATCCGTTGAATTCGGAGATCTGTGAAGTTGAAGTTGTTGTTGTTGTTGTTGTTGTTGCTGCTGCTGCTGCCGCTGCTGCTGCCGCTGCTGTTGCTGTTTTAACTCTTGAACCACGCGTTTTGCCTCTGCAAGCTGAGAAGTTAGTTCTACAGCATGTTGCTCCTTTCCACCTTCTGTATTACCTGTATGTCCTGCTGTAAAAGCCAATTGAAAAGATCTAATGTCGAACATGCCCATGGTGGTTTGCGTATGCCCTGTCTCAAATCTGTGGAATAGGTGTGCTGCCTGCGTTTCACTGAGCCCCGCCCGTGAAAACACAGTATCAAAATCCCCCCGAGAAAGGCACTGCTTCTTTGTAGCATCATCGATGACGGCAAAATAGTTGATGGCCGAGTCCAACGTTGCACCTCCTACTTGCATTTCATTGCGCACAAGCCTGCCCAGATAATGTTCCACATCAGACGAAAGGTATTCATTTTGACCCTGCACTGCGGCGAAGTCCATTCGAGCCAGTGCAGTATCGCGTACTTTGCCCACAAGGTGCATCGTATCATTGCTCGTCGTTTCACTCACTTTAGATTCATTCGTTTCTAGTACCGGAGGTTTCAATTGCAGTGCTTGAATTTGTCTTTTATTTCCTTGATTCTGTCTTTTCTGACCATATGCGTCCTTGCGACTGGTACTGAGTCTCATAAAAAGTCGCGCCACAAACCCCAGAGTCGTCTTTCTCTCTTTCTTCCGCTTATTCTTGTTTTCGTTTTGTTCCTTTTCGCGTGCGCTAGCATTATTAACTTTGGTTAGCAGAGATCTGTTTGGCGTTGAAGGCGTCACTGGTGCCTAAGGAGGCCCAATTCGAAATCGCACCTCTACATCCTCTCCATAGAACCAAAAAAAAAAGAAAATCATATGGAGAGGAACAGAGGAACGCAACGAGAATGCAGCATACTGTGAGGGGTACACGGTATGCAATAATATATACTTTAACTTTGATCACTTCATCATTTATTTGTACTGGTCAAGGAAGGGAAGCAGAGAGAAGAGGGCAGCAAACAAAATCATTTAAACACGGCGGAGGACGTCCTCCGCTGTGTTTTACCGAGGTGCCCAATCTTCCTATTTTTTATTCCACGGCGTGAGCATCACACAGCTGGGCAGCTGAAATATGTGAGTAGGTTAAAGTACTAGATCTCAATGGGTTAAGGAAAAAAATTTCAACTCGCGTGTAAATGGGTAGAAAATGCTTCTCGCTCT
>JACLAC010014330.1_pt1 | contig 11734 bp, 8 predicted proteins | sample 8027881 | NCBI WGS metagenome assembly JACLAC01 (sample SAMN15725517, study PRJNA655200) | protist metagenome | isolation source: fluorescence activated cell sorting (FACS) single amplified genomes of... | place: Spain: Blaines Bay Microbial Observatory, Mediterranean Sea | collected 2016-01-19 | reverse complement strand
GAGTAGTGATATCAGGTGTAGGAATAGTTTCTTGTCTCGGTAATAATCAAGAGGAGGTATACAAATCTCTTTTAAATTCAAAATCTGGAATTTCATTTTCTGAGGAATATAAAGAATACAATTTAAAAAGTAATGTTCACGGAAAACCAAATATTAAACTTGAAGACCATGTTGATAGAAAATTTATAAGATTTATGGGCCCAGGCTCTGCTTACAATTATATATCTATGAGTGAAGCTGTAAAAGACTCTGGTTTGGAGGATAAAGATATAAGTAATATTAACACTGGAATGATAATGGGCTCAGGAGGACCTTCAATAGAAAACGTAATTTTAGCTGCTGATAAAACTAGAGCAAAAAGTCCTAAAAGGATGGGACCTTTTGTTGTTCCTAGAACAATGTCGAGCACTGCTTCTGCAACTTTGGCAGTTCCATTCAAAATTAAAGGAGTTAACTACACTATTAGCTCCGCGTGTGCGACTAGTGGGCATTGTATAGGTAATGCAATGGAATTAATTCAACTTGGAAAACAAAAAATTATTTTTGCAGGTGGAAGCGATGAAGTTCATTTTGCAATGACAGCTATGTTTGATGCAATGACAGCATTATCTTCAAAATATAATGACACTCCAGAAAAAGCCTCTAGACCATACGATAAGACTAGAGATGGTTTCGTAATATCTGGAGGTGGAGGTGTGGTGGTTTTAGAGGAATATGAGCATGCAAAAGCAAGAGGTGCAAAAATTTATGCTGAGCTAACTGGTTATGGTGCAACATCAGATGGCTTCGATATGGTGGCCCCTTCGGGTGAAGGAGCTGTAAGATGTATGAAAATGGCATTAGGAACAGCAAAAAATAAAATCGATTACATAAATACACATGGTACTTCAACTCCTGTTGGAGATATTACTGAATTAAAAGCTGTTGGAGAGGTTTTCAAAGAATATAAACCAAAAATTAGCTCAACAAAATCGTTAGCGGGTCACTCTCTTGGAGCAACTTCTGTACATGAAGCTATTTACAGTTTGATTATGATGAAAAATAATTTCATTGCTGCTTCTGCAAATATAACTGATTTAGATGAAGAGGCAAAAAAATATCCTATTGTAACTAAAGTTGAAAAAAATGTAACTTTAAATTCAGTAATGTCTAATAGTTTTGGTTTCGGTGGAACTAATGCGACTTTAGTTTTTGAAAAGGTATAATTGATGAATTTGATGAAAGGAAAAAAAGGATTAATAATGGGCGTTGCAAATGAACGTTCCATAGCTTGGGGTATTTCCCAAAAACTTGCAGAAGCAGGGGCAGAACTTGCGTTTACATATTTAGGAGATGCGTTAAAAAAAAGAGTTATCCCTCTTGCAGAAAAATTAAACTCAAAAATAACTTTTAGTTGCGACGTTGAAAAAAAGAGTGATGTTATTAAACTATTTGAAGATATCAAAACTCAATGGGGTGAGATAGACTTTGTTGTGCATGCAGTAGCATTTTCGGATAAATCTGAATTATCGGGTGAATATTTAAATACAACCAGAGAAAATTTTTTAAAAAGCATGCTAATTTCATGTTTTTCTTTTACTGAAGTTTCTAAAGAAGCATCTAAAATCATGAAAAAAGGTGGAAGCATGATAACTCTTACTTATGAGTCAACAAAAGCTATTCCTAATTACAATGTGATGGGAGTCTGTAAATCAGCACTCGAAGCAAGTGTAAAATATTTAGCTAGAGACCTAGGAGCAAAAGGAATAAGAGTGAATGCAATAAGTGCTGGCCCAATAAAAACTTTAGCTGCTTCGGCTATAGGGGATGCAAAATTTCTTTATAAATGGAATGAAAACCACTCTTTTTTAAAAAGAAATGTAGATATACATGATGTAGGTAATTCTGCATTATATTTATTAAGTGATCTAGCCGCTGGTGTCACAGGTGAAATACATTATGTTGACGCTGGTTATAATAAGGTAGGAATGCCAGATCCTAAAAATATTTCTTAACTTGCAAAAATAACATCACTAAAATGCGTAAATAGTAAGTCTAAGTATAGCTAAACAAAATTATAAATATTTTATTAAATGAAAAACTTAAATAGAAAATTAAAAGAAAAACTAGGTAACTTTTTTGACTGGGTTAAAGGAGCTGAATTAGTTGAACTTAAAACATGTAATGTTACTGAGGATCCAGTAAGACCTGAACTAGATATTAAATTTAGAACTGAATACGGACGTAAAATTTATGGAGTTAAGTATAAAAACGAAATTTGTGCAATTATGTGCTTTGGATTTACTAATGAAATTCCAAAAACAGTTGAAGATCTGGATATAATGACTAAAGATGCTCACTTACAAAGCGCCCTGAGAGACCAAAAAGTAGGGAAAATAGCTATAGCTTATACAGTTTGGTCTAAGAAAAAAGGTGGGGGAAAATTAATCGTAAAAGAAGTTTTTAAAAAGATTAAAAAATCAAATCATCTTAATAGATTAGTAACTTTGTCCCCTTTAACTGAAATGGCTAGAAATTTTCATTTACAAAATGGAGCATTTGAACTTCAAGTGAATGAAAAAACTCAAAATTTTGAATATAAAATTTAGGTCTCTAAGCAACTGCTTGTTTTATAGATAATTTGACTTTACCTCTATCAAAACCTACTACTTTTACTGAAACTTCGTCACCCTCTTTAACAACGTCTCCTACTTTAGCAACTCTTTTAGCTGCAAGTTCAGAGATGTGAACTAGTCCATCTTGTTTACCTAGAAAATTTACAAAAGCTCCAAATTCCATAATCTTAACTACTTTACCTTTATAGATTTTTCCCATCTCGGGTTTAGCTACTAAACTTTTTATAAAATCTAAAGCTTTGTTTCTAGAAGCTTCGTCTGGTGCAGCTACAGTTACTTCTCCTGTATCTTTAACATCTACCTTTGCTCCAGAAGTTTCGACTATTTCTCTAATCGTCGCCCCTCCTTTACCTATTACTGTTGCGATATCCTTCTTATCAACTTTTATGGTCTCCATTTTAGGGGTATGTTTTGAAAATTCTTTTCTAGAGGATTTAAGAGCCTTATTCATTTCACCTAGTATGTGTTCTCTTCCTCCTTTGGCTTGATCTAGAGCTTTTTCCATAATCTCAAATGTAATACCTGTAATTTTTATATCCATTTGAAGGGATGTTATTCCATCTTTTGTTCCAGCTACTTTAAAGTCCATATCTCCTAAATGATCTTCGTCCCCTAAAATATCGGAAAGCACTGAAAATTTATCACCTTCTTTTATTAATCCCATTGCAATACCGGCAACTGGTTCTTTTATAGGAACGCCTGCATCCATTAAAGATAAAGATGTTCCGCAAACTGTCGCCATAGAAGAGGAACCATTAGACTCGGTAATTTCTGAAACTACTCTTAAAGTGTAAGGAAAATTTTCTTTTAAAGGTAAAGATGAATTGATCGCTCTCCATGCCAGTTTGCCATGTCCAATTTCTCTTCTGCCAGTTCCAACTCTGCCACACTCTCCTACGGAGAAGGGAGGAAAATTATAATGTAACATAAAACTTGATCTTTGCATTCCTTCTAGACTTTCTAATCTTTGTTCATCATCGGTCATACCTAGAGTTGTAACTACTAATGCCTGAGTTTCTCCTCTAGTAAATAAAGCAGAGCCATGAGTCCTCGGAAGCACTCCAACTTCACATTGGATTTGTCTTACATCAGCTAAACCTCTGCCATCGATTCTTTTTTTATCTTTTAAAATTGCAGTTCTTACTATATCTTTTTCTAATGACTTTAATTGCCCCATAGCTTGATTTTCAGTCACCTTTTCGTCTTCTGCAAACATTTCTTTAACTTGAGTTTCTATTTCAGAAATAGCGGTTGATCTCTTCTTTTTGTCTATCTCTTTAAAAGCAGACCTAAGACTACTTTCAAATTTATCAGCAATTTTCTTTTTAACATCTGAATGATCAACTTCCTCTATTTCCCATTTAGGTTTGCCAGCTTTTTTAGCAAGTTTTTCGATCGACTCGATTACCGGTACAAAGCTTTCATGACCAAATTTTACAGCGTCTAACATTACTTTTTCTGATAGACCAGAGGTTTCGGACTCAACCATTAAGACTGCATCTTTTGTTCCAGCAACAACTAAATCTAATTCTGAGTCTTTTAATTCTACAATGGATGGATTTAACAAAAATTTTCCATCTTTATATCCAACTCTACTTGCCGCAATAGGACCTTGAAAAGGAAGACCTGATATCGCCAAAGCAGCAGATGAAGCAATTATTGATAAAATATCTGGTTGATTTTCACCATCATAAGATAAAACAGTTGGAAGTAATTGCACTTCATTTAAAAAGCTTGAAGGAAAAAGAGGTCTAATTGGTCTGTCAATAAGTCTTGAAATTAGAGTTTCAGCTTCAGTAGGTCTTGCTTCTCTTTTAAAATAGCCTCCAGGAATTTTACCAGCTGCATAATATTTTTCTTGATAATTTACAGATAATGGAAAATAATCTTGTCCATCTTTCAATTTTTTAGCTCCAACCACAGTTGCAATCACAACTGTCTCTCCGCAAGTTGCGATGATGGCTCCATCGGCTTGTCTAGCAATTTTTCCAGTTTCTAAAGTTATTTTTTTTCCATTAATCTTAATTTCTTCTTTGTGAATTTTAAACATTATTTCCTTAAATTTAATTGTTTTATTATTTTTTGATATGACTCAGAGTTTTTCTTTTTAAGATAAACTAAAAGTTTTTTTCTTTTATTAACTGATTTTGTTAAACCTAACGTTGAATGTTTGTCTTTCTTAAATTTTTTAAAGTGTTCTGAAAGTTTAGATATTTTATCAGTTAATAATCCTATTTGTATTTCTGTGGAACCTACATCTTTAGAATGAATTGCTAGTGACTTAATTGTATCTTTTTTTTTCTGTGTCATTTATCTTTATTTTTTTTATTATTTTTTCAATCTTTTCAGCATATTCAAATGAGTTATCTTCAACAAATGTAAGCTTAGGAAGAAACTTTATATCTAGCCTTTTAGACAGCGCTTTTCTAACAAGATGAGAGTATTCCGTCAAGGCTCTTACTGTTTCTTTCATATCTATGCCACCTAGAGGAATTACATATACTCTAGCTGTTTTTAAGTCAGGTGTCATCCTAACCTCAGTTACAGTAATTAGTTTAGAATTAATTAATGGAATTTTAGCCTCATTTCTAATAAATAATTCACCCAAATTTTGTTTAACTAGTTCACCAACTCTTAATTGTCTTTGGCTAAAAGTTCTTTGCGACGTCTGATTTCCCATATTATATTGACCTTTGAATTTCTTCAGCATGATAGGATTCGATCACATCTTTTTCCTTGAAATCGATAAAATCTTTAATACTTATTCCACACTCTAGTCCTGTGCCAACTTCTTTGACTTGATTTTTTTCTCTATAAATACTTTGAATCTCTCCACTAAAGACAACAACTCCATCTCTTATAATTCTTGCCTTTGATTTACTTTTTATTTCACCATTAATAACTTTTGATCCAGCAATTTTTCCTGCGTTGGATACCTTAAATATCTTTTGAATTTCTGCTGAACCCAAAACTGTTTCTTTTACATCTGGTTCTAATAAACCAGATAAAGATTTTTCAACATATTCTAGAGCCTCGTAAATTATATTAAAATATTTAATTTCAATTTTTTGTTCTTCAGCTAATTTTTTTGCTTCTCTGTTAGGCTTTACGTTAAATCCAATTAGAATAGCATTTGATGCTTTAGCTAAAGATACATCGGTTTCATTTATCATTCCAATATCAGACAAAATAATTTTAGACTCAACTTCTTCGTGTTTAATTTTATTTATTGCCATTTTTAATGCTTCGTTTGAACCTTGAACATCTGATTTAATGATTATATTTAACTCGTCTTTTTCATTAACATTTTCAAAAAGTGTAGCTTTGTCTTTAGCTAAAACTTTATTTTTTACAAAATTGTTCTTTTTATACTCCGACATTTCCTTAGCTTCATTCTCATCTTTTGTTACTAAAAACTCTGCCCCAGCAAAAGCTGAACTATTCATTCCTAGAATTTCTACTGGCATTGAAGGCAAAGCTTCATCTACATTTTTACCTTCATGGCTTATCATTGCTCTTACCTTTCCCCATGTGTCTCCACAAATAAAATGGTCCCCCCTTTTTAATTTTCCATTACTAATTAAAACAGTAGATACCGGTCCTTTTCCTTTATCTATTTTCGACTCAATGACAATACCCTTAGCCTGACCAGAAAATGAGGCTTTTAAATCTAGAATTTCTGATTGTAATAAAATATTTTCTTTAAGTTTATCTAAATTAATTTTTTTAAGTGCAGATACCTCCACGAATAAAGTATCTCCACTTAGATCTTCGGCGACTAATTCATATTGCATCATTTCATTTTTAATTTTACTAATATTTTTTTCTGGTAAATCACATTTATTAATTGCAACTATTATTGGAACCTTAGCTGCTTTAGCATGTTTAATAGCTTCCACTGTTTGTGGCTTGATTCCATCGTCTGCGGCGACTACTAAAACTACAATATCAGTAATCTTAGACCCTCGCGCTCTCATTTCTGTAAAAGCTGCGTGACCAGGAGTATCTATAAAAGTAATATTTTTATTTTTTTCCGTAGTAACTTGATAGGCTCCAATATGTTGGGTGATACCGCCGTGTTCTCCTGAAACTACATTTGTGTCCCTTAAAGAGTCTAACAAAGAAGTTTTACCATGATCAACATGACCCATGATAGTAACTACTGGCGATCTAGTTTGTATGTCTCCCTCTAATTTTTCTTTAACTTTATTGGTCTCTAATGAAGGCTGGTCTTCTACTATTGCTTTATGCCCAAATTCCTTAACAATATATTCTGCTGTATCTTTATCAATATTGTGGTTAATAGTTGCTATTACTTTCATGTTAAATAAGAACTTAATAATATCGCTAGACTTTTCTGCCATTCGATTTGAAAGTTCTTGAATGGTAATTTGTTCAGGTATTTTTACATCCCTAATTACTTTTTTAAATTCTTTTTTTTCTTCACTATCTGGTTTATTTTTTTTCTCTTTTAAACGAGCTCTTTTAACAGACGCTAAACTTCTTTGCTTAATCTCAATTTCTTCAACATTTAGGGCTCTTGAAACAGTTAATTTAAAATCTCTTTTATCGACAGGACTCTTTAATTTAAGTTTGCTTTTTCCTGTTGGTTTATTTTCTTTCTTAATAAAGTCTTTTGTTGCCTGTTGTTCGATAAATTTCCTCGCGAAATTCTTTTTTTTGAAATTAAAATCAGTTTTTTGCTTTGAAGGCTCTTTGCTCTGAGGAAAGTCTTTTTTGCCTCTAAAAGTTTTCTTTTTTTCTACTGAAAATGACTTTTTACCGTCATTGCTTATAGAGCTTGTATCAATTTTTTTTTTTAAGCTGGATGAAATTGTAAGTGTTTTTTTTTTATCTTTTTCCATAACATTATTTGTACACAATCTCTCTTGCTGACATAATTAAATCATCAGCCTCTTTTCTCGATAGAGAAAATTCCTCCAAATATCCATCTAACCTAATTTTTTTTCCTTTTACCTCATCAAATCCACCAATTAATTCATCAGAGGATAAATCTGCAAAGTCATTTAATTTTTTGATATTTTTTTGTCCTAAAATTACTAGCATACCTTGTGTCATACCCTTTAAATTAATTAATGATTCTTCAACTCCAAGTTCTTTTAATTTTTCTGCCACTGCTTCTTTTTCTTTAATCAAAGTTTCTTTAGATCTGTTAATTAATTCTTTTGCTGTATCCTCGTCTATAGCATCTATCTTTGAAATATTTTCTGGAGTTGATTGAGCAATATCTTCAATACTTGTAAAACCTTCGGAAACTAAAAGTTGACCCAAAGTTTCATCGACTTCCAAGTTTTTAATTAAATTTTCTGTTCTATCTTTAAATTCAGCTTGTCTTCTCTCTGAGTCTTCTTTGTCAGTTAATATATCTATTTCAAAATTAGTTAGCTTCGAAGCTAATCTTACGTTTTGACCTCTACGACCAATTGCCTTACTCAGATTTTCTTCAGTTAATATAATATCAATTCTTTTATTGTCTTGGTCAATCAATACTTTTTGTATTTCTGCTGGCGAGAGAGACTCGGAAATTAATGTGGGCAAATCTTCTGTCCACTTAATTATGTCTATTTTTTCTCCATGTAGTTCATTAACTATTGTTTGAACTCTACTTCCTCTCATACCTACGCAAGCACCAACAGGATCAATAGAAGCATCCTGAGAATAAACACAAATTTTTGCTCTACTGCCAGGATCTCTTGCAACTGATTTAATTTCTATAGTTCCCTCATAAATCTCAGGAACTTCTTGAAAAAATAATCTTGCAAGGAATTGTGGGTGCGCTCTCGATAAAAATATTTGATGACCTTTAATTTCTTTTTTAACTTCGTAACAATATGCTTTTACTCTATCACCAGTTTTTAAAATTTCTCTTGGAATAAGTTCATCTTTTTTTATAACACCTTCGGCTTTTCCAAGATCAACAATAATATTTCCATACTCTAATCTTTTTATAATTCCACTTAGTATTTGTCCCTGTTTGTCTACAAAATCATCGTATTGTCTATTTTTTTCAGCTTCTCTTACTCTCGCGCTGATTACTTGTTTTGCACTTTGGGCAGCAATTCTTCCAAAATCTACTTGGGGTAATTCTTCAAAAATTTTATCTCCAACTTTTAATTCATTATTCTCAGGATTAATTTTTTTTGCATCGCTTAAAGTAATTTCTCTTGCAGAGTCTTCTATATTTTCCACTATATCTAGAACTTTTAGAATTTTGATGTCGCCAGTTTCTCTGTCGATAGCTACTTCTATATTATTATCATTACCAAATTTAGTTAAAGCAGCCTTTTGAATTGCGCTTTCCATAGAACCAATTACGAGTTCTTTGTCTATAGATTTTTCGTTAGCTACAGCTTCAACAATTCTCAGTAGTTCTTGTTTATCTAATCCTCTATTTAACATTTTTTGTTACTCCTAAAAAAAAATGGGCAAAAGCCCATTTAGATATTCTCCAATAATACTGTTTATTTAATTGATAATTATGGTTTTTTCAAGATTACAATTTAAATAAATCAGCTTTATCTGTTTTTTCCCAAGTAAATTCACCTTTATTTGATGGTTTTCTACCAAAATGCCCGTAAGCAGAAGTAACTTCATAAATAGGATTATTCAATTTTAGCATTTCTCTAATTCCTCTTGGCGATAAATCAAAATTTTCATCAATAATCTTTTTTACATTATCAACCTTATTGCTATCTCCTTCATCAAGTTTTATAAAAATAGATAAAGGTTTTGAAACTCCGATAGCATAAGCCAGTTGAATCAAGCATTTTTTAGAAATTCCAGAATAAACAATATTTTTAGCTAAATACCTTGCAGCATAAGCAGCTGACCTATCTACCTTCGTAGGATCTTTTCCAGAAAAAGCTCCACCACCGTGCGGTGCTGCTCCTCCATAGGTATCAACAATAATTTTTCTACCAGTTAACCCCGTATCTCCATCTGGTCCTCCAATTATAAATTGGCCTGTTGGATTAATGAATACTTCTTTGGAGTCTAAATCTTTAATATAATTATCAGGGATGGATTTTTTAATGTATGGAAAAATCAAATCTTTAACTTTTTCTTGATTTAAATCTTTTGAATGTTGGGTAGAAATTACTACTGAAGTAACTTTTGCTGGTTTATTGTCCTGGTAAAGCATGGTTACTTGACTTTTTGAGTCTGGCTCTATCCCTTTTAAAATTCCAGCCTTTCTATCTTCAGCCATTAATCTTAAAATTTTATGTGAAAAATGAATTGGAGCTGGCATTAATTCCTCAGTTTCACTACATGCATAACCAAACATAATCCCTTGATCACCAGCACCTTCATCTTTGTTATCTTTTGAGTCAACACCCATTGCGATATCAGCGGACTGTTCGTGTAAGAATGTATCTATATTTGCTGTTTTCCAACTAAACCCATCTTGGTTGTAACCAATATCTTTAATACATTCTCGAACTTTGGAAATAATTTCCTCTTTTTCTATTTTAGGACCTCTAATTTCACCTGCTAATACTACTTTGTTTGTTGTTGTAAGAGTTTCACAGGCTACCCGAGAAAATGGATCTTTAGATAAGTATGAGTCTACAACCATATCTGAAATTCTATCACATACTTTGTCTGGATGGCCTTCAGAAACAGACTCGCTCGTGAATAAATATTTATTGTTTTGCATTAGCTTTTATTTTTAAAAATTAAAAAGATAGATAGATATGTAAATAAAAGAATAAAAAATATCAAATCATTTTTATTTTTATATTCAGTTTTTAAAAGTGGAATATCCGTCTCTATACTACCTGTCTCAAAGGTATTTAATCTTTTAATAATTTCTCCTTTATTGTTAATTATTGCGCTTATTCCTTTATTTGCTGATCTTACTAGAAATGAGTTATTTTCTATGGACCTAAAAATTGCTTTTGCAAAATGCTGGTGTGGGCCTATTGAGTGACCAAACCATCCATCCTCTGAAATATTAACTATCAAATTAGTATTTTTGTTTGTTTTTTGAGTAAGCTCTGGAAAGATAATTTCATAGCAAATTAAAGGAAGAATATTTAAATTATTGATAGAGATATTTTGATCTGTTTTTCCCTTAGAAAAGGATCCATAACCTTGAGTAATTTTCTTTAACCCAAATTTATTAAAAACCGTTTCAAAAGGTATAAATTCTCCAAAAGGAACTAATTTTTTTTTGTCATACTGATCTAATATTTTAAATTCATTATTTATTACAACTAAACTATTAAAATACTCTCCAGTGCTATTATTTAGTGTATTGATGCCAAACAAAATTAGATGATTTTTTTTAAAACGATCTTTAATTAAATTCCTAAATTGATAAATTTCACTAAAATTGAATCCTGTAAAAATTCCCTCAGGCCATACAAACAAAGTTTCTTTTTTTGGATCTGGGTCACTGTATCTAACTAAATTTTCTAATTTTTTTTCTATTTCTTTAATAGAAGAATTGTATTTTAGTTCAAAATTTGGGGAAATAACTTTAATATAAATTTTTTCATTATTATCAAGATAGTTTATTAAGCCCTTATTCTTATTAATAGAGAAGGTTCCATAAATGTAAATTGAGAAAATTAATAAAAATGTAGAGCTTATTATTAAAATTCTCTTGATTAAGCTTATTTTAAAAAATAAAACTGCAGGTAGTGTAAAAATTGTTATAGCTATAAGATTAAAAGCATATAATCCTAAAAAATTAAGAATTTGTAAGACTTCGGTAAGCCAAGACCAGCTATAACCCCATAAATTCCAAGGAAAACCTGTTAAAATTTTTCCTCTTATATAATCAGATAAAGCAAATGAACCAGAAAACAATAACACTGATGAAAAATTGTAACTTAAAAATTGACCTATTATTAAAGTTGTTAAACCAATAAAGAGACTTAAAAAAAGAGGTATAAGTATTACGGCAAATGGGATTAAAATTTTAAAGCTTTCATCAAAAGTTAAAGAATAAGCAATCCAAAAAATTCCACTCAAGTAAAACCCAAATCCAAATCCTACACCTATAAAAAATAAGTTTTTTTGATATGGTTTTTTTCTGTAAACGCTTTTAGATTTTTTTCTTACATAAACAATAAGTAAAAAAAAAATAGGTA
>JACLAC010026177.1_pt1 | contig 11735 bp, 10 predicted proteins | sample 8027881 | NCBI WGS metagenome assembly JACLAC01 (sample SAMN15725517, study PRJNA655200) | protist metagenome | isolation source: fluorescence activated cell sorting (FACS) single amplified genomes of... | place: Spain: Blaines Bay Microbial Observatory, Mediterranean Sea | collected 2016-01-19 | reverse complement strand
GCAGCTTGCGCTGGTTCTTATTTTTAGTAAAATGAGGAGCGACGACGCGTTGGGACGGGCCGGGGTGAGGGTGGACGTCGCCTGCAATAAAGAGCAGCAGGGACAGGATGCTGGCGTACTCCAGGCCGCCGCTCGGGTCGACGAAGAGCATCTCGAGCAGGAGCAATGGTGGTGATATGAGCAGCTTTGCAAGGAGCGTAGCGCGCGAGCCGTCGGAGGCATGCCTGCCACACAACGTTTGCGCCGGTGCAGAATTGTGCGACAAATCTACCGGCGATTTTCGCCTCCAGCGTCGCTGCTTGCGGTAGACCAACCACAGAACGTACTTGCAATGTATCAGCGCATATCCGACGCGTGAAGTTTGCGCACGCGGACGTTTGCATGGGCTGCAGCAGCATATGACAGCACGTCTCTCGACGGTGCGTTCGCCAGTGTACATGTTGATCGGCACGTCAAAATTTGCGCAGGATCGTGGCAGTCGGCGGTGGCAATGGGCGTGCCCAAGTGGAGCATCACTCGCTTCAGACTGGTGGTGTTTGGGCCAGCTGCACGCAAGTTGGCAGCGCCGCGGTGTGCAAGCTGCCAAAATGGGCCTAAGTAGGTTGGGCGTGGCTGTGAAGTAGCTCCCAGTTTGGAAGCTTATAACCCTTGGTGTACAGCTAGCGCTTGTCGTGCATATACATTTTAGAGGTATGGTGTGTGTGTGTCCCGCGCGCGCTGCTTTAGCGCCTAGAAGCGCTGCGACGACGCCTGCGCCTGGTCGTACTTGGCCGCGCGCGCCGACGACGCCGTGCCGGACGAGGCACCCTTCTTCTCGCGCGTCTGCTTGCGCTGCTCGAGCTTGCCCATCAGCTTCGAGCACTTGCCGTCCTCGCCGCCGTGCGGGAACGCGTGGTTGCAGGCGGCGCAGTAGTTCTTCGAGCCGAGCGAGTACTGGAAGTCGGCCGACTTGATGAGGCGGAAGCCGCCCTCGCCCGTCTTCTCGTCGGGGATGATCAGCCCCTTCTTCTCGGTGCGCGCCTGCTTGGACGCGTGCGCCGCCACCGCGTCGGCACCGCCCTGCGTCGGCGTCTTCTCGACCTCCACCTTCTTGTACGTGTGCGGGATCACGAGGTCCTTCGGCAGGAAGCACAGGTCGACGGCCGTCTTCTGCTCCTTGCCGGTGAACGCCTTGAACAGGATGAAGAAGATCACCGGCAACGACGACGGCGACTGGGAGGTCTACACGTCGAAGGCGACGACGAGCGACGGCAAGGAGCACCCGATCTTCGCCGTCTCGCACCAGCGCGGCCACAACGGCAGCAACGACGTGGGCATGCACCACTTCATCTCGACGTGCGGCACGACCATCTCGCGCAAGAAGGTGCTGCAGGCTCTCGATCCCTTCTACCTCGACGACGATGACGGCTACGAGGGCGTCCTGGTCAACCTCGCGCGCCACGGCCCCAACGTCGTCTTCGACTTCACGGACGGCCAGTCGTCGGCGGACGTCCACAACAGGTACACGCCGCTCCACCTCCACCACCTCCACCACCTCCACCTCTCACCACGCTCCTCCTCCCACTACAGGTACCGCCAGGCGATGCTCGCGATGGAGAAGCGCATCATGACGACCCGGTGGCCCTTCCGCTGGAAGACGACGCTCGTCGGCGTCAACGCCACCGACGCCTTCTTCGGGCTGCGCTACTTCGTCAACCCGAGCGTCAAGTTCATCCCGCAGATGACCAAGCTCGCGTACGCGCTGATGCACAACGAGCACCTGCCGCAGTCGCCGCCGCGCAGCCCGTCGAGCGTCGGCGCGGGCTCGTCTCGGTCAGGCTCGCCGGGCTGCGGCGGCTGCAGCGGCCAGCTGACGTCGCTCAAGTACGTCTCGGACTACTCGGGCTGCGGGCAGATGCGCTGCATCATCTGCAACGACCTCGTCACCACCATCTGCGCTGACTGCTCCACCGACTGCTTCCACCTGACGCCCATCTGCGCGCCGGTGATCAAGTACGGCGGCGAGCGCAAGACCAACTGCCTCGCGCTCCACCAGCAGCGCGGGCCGGACTACGCGCCGCACGACCCGAACTTCTCGACGCGCGTGAAGGACGAGGGCGGCAAGGGCGTCAAGCGGCCGCGCTCGTGCGGCTCGTCGCGCCCGCGCTCGTGAGCAGGGGAGAGAGAGCGCACGCGTGTGTAAGTGTGGTGCCCATATTTGGGTCGCGTTGTGTGCTCTCGTGTGTGTCCACCCGGAGCCGTCCCAGCGCGTTTCAACGCTGCGGACGAGCCTCGCCGCCGCCGCGCCGCGAAATTCCGGTCCGTATTCGTGAATTTGAGCTCGAGAACGAGGCTGCGCGAGTGGCTGTCTCGTCGTAAAATTAAAGACGGGGTCGTTAGTTACTCGGCCCGCTAACCGCTAGCTAGGGGACTGAGCTCATTGCTAGAGGATCAGCTCACCATCTGCGACGGCCCGTCGGCGGGGCGCACCTTCTGCGCGTACGTCATCAGCCGCTTGACGCTCTGCAGGAACTTGCGCTGAGTCTCATCATTCATCACGTGTGCCTGTCGACGGAAGCGGAGCGGGAGGTGAGGAGGAGGAGGAGGAGGAGGAGGAGGAGGAGGCGTGTGGGCCGTGCGTGTCCGAGACGCGTCCCGCTCACGATCTTGTCGCTGCGAATGTGCTGGCGGCCCTGGCGCTCGTGGACGCCGGTGCCGGTGATCCCCATCGGCCACGGCGCGTTCCCGATCGCGCACCTGAGGGAGCGCCGCGTGACGTGTTAGCATGCACTCACCAGACGTGGCGGCCTCACAGTGCGGTGGTGGCGGGCAGGTGGCGTAGAGCGCACGTGATGTACGCGTCGTGGGCTTTGACGTACTGGCGCTTGATCATGTGACTCGCGATCTCGACGATCGACGACGCGACGGCGGACGGCATCTGGCCGGCGCGCATTTGTTTGAACATAGGCTTCAGGTGGCGACGGCACTGCTGGTACCTGATGGGCGGCGGGACGCGCGCGGGTGAGTGCGACGGCGGCGCGGCGCGGCGCGCGTGCAGGCCGTCGTCGGTTCGGGCGTCCGTCGCCGCATACGTCGCCAGCTCCAACTTCCCCTCCTTGCTCCTCGCGTCGCCGTCCGATCTCGCGCTCAGCTCGCCCTCCCACTGCCGCAGCAGCCCGCGCAGAAACTGGACGGTCAGCTCCTCCGGCGACAGCACGCCGCCGCTCGGCCCGCCGCCGCCGCCGTCGTCGCCGTCGTCGTCGCCGTCGCCGTCGCCGCCACCGTCGGCATCGTCGTCCTTCTCCGCGCCCTCGTGCTCGACCTGCACTCCCGCCTGGATCGCACGGCCTTTGTCGTCGTACAGCTGCGTCTCGTTGAACATCTGGCCCTTTTTCAGCTCGAGGTCGGCCTCGTTGCTCTTCGGCAGCGCCGCCTCGACGGCGCGGAGGCGCACGAGCCGCTCCTCGTCGCTCTCGGCGAAGAGGCTGATGGGCTGGGCGAGGGCGCGGAGGCGCCGCTTCACCTCGCGCGGCGCGAGCGCCGGCGCGGCCGCCGCCTCCGCCGCCTCCGCCGCCGCCACCTCGGCGGCCGACTTGAGGCCGGCGGCCGCAGCGGCGGCGGCGGCGACCGCCGCGGGGTCGGAGGAGACGGCGCCGCGCGCGGCGTCGTGGTGCTCGAGGCACGGCACGCGCAGCCGCGCCGCCTGCTCCGCCGCCTCGCGCGCCGTCTCCTCGCGGTACTGCCGCTCGCGCGCCGCCTCGACGTCGCCGCGCCGCATCCACTTCTTCGGGCCCGAGGCGGCGGCGGCAGCGCCGCCGGCGAGCGCCTCGCGCTCGCGCTTTTTGCGCTCCATCTCCTTCTTGAGGGCCTCCATCGTGTGGCGTGCTCGCTAGTGCGACGTACGACTCACGAAATTGCGCCGCGCGGCCGTCGCGCGAGCGCTGCGGCCGCGCTGCTGAAGCCGGGAAGGCGAGGCCGATTTCGCACAAGTCGATCTCAGCGAAGACCTCGAGTCGAGCTTGCTCTCGAGGTCGCGTGCCACCTCCGCCGCGCCCGCGCGCGCCACCAGTGGCCCCTCGATCGCAGCGACCCACCTTCGCAGCACCGCGACCCACCACCACTGCCGCATGCGCGAGGAGGGCCCTCCAGGACCCTTTGGCGGCGCGGCACCCGCGGGCGCAAACCAGCTGATGACTGGAGGGTGTTGGGGCGCGCGCGGTCGCGAGACGACGGAGGCGCAATTCCCCTCACCCCGCAATCCCGCCGGTACAGGCTCAACTTAAACTCACGCACAAACAACGATGTCGCGCCTGCTGCTCCTCTGCGCCGTCGCGCTCGGCTCGGCCGGCGCGTACGTGCTGACGGCGCCCGCGGCGCCGTCGAGGTCTCGCGCTGCGCCGCTGCGGATGGAGGAGGGGGTGGCGTCGCTGGGGCTCCAGGAGACGATGCCGAACCAGAAGTCGTGGATGCCGAAGGCCGACGACCTCGCGCTCGACAACAAGAAGTGGTACGTCGTCGACGCCGAGGGGCTGCGGCTGGGGCGGATGGCCTCGGAGGTGGCGAAGATCCTGCTGGGGAAGCACAAGGCGAGCTACACGCCGGGCGCGACGATGGGCGACTTCGTCGTCATCACCAACTGCGAGAAGGTGATCGTCACCGGCAAGAAGGCCGAGACGAAGCTGTACCGCCGCCACTCGGGCCGGCCGGGGGGGATGAAGGTCGAGGTCTACAAGGACCTCCAGCAGCGCATCCCCGAGCGCATCGTCGAGAAGGCGGTGGTCGGGATGCTCCCCAAGAACTCGTACGGCCGCGAGCTCTTCCGCCACCTGAAGGTGTACAAGGGTGCCGCCCATCCCCACGAGGCGCAAACCCCCGAGGCGCTCACCTTCGGCGGCCTGACCTCGGAGCCGGACTCGCGCGTGCTCGACCTCCAGGACCCCGACGCGATGTTCTGCGCGACGGATTAGCCGCACCGCCCAGAGTTTGAAATAAAATAAGTGTGGTCGCAAATAACGGTTCCGGCGCTTGCGGGGCGGTGCGCGCGGCGGCCCGTCTCGACGTACACTTGTCTCAGATGCTACACGCTCTCGCCTCGCCCTCTCACTCCGGCAGGACCTACAGGGTCTGCTTGTAGTGGACGGACTTCGAGAGCTCCGACACAATCCCCGGGTTGGTCTCGCCCACCGCCGTCGCCTTCGTGTCGTAGTCGAAGTAGTTCTGGCTCGTCGTCCGGAAGCGCTCGTAGCCGGCGTGGACGTACCCCGCGAGCATGTTGGGGTTCGAGACGTTGCGCGGCTGGCAGAAGCGCACCATCGGCCGCGCCTCGTTCTCAAACTGCGGCGTGTACCGCGAGCGCGGCGCGTTCCAGTGGTACGGCGTCAGGTCGTCCGACACCTTCGTCGGGTCCTTGTACGACGCCTTGTGCGTGCCTGCGCGGCGCGCGGGGAGGTGGCGGTGAGCGACGGGCGAGCAAAGCGCGCGCGCGCAATTTCTGGAGTGACCAACGATGCGTGCGCGGGTCGTGGCGGCGGCGCACTCGTTCCGGAGGTCGGCGGCACCGCAGGCGGCACCTTCTTGACCGGGTGGCAGATCGCGACCTTCTCGCCGTTGCGCGTGTAGTAGCCCTTGGACGAGCCGGTCCTGCTGTTGGCGTTCTGCCCGGGGACGTTCGTCTTCGGCATCGCGGCGACGGAGCGCGGGCGTGGGCGGCGGCGGCGGCGCGGCGGAGGCGCGGTGCTTGAGCTGCGGCACGCGAGCAAGTTCCGCAACGGTTTGGTCACCCTCTCGCCGCGTTGGGGCGCATGGCGGCCGAGGCCGCGCCGCGCGCCGCCGCCGGCACCGCCTCCACCGCTCTCGCCGACTCCTTCGCCCACCTCCTCGCCTCGCCACCTCCGCGCCACCTCTGCGAGATCGGCGTCTCCGACGGCCTGCCGCTCGCGCACGCCTTCCTCCGCCGCCACGGCAACGCGACGTTCGCCGGCCTCGATTTCGGCGCCGATCCCGCCGCCGCCGCCGCCGCGCTTCCGCCGTGGCTCCTCGCGCGGGCCCAGATCTTCGCCGGCGACCTCCGCCGCACCGTCCTCGCCGCGCCACAGCTGCGCGACTGCGACGCTCTCGTGATCGACGTGTCGGAGGCGACGCACGTCCACGGCGTCGACATGCGAGCACGGCGGCTCGCCGACCTGCCCAACGCGCTGCGGCTGCTCGACGGTGGCGCGCCGCAGCGTGTCATCGTGCACGGCCCGCCGTGCGCCGCGCTACCCTTGGCGGACGGCCGCCACACCTGCAGTGCTAGCAGCTGCGACTGGTGCGAGCACTGGGACGCCCTCGTGGCGGGCTCCGTCCTCGTCGGCCCGACCGAGTGCCACGACGTCGACGCGCACCGGCGGTGGTGCGCCGCTACCGTGGCCCGCGACTCGCTCTGCCTCCGCCAGCCGCCGTTGCTCGCCGCCGGCGGCGCGCTCGCGCCCGCCGTCGCCGCCAACGTGAGCATCGGCGGCGACGCGAGCCCTTCATCAGGCCGCTACTTTTCGGCCGTCGACTGCTCGAGCGACGCGACGAAGCCGCCGCGGACGTGCCTGTTCTTCAAGAATGGCCGAGAGGAGAGCTGGGTGGCGGCGGCGGCGTCGTCCGACGGCCTCTCGTTTGGCGCGCCGAGCGTGGTGCTCCGGTCGAATTGGAGCGCCGCGCGGATGACGCACAACCTGGGCGTGTGGCGCGAGGCGGCGGGCGGCCGCCACGGCGGCGGCTACTTGTTTGTGGGTGGGCAGCACAACAAGGCGTCCGCCGACGAGCGCGCCGGCGTGTGGGCCGTGCGCACCGGCGTGTGGTTCAAGCACGCTTGGCGGGGCGCCGCCGCCGCGTCGCCTGAGTGGCTGTTGGACGGCCACCACCCGGGATGCGTCGAGCAACGGCGCCTCCTCGTCGCCTACATGCTCCCCGGCGTCTGCGAATTCGACGGCCGCCTCTCCGTGGTGCGCCACCCGACCACCGGGCGATATATGATGTACGCGCGCGCCAACGCTGCGGCGCACGGCGCGCGCTTTGTCATGGTGGCGACCTCGGCCGACCTCGTCGTGTGGTCGCCCTTTCGGCTCCTTCAGATTGGAGGCTGCAGCACTCCGTCGCAGGGCGACGTCTACTTTTGGGCGGCGGCCGTCAACCCCGCCGCGCCCACCACGCTGCTCGCCGTCTTTCCCATCGTCGACCGGCTGCGGGGCTGCCTCGCCCTCTCCGCCTCGCGCGACGGCGTGCGCTGGTCGCCGCCGGCGCCGCTGCTGCGGTGTCAGGTCTACGGCGAGCGCACCGCGCACCACCCCGCCGCCGGCATCGTCGCCCGCGGCGACGAGGTCTGGCTCTACGTCCACGAGAACGTCCCCGGCGTGGTGGCGGACAAGGTGAACGCGCGGATCCTGTCGCGGTTCAAGTACCTGCGCCAGCCGCCGCCGAGGCTCAGGCGGTACGCGATCGGGAAGGAGGCGCTACGGCGGTGGACGGAGGGGGCCCTCGCCCAGATAAGATAGATAGAGTAGATTGAGAGAGATCGGATGCGACGACGTTCACGAGGTGCGGACGCCAATAAACCGTACGGGGGATTTTCAGTGATTTCTCAGGCGCCTTCACACACTTCGACGAGTCCACGGGGACCACCACGGCACACACTTCAACAGAGAGGGAGGACGCTAGGAGACGCGCGCAATCTTGCCCGGCGGCCCGGCGTCCCTCGGCGCCGCCACCTCCGCACCACCGCCGCCCGCCGCGCCTCCGTTGTCATCGTCGACGCTCTGCAGTAGCTCCATCGTGTCAGTGCGGGCGATGGGCTTGGCTCCCATAGCGGCGGGGCCGTCGGCGTCGTCGACGGCGGAGAGCGCGGCGGCCACCGCCGGAAGCGCGCGCAGCGTCTCCGAATGCGCGAGCGGCAGCGGAACGGCGTCGTCGGCGCCGCCGCCGCCGTCGACCGCCGCCGCGCGCGGCCGGAGCGCGCTGCCGCCGTGGCCGCCGCCGCGGCCGCGCTCGGCGGCGGCGCGCGACGCGTCCTCCATCTGGCCGAAGGTGTCGACGCGGCTCAGCTGCGCCGCCGCGCCGCCGCTCAGCGCCGCCGTCGCCGTCGTCGACGACGTCGAGAGCGTGCGGTCCATCCGGGGCTCGATCGGCGCCGAGACGTACTGCGGTCCATCCGGCGCCGAGACCGCGGCCTCGAAGTGCGCCATCGTGTCCTGGCGCGAGAGCGCGGCGGGCAGCGCCGACTCGGGCACGAGCTCGGCGCACGCGCGCTTGAGCACCTTGCGCGGCGAGAGCCCGGCGGAGGCATCTTGCTCGTACTGCGCCTCCTCCTCCGGCTCCATCACCGACTCCGACTCCGACTCGCCCGCGCGCGTGCTGCAGCCTTCGGACTCCTCGAATGGCTGAGACTCCGACTCCTCGCCGTCGGTGGCGTTCTCGCCCTCGCTCTCCGAGGGAGGGAATGGCTGCTCGGACGATGTCATCGCAAGCGAGCACCACAACTTCGTCGGGAGGTTTCTCGGCAAAGACGCTCCGCTGTGGGCGCCGCGACTCCGCCGGCGGAGGCGCGCAGCGGAGCCTGTTCGTCGACGGCACACGTAGCTCGGCTAACTCGGCTAACTTGCCTACCTACCTACGCCTCACTTGGCGCCCTCCCGCCCGCCAGAATCGCCGGCGCCGACAAACACAGGTGCGGCGCCGCCGCCGGCACCAAGCGCACACCGCCCTCGCCCGGCCGCACCGGGTCGGGCTCCACCGCCCACTCCATTTGCTCCGGTCCTTTCCATTTGCTCTGCTCGTGGGCGCGCCCGCCCGCCTTCGGGCACGCCGCCCACGTCGCCGCGCTCCCGTCCTCGAACCGCCCTCGCCACGCGCCCAGGCACAACCGCTCGCCATCGTTCGCCGAAAGCATCGGCGCCGGCAGCGGCCCGTTCGGCCCGACGGCGACGCGCCGCCACGCGGGCCCTCGCTTGGCGTACCGCGCGAGGTGCGTGGCGAGCTGCGGCTCCGAATCGCCGCACGCCGCCGTGTCCGACTCCAGCGCCGGCCAGCATACTTTTGGCAGCACAAAGCGCGTCCGCGTGCAATTCGGCCAGAAGCCACAGTCGGAGCGAAAGTCGGGCAGCAGCCTTCGGAGCGCGTGGAGCCGTCGGACGCTGGTGATCATCCCACCCGCCGCCAGCCGCACCGCTCCACGCTCCGCCGCCGCCGCGCCGCGCCCGTTGCCGTCGCACGGCCCCAGCACCGCCAGAGGCTCGTAGGGCGGCTTGAGCGCGCGCGTCGCCCCCACGTGGAGGCAGACATGCGGGTGGGCGCGAAGGGAGAAGCGGTGCGGCTCCTCGGTGCTGCTGTTGGTGGGCGGACGGTCGTCCACCATGAGCACATCGGTGCGCGACTGGGAACCACCACGACGGTGTGGGCGGCGCGGGCCCTCAGTCAAGACCCACGACTGCCACGGCGCGTCCACTATGTCCTCCGAGCAGTTACGGATCTCGAGCGGCAGCCCGAGCAGCAGGCTGGCGCCGCGCGCGGGCAGCGTCGCCATGTGGCGCAGCGCCGACGCCGTCGCGTTGAATCGGCGCAGCTCGGCCGCGCACGCGCCGCCGCCATTGGGTCGCGTGCCGTTCTCCAGATCGTCGGCGGCGGCGCGGACGACGGCGGCGACGGCTTTCTCGCGTTTCGCGTACGACATTTTGGCGCGAGACTGCCGGAGCTGCGGCAACCACGGCTTCAGGCGCGCGCCGTACCGTGGCGCTAGCAGCTCGGCGGCGGCGCGTGCCATCACCCAGACGCGCGTCTTGGTGCCGGCGTTGTGGTCCAAGTGCACGACCGCGTCCGGGTAGGACGGGTCCATCGTACGTAAGGAGAGCGTCGCGACGCGCGCGCGGTACCGCTGCAGGTGGACGAGCCGCCACTGCAGCGCGTGCTGCTCGTACGGGTGCTCGAGGCCGCGCGCGCCCGACCGCAGGTTCCACCACACGCTCAGCAGCTCGCGCGTCTCCGGAGAATTTCGGAGCACCATGAAGCCCGCGTTGGGACCCAACGTGTACGGCGCGTCCCACCCAAAGAGGGCGCGCGCGCCGTTGCCGGCGGCGTCCTCGGCGGTCGCGCCGTACGCGCGGAGCAGCGCGCGCAGCTCCAGGAAGGTGTTGCTCCCGGTCGACTGGAAGAAGGCGTCCGAATCGACGCAGACGACCCAGCCGTAGCCGGCGGCGAGCGTCTCGGCGACCGCCGCCAGCTTGCAGTACGACGGGTGGCGCTGGCCCCAGAGTGGGTGGCGGCAGCCGTGGCCGACGAGCTGGTAGAAGATCAGCGAGTAGCCGTGCGCGCACGCGTACTTCAGGTTGAGGAACTGCGTCCACAGCGTCGTCGAGACGTTGTGCTTCATCGGCTGGTCGGTGGCGTCCCAGCGGCGCGCGAGGTTGACGAGGTCGGGCACGCGCGTGTCCAGCATGACGACGGCGGTGCGCCGCGACAGTGGGAGGGCGTCGGGCGGCATCGCGGCGCGCGGAGCGCGCTGCGCGGCGCTGCGCGGCGCATAGAGACGTCGGTTACTCGACTTGCTCGGACTGTGAACGCGCCGTGTGAATGACATTTTCAATCCAGCTTACGTAGCCTACATGCGTCCGCCGCGCCCTCAGTCCTTGATCGAGCCGAGCTCCTTGAGCTCCATGAAGAACAGCAAGGTCGAGTCCGGCGGGATGGGCCCCACCTTCTTGTCGCCGTACGCGTAAAACGGCGGGATCGACACGGCGAGCCGCGTGCCCACCTGCATCGCGGGCACCGTGCCCTCCCAGCCGTCGATCACCTTGCCTTTTCCGAGCCGGAACTTGAACGGCTGCCCCTCCTTCGACGCGTCGAACGGCGTCCCGTCCAGCAGGTAGCCCGCGTAGTCGATGAACACCTTCTGGCCCGTGACGGGCTTCGGCCCGGAGCCCTCCTGGTAGATCTTGAAGCGCAGGCCGCTGCCGCCCGCCGCGTCCTTGAAGCTGCTGAAGAATTTGTCGTCGAACTTGGCCGGTGCCACGCACGCGCCGTTCTGGCCGGTGGTGCACGGCGGCAGCGCCGCGGTGACCCAGTCGGGCGGCGGCTCGACCGCGAGCGCCGGCGTTGGTGTGGTGGAGAAGAGCGCCGCCGCGGCGCCGGTGGAGAGGACGGCGCGGCGGTCCAGCGTCGGCTCGAGCGGGCGAATTTTTGCGGCGCGCAGCGCGAGGACCGACGGGTCGGTGCGAGGCCTCGCGCGCAGCGCGAGGGCGGAGGGCAAGACGAGGAGAAGCACGAGCGTCGACGTCATTGAGTGAGCTCCGAGCGCGGAGATTGTGTTGGCGGCCGCGCGCTCACCTCGAAGAGCCTCGGCCGTCGCGTCGCCGTGCACCGCGCAAATATGAGCGACGCCTGCGACCTCCTCGTCCGCGGCCGCGCGGCCTGCAAGGCGCTGCGCGGGCCGCCGGCCGTCGGCGCGCTCGACGCGATCGCGTGCAAGCCGCTCGACACGCGCGCCGAGTACTCGGCCGACGGCCGCTTCCTCGCGGTGGTCGAGGAGGGCGCGCTGCGCGTGCTCGACGCGGTGAGCGGCGCGGTGCTCCTCGACCAGCCGCGGCCGCAGGTGCAGGCGCTCTCGCTCTCGCCGCGCGGCTCGTTCCTCCTCACGTGGGAGCGCTCGCAGCAGGAGGGCTCCGACGTCGGCAACCTGCAGATCTGGCGCGTCGCGCCGGCCGAGCTCGTGTGCCACTACGCGCAGAAGGCGCTCGGCG